>Ga0075108_10001013_pt1 | contig 14750 bp, 12 predicted proteins | sample AntAceMetag02UK1_FD_69797 | JGI IMG/M metagenome (GOLD analysis project Ga0075108, IMG submission 69797) | Saline lake microbial communities from Ace Lake, Antarctica - Antarctic Ace Lake Metagenome 02UK1 | ecosystem: Environmental > Aquatic > Non-marine Saline and Alkaline > Saline | place...
GGCACCCGCCAGAAGCTGGTCGAGAATCGCGTCCGGTATCGAGGGTTCCTTGCGGCGAGCCATGGGATGTCTCCTTCTTTCCCATTATGCCCGGCCACACACGAAATTCCTGACAGTCCCTCGGCGGCCAGGTGATCGACGTTTACCCGGGACACGATCCGGCCCCTTCACCCAGCAGAGAACCTAAACGAGGGTTGTGATCCGACACATTGGATTTTGGAATCGATCAACTTCTTCGTGTCGTCTCCTACCAGCCCGCGCAGGCGCCGGGGGCCAAGTGTTTATCGCCAGTGCTGACAGTCCCGTGCTGGAATAACACTGGGACGGCGACCGGCCCAAGCTGTCGCCCTCCATGTGATCTTCACAGCCCACCCCCTCAATACCGCTCGATCCGATACGGCGTCATATCGATCCCCGGATCCCTTCCCGCCACCAGATCCGCGATCAACTCCCCGGTGCGGGCCGACAGGGTCAGGCCGATGTGGCCGTGCCCGAAGCCGAAATAGACGTTCGGGTGGTCCGGCGAGCGGCCGATCACCGGCACGCTGTCGGGCGTCGACGGCCGGAAGCCGAGCCATTCACGGTTCACCTCGGCTTTCAGCCCGGGCAGCGCCTCGCGCGCCAGCTCCAGCATGCGGTAGACGCGGCGGAAATCCGGCGGCGCGTCGACGCCGGCGAACTCGGCACCGGTGGTCAGGCGCAGGCCGTCCTGCATCGGCGCCAGCACGAAGCCGTGGTCGCCGATCACCACCGGGCGGCGCAGCTCCGGCCCCTCGCTCACCTCCAGGTTCAGGTGGTAGCCGCGCTCGGTGTCGAGCGGGAAGCGGCGCCCCAGCATGGCGACGATCTCGTGGCTGCGGGCACCGGCGGCGATCACCACGGCGTCGCAGTCGTGCATGGCGAGGTCGGTGACCACCCGCTCGACCCCGCCCGGCCCGGTCACGAAGCGCCGCACGCGCTCGGCCGCCCAGCTGCCGCCGAGCTCGCGGAACTTGGTGAAATACGCCTCGGTCAGCTTGATCGGCTGGCTCACGAAGCCGTTCTCGGGCTGGTGGTAGCCGTGGGTGAATTTCGGCGACAGGCCGGGCTCGAGCTGGCGCAGTTCGTCGGCGTTCAGCACCTCGAAGCTCACGCCGCGGCGCGCCATCACCTCGCGCTCGGCGCGGGTGCGGTCCAGGCTCTCCTGGCTGGAATACACCTTCAGCCAGCCGACCGGCCGCACGATGTCGTGGGCGCGCGACAGCTCGATCAGCCGGCGGTGCGAGACCATGCCGTCCTTGCACAGCGACCACAGATGCTTCGAGATCTCCTCGACCCGGCTGGCGCGGCTGGCCTCCAGGAAATGCCAGAACCAGGGTGCCGCGCGCAGCACGTGCGACCACTTGATGCTGAGCGGCGACATCGGGTCGGTCAGCATGGTCGGGACCTGTTTCCAGTTCCCGGGCGAGCCGGTCGGGTAGACCGCGCCGATGGCGATCGAGCCGGCGTTGCCGAACGAGGTGCCGCGGCCAGGCGGCGTCGGATCCAGCAGGGTGACCGTGTGGCCCTCGCGCTGCAGGAGCAGACCGGTCGCCACGCCGACGATGCCGGCGCCGACCACGACGATGCGCTTCGGCTGGGGTTTCGGACCGGTTGCTCTTGTGTTCATCAGGCGCCTTCCGTGTCGCGCAGCATCTTCAGGAGGAGGACCAGGCGCTGGTCGCGCTCGCGCTCCAGGTCGGCGAGGCTGCGGCCGGCCATCTCGGCCTCGACCCCGGTGATCAGCCGGTCCTTGAGGTCGCCGTCGCCGGTCAGGCTCGGCGTCGCCTGCATGTCGGCCCACCAGGATTCCATCGGCGGCCCGAACTGCTCGATGGCGGCGCGGATGCCGCCCTTGCCGCCGGTCAGGTTGAAGATCATCAGCGGCCCCAGCAGGGCGTAGCGCAGCCCCGGCCCCTGGGCGATGGCGGCGTTGATGTCCTCGACGCTGGCCAAGCCGGCGTCGAGTGCCGCGAACGCCTCGCGCCACAGGGCGGCCTGCAGGCGGTTGGCGAGGTGCCCGGGCACCTCCTTGTTCACGACGATCGGGTGCTTGCCGATGTGGGCGTAAAAGCCGTGCGCCCAGTCGGCCGCCGCCGGGTCGGTGAACCGGCTCGACACCACCTCGACCAGCGGGATCAGATGCGGCGGGTTGAACGGGTGGCCGACCACGAAGCGCGGCGCCGACGCGAGCCCCGCCACCAGATCCGACAGGATCAGGCCGGAGGTCGAGGTCGCCAGCACGGCGTCGGCGGCGAGCGAGGCGTCGATGCGGCGGTACAGCTCGATCTTCACCGGGGCGCGCTCGGTGGCGTTCTCCTGCACGAAATCGGCGCCGGCAACCGCCGCCTCGGGGGTGTCGAGGGTGTGCAGCGTGCCCTCGCGGCCCCCCAAATTGCTCACCGAGGTGCCTACGGCGCGCAGCTGCGGCATCGCGTTGGCGACGAAGCCTGCCAGCCGCTCGCGCCAGCCCTCGGCCGGGTCCCAGGCGGCGACGTCGTAGCCGCGCGCCAGGAAATACGCCGCCCAGCTCGCCCCGATGGTGCCGCACCCCAGCACCGCGACGCGGCGCACCGCGTCAAAGGCCTTGTAGTCCGCCATGGCCTGCCCTCCCCCTCGCCGATCCGCGCGCGGCCGACATATCAGCACCCCGCGCCCGGGAAGGGAATGCCGGGCTTGCGGTCTAACGGGGTGCGGAACGGTGAGCCGGATCGAGAAAAGGCGCACGGAGTGCGTCTATTCCCCTTGAGAAGCGCACGCGGTGCGCCTATGTTCCATCCATGACCGGGAGGACACAGAAAATGGCCATCACCGCCGCCAACGACCGCGCCGCGACTCGTCTTCGCCTGGTGGTCGACAACAGCGCGGCCAGGGCGGTGCTGACGCCGATCCTGGAGCTGGAGCGCCGGCTCGCCGAGGTCGAGCGGCTTCTGGCCGAGGCCGGAACCGACGGCCCGGATACCGCCGGCCGCGACGCCGCCGGCCGCGCCACGCTGCTGGAGGTGCGCACGCTGCTGCGCTGCGAGCTGGACGCCCGGCCCTTCAACCCCCGGCTGGCACGGCGCTGCGAGCAGCGGCTGCGCTGGATCGAGCGCCAGGTGCCGGCGGTGGCGACCGTGGCGGCGGCGCCGGGCGGCCTGCTGGCGCGCGCCCGCCGGGTGCTGATGGCGATTCTCCCCGAGCCGATGGCCCGTGCCTGATCTAAGCTTGGGCCATCGGCGGTCCGGCGACGGCTCGCCGTCCGCCAACGGACGATCACGAACGCCCTTGGAACCAACCGTCGTCACCCCGCTCGCCGCCATCGCCGACGCAGTGCGCGGCAGTTTCGCCGCCGACCGGATCGAGATGACCGGCCGCCGTCTGCGGCTGCTCGACACCGTCGACCGCCGCCTCACGGCGTCCGGCAGCCGGCTGGAGACCGAAGCAGCCGAGGGTGGCGGCAAGGAGGTTGGCGGCAAGGAGGCGGGCGAACGCTGGCGGCTGGTCGACGCCGACGGACGGGTGCGCGCCGAGGCGACGATCCGCGGCCGGGCGCCGACGCTGGCCGACGACCTGCCGGACGGCCCGCTGCGCCAGGCGCTGGAGAAGGCGATCTCGATCCGCGGCCTGGTCGCCAGCCCTTGGATCGCGCTGACCGAGCATTCGACGGCGCTGCGCGACGCCGCCGGCAAGACCCGCTGCCGGCTGGTGGCGCGCACCGCCCAGGTCGAGACCACCGGCGAGCAGCGCAGCGCCGTCCGCGTCGAGGCGCTGAAAGGCTACCGCCGCGAGGCCCGCAGCGTCGCCGAGCGGGTGACCCGGCGGTTCGGCTGGACGCCGGCGGCCCCCGACCCGCTGACCGCACTCGCCCCCATCCTCTGGCCGGAGCCCGGCGGCACCGCCGACCCGGCGGTGTCGGACATCGCCCAGCCGGCGGGGCCGGGCCTGCGCCTGGTGCTGCGGGCCCTGCTGGACGCCATCGAGGCGCGCAGCCGCGGCGTGATCGCCGACATCGACGACGAGGAACTGCACGATCTCCGGGTGGCGATCCGCCGGACCCGCTCGATCCTGGCGCTGCTGCGGTCGCGGGCGACCGACAGCAAGCAGGCCGACCGCACGCTGGAACGGGCGCGCGCCACCTTCGCCTGGCTCGGCCAGGCCACCGGCCCGACCCGCGACCTCGACGTTCATATCCTGGCGTGGCGCGCCCACCGCCGCCGGACCAGCGCCGAGCAGGCCGCCATCCTCGAGCCGCTCGGCCGGTACCTGGCGGCCGAGCGCGCCGCCGCCCACGCCGCGCTGGTGCGGGCGCTGCGCTCACGGCGGTTCCGCACGGCGCTGGCCCGCTGGCGCGCCGTGCTGGACGCCGGCGACCAGGCCTGGACCGGGTCCGAGGCGCTGCGCCGGCCGATCGGCGAGCTGGCCGGGCATCGCATCCGCAAGCTGTACCGCCGGGCGGTGCGCGAGGGCACGGCGATCACCCCGGACTCGCCGGCGGAAGCCCTGCACGCCCTGCGCAAGACCATGAAGAAGCTGCGCTACGTGGTCGAGATCATCCGCCCCGGGGTGCCGGCCGACCGGGTCCGCCCGGTGCTGCGCCGGCTGCGGGCGCTGCAGCAGGTGCTGGGCGACGTCCAGGACATGGAGGTCCAGGCCGACGCGCTGCGCCGGTTCGGCCTGGCCATGGGCGAGACCGGCCTGGCCGGCCCGGCCACGCTGATGGCGATCGGCGCCCAGGCCGAGGACCTGGAAATCCGGCGCGCCGAGGCGCGGGACCGCTTCGCCGCGGTGTTCGCGCCGGTGGCGAAACGCAATTTCGGCGACAAGGTGCGGGCGCTCGCCGGCACCAGGGCGGGAGACGGCGCATGAAGGTGGTGGCGGCCTACAACATCAAGGGCGGGGTGGGGAAGACCGCGACCGCCGTCAACCTCGCCTACGCCGCCGCCCGCGCCGGGGCGCGGGTGCTGGTGATCGACCTCGACCCGCAGGCGGCGGCGACCTTCTACTTCCGGGTCAAGCCGAAGGTGAAGGGCGGCGGCAAGGGGCTGGTCTCGGGCAAGCGCGACCTCGACGACCTGATCAAGGCGACCGACCACGAGCGCCTGGACCTGATCCCGGCGGATTTCTCGTTCCGCAACCTCGACCTGATGCTGGACGCCGAGAAGAAGTCGAAGAAGCGCCTCGCCAAGCTGCTGAAGCCGCTGGCCAGCGACTACGACGTGATCATGCTGGACTGCCCGCCCAGCGTGTCGCTGGTTTCGGAAGCGGTGTTCCACGCCGCCGACGCGCTGGTGGTGCCGCTGATCCCGACCACCCTGTCGCTGCGCACCTACCAGCAGCTGCAGGGGTTCCGCGACGAGGAGAAGATCGCCGGGCTGGCGCTGATGCCGTTCTTCTCGATGGTCGACCGCCGCAAGAGCCTGCACCGCGAGGTCGTCGACCGCTTCCCCGAGGATCACCCCGAGGCCCTGGGCGTGCAGGTGCCCTACGCCAGCGTGGTCGAGCGCATGGGCACCGAGCGCGCGCCGCTCGCCACCTTCGCGCCGCGCTCGGCGGCGGCGACCGCCTACGCGGCGCTGTGGGAGGAGATCGCCAAGCGCCTCGGATAGCTTCTCTTACCGGCGCGGCGCGACCCGGTCGTGCTCGCGCAGCACGCGCTGGCTCTCGGCGTCGACCTCGACCAGGGCCACCGGATAGCCCCACAGGTCGGCGACGTGCTGGACCACCGCCACGGCGTCGTCGAGGTCGAGCAGCCGGCCGCCGATCGCCTCGTGGCGCAGCACCAGCGTGCGGTCGCCGTCGAGGTTGGTCTCGGCCACCTGGATGTTCGGATCGCCGACCGCGACGTCGTAGCGGCGCGCCAGCGCCCGGCGGACCTTCCGGTAGCCGCGCTCGTTGTGGATCGCGTCGACCAGGTATTCCGGCGCGTCGGGCTCGGCCTGCAGCTTGAACAGCTTGAACTGGCGCATCACGGCGGGGCTGAGGAACTGCAGAACGAAGCTCTCGTCGCGGTAGTTCGCCCAGGCTTCCTTCAGGGTCGCCATGGTGTCGCCGCCGCCGGCGAAGGCCGGGAACCACTGGCGGTCCTCCTCGGTCGGGCGTTCGCAGATCCGCTCGATGTCGGTCATCATGGCGAAGCCCAGCGCGTAGGGGTTGATCCCGGAATAGCGCTTGTCGTCGAAATCCGGCTGGAAGATCACCGACGAGTGCGAGTGCAGGAACTCCATGATGCCGCCGTCGGAGATCAGGCCCTTCTCGTGCAGCCGGTTCATGATCCGGTAGTGCACGTAGGTGGCGCAGCCCTCGTTCATCACCTTGGTCTGCTTCTGCGGGTAGAAGTACTGGGCCAGCTGGCGCACGATCCGCAGGATCTCGCGCTGCCACGGCTCCAGCTTCGGCGCCATCTTCTCCAGGAAGTAGAGGATGTTCTCCTCGGGCAGCGGCACCGCCTCGGGGATGGCCGGCGCCTGGGCGCGCTCGGCGGCGCCGCGCTCGCGGCGGGAATCCGGCGGCACCGTGCGCTCCCACAGCTCGCTGTAGGTCTCCTCCTCGTACAGCAGGCGGTCGCGGGCGCGCTTCTCGGCCGATTTCGGGCTGACCCGGCGCTTGCGCTGGTAGCGGTTGACGCCGTGGTCCATCAGCGCGTGGGCGGCGTCCAGCACGCGCTCGACGGCGCGCTCGCCGTGGCGCTCCTCGCAGCGCGCCACGTAGGACTTGGCGAACTGCATGTAGTCGAGGATGGCGCCGGCGTCGGTCCACTGCCGGAACAGGTGGTTGTTCTTGAAGAAGTGGTTGTGGCCGAAGGCGGCGTGCGCCATCACCAGCGCCTGCATCGCCATGGAGTTGTCCTCCATGACGTAGCTGATGCACGGGTTGGAGTTGATGACGATCTCGTAGGCAAGGCCGCGCGCGCCCTTGCGGTACAGCATCTCGTCGTAGGCGAAGTGCTTGCCGAACGACCAGTGGTCGTACATCAGCGGCATGCCGATCGAGGAGTAGGCGTCCAGCATCTGCTCGGCGGTGATGACCTCGATCTGGTTCGGGTAGACGTCGAGGCCGAGCTCGCCGATCGCGATCGCCTCGATCGCGTCGTAGGTGCGCCGGACCGTGTCGTAGGACCAGTCGGACTCGGCGAACAGCGGCCCGCCGGCGGCCGTGGTGGCGGCGCTAGACACTGTGCTTCTCCGGGGTGAAGAGGTCGCGGAAGACCGGGTAGATGTCGCCGCGGTCGGCCACCCGCCGGGCCGCGAAGTTGCGGTGCGAGGTCGAGAACGGCGCGTAGGCCCGCCACAGGTTGGAGTCGGTCCGCAGCAGCTCGCCGACCCCGCCCGACACCTCGACATAGGCGAAGTACTGGGTGATCGGCAAGATATCCCCGGCCAGCAGCGACGCCACCTCCGGCCCGTCGGCGGTCAGGTTGTCGCCGTCCGAGGCCTGGGCGGCGTAGATGTTCCAGTCGGCCACCGGGAAGCGCTCGGCGATCACCCGGCGCATCTCGACCAGCGCGGTCGAGACCACCGTGCCGCCGGTCTCGCGGCTGTGGAAGAAGGTGTCCTCGTCGACCTCCTCGGCGCGGTGGGTGTGGCGGATGAACACGATCTCGACGTGGCGGTAGCGGCGCTGGATGAACAGGTACAGCAGCGTGAAGAACCGCTTGGCGAGGTCCTTCATGGCCTCCGACATCGACCCCGACACGTCCATCAGGCAGAACATCACCGCCTGGGTGATCGGCTTCGGCACCGCCTCGTAGCGGTTGAAGCGGATGTCCATCGGGTCGAGATACGGGATCTCGCGGGCCCGGCGCTGCATCAGCCCGAGCCGGATCCGCAGCTCGTCCAGGCGCCGGCTGTCCGGTGCGGTGCGCTCCAGCTCGGCGATCTCCAGCCGCAGGGCGTCGAGCTCGTCGTTGCTGGGGCGGCGCAGCGCGATCCGCCGCGACAGGCTGTTCCGCATGGTGCGGACCAGGTTGATGTTGGTCGGCGAGCCGCTGACCGCGAACCCGGCCCGCTCGGAGGTGGTGTGCTCCGAGCGCCCGACGGTCTGCTTCATCAGGTCGGGCAGTTCCAAATCCTCGAGGAAGATGTCGAGGAACTCCTCGCGCGACAGCGCGAAGCCGAAATCGTCGCTGCCGTCGCCGTCATCGGCGCCCTCGCGGCCGGCGCCGCCGCCGCCGCCCTTGGCGGGGCGCGGGATGAGGTCGCCCTCCTGGTAGGATTTGTTGCCGGGCACCACCCCTTCCTGGTGACCGGTCGAGGGGTCGTGGCGGAACTTCGGCTCGCGCAGCCCGTCGGTCGGGATGACGATCCGCTCGCCGTCGGCGACGTCGCGGATCCGGCGTTCCGCTGTCGCCTGCCGCACCGCCTCGGTGACCTGCCGCTTGGCTCGCCTCAGGAAGCGCTGGCGGTTGGCCAGGCTCTTGCCCTGGGGGTTGCGACGCCGGTCGATGATGTTCATCGCGCGGACTGCCCCTTCCCGCCTAACCGGCCTGCTTGACGCGCATGTACCACTCCACCAGCCGGCGCACCTGGCGCTCGGTGTAGCCGCGCGAGACCATGCGCTCGACGAACTCGGCGTGCTTGCGCTCGGTCTCCGACTCCTTCTTGGTCCCGAAGCTGATCACCGGCAGCAGATCCTCGACTTGGCTGAACATCCGGCGCTCGATGACCTCGCGGATCTTCTCGTAGGACGTCCAGGACGGGTTGCGGCCGGCGTTCTGGGCGCGGGCCCGCAGCGCGAACTTGACCACCTCGTTGCGGAAGTCCTTGGGGTTGGCGATCCCGGCCGGCTTCTCGATCTTGCTCAGCTCCTGGTTCAGCAGCTCGCGGTCCATCAGCTGGCCGGTGTCGGGATCCTTGAAGTCGTGGTCCTCGACCCAGGCGTCGGCGAACCCGAGATAGCGGTCGAACAGGTTCTGGCCGTAGTCGTTGTAGGATTCCAGGTAGGCCTTCTGGATCTCGTTGCCGATGTACTCGGCGTAGCGCTGGCCGAGCTCGCTCTTGATCATCTCGACGTAGCGGCGCTCGGTCTCCTCGGGGAACTGCTCGTGCCGGACCGCCTGCTCCAGCATGTACATCAGGTGCACCGGGTCGGCGGCGACCTCCTTGGCGTCGTAGTTGAAGGTCTTGGACAGCACCTTGAAGGCGAACCGAGTCGACAGCCCGTCCATGCCCTCGTCGACGCCGGCGGCGTCGCGGTACTCCAGGATCGACTTGGCCTTGGGGTCGGTGTCCTTGAGGCTTTCGCCGTCGTACACCCTCAGCTTGGAGTACAAATCCGAGTTCTCGTGCTCCTTCAGCCGCGTCAGGACGCTGAACCGGGCCAGCATGTCGAGGGTGCCCGGGGCGCAGGCAGCGTCGGCCAGCTCGCTGCCCTGGATCAGCTTCTCGTAGATCTTGCGCTCCTCCTGGACGCGCAGGCAGTACGGCACCTTGATCACCGAGACCCGGTCGAGGAACGCCTCGTTGTTGCGGTTGTTGCGGAAGCTCTGCCACTCGGACTCGTTGGAGTGGGCAAGGATCATCCCCTGGAACGGCATCGCCCCGATGTTCTCGGTGCCGACGTAGTTGCTCTCCTGGGTCGCCGTCAGCAGCGGGTGCAGGACCTTGATCGGCGCCTTGAACATCTCGACGAACTCCAGCATGCCCTGGGTCGTCCGGTTCAGGCCGCCGGAATAGCTGTAGGCGTCGGGGTCGTTTTGGCTGAAATACTCCAGCTTGCGGATGTCGACCTTGCCGACCAGGGTCGAGATGTCCTGGTTGTTGTCGTCACCCGGCTCGGTCTTGGTGACGCCGATCTGGCGCAGCTTGGACGGGTAGACCTTGGCCACCTTGAACTTGGTGAGGTCGCCGTCGAACTCGTCGAGCCGCTTCACCGCCCAGGGCGAGATCAGCCCGGTCAGCTTGCGCAGCGGGATCCCGAACCGCTCCTCCAGCTTCTTCCCCATCCGCTCCGGGTCGAACAGGCCGAGCGGGCTCTCGAACAGCGGGCTGATCTGGTCGCCGGCCTTCAGGACGTAGATCGGGTGCTGTTCCATCAGGGTCTTCAGGCGCTCGGCCAGCGACGACTTGCCGCCGCCGACCGGGCCCAGCAGGTAGAGGATCTGCTTGCGCTCCTCCAGGCCCTGGGCGGCGTACCGGAAGTAGCCGACAAGGCGCTCGACGGTGTCCTCCATGCCGTAGAAATCGTGGAACGCCGGGTAGACCTTGATGGTCCGGTTCATGAAGACGCGGCCGAGCCGCGGATCGCGCGAGGTGTCGACGACCTCCGGTTCGCCGATGGCCGCCACCATGCGTTCGGCGGCGGACGCGAAGGCCATCGGGTCGGTGCCGCAAAGTTCCAGGTACTCCATGAGACTCATCTCGGACTCCTTGCGGGTCTGATAGGTCTCGGCGTACTCCGAAAAGACGTCCTTCATGACGCTCATGCCTCACTCCATGGTGGCATCCGCGCGGCGGATCGCCGCGAACTGGCAAGCGAGCAGGCCTGGACTGTCCCGGTAGAACCACAACCAGCCCGTTCCCCGGCCGGTTCCGCGATGAGGTCTTCGTGATGACTTGGGCGTACCGCACCCCGGCGTCCCGCCGCGGCCGTATACGATGCTAGCTCAGTCTCCGGTCCAGGCATTCGGAACCCGCCTCTAAAACTCGGCGTACCCCCCCACGCGCCGCGACACTGCTCGAACAGTACCGCAACCAAGGCACTTGACGTGCCTTTCGCCTTTACTTCAGAAACTCAAAGGCTCTCCAACGCCTTTACTCTGCACGACACCTGTTAAAAATCACTTAATCACAGATGCTTGGATAACAAGGCATTTTCAAGGCTGCAGTATGACATGGTTTGTCACCTCCTCGCGAGCCCCGACCCGGGCGGAAGCGCCCAACTGCTTGTGAAAAATAGGTCGGTCGGACGGCACGACCACCTCCACCGGTGGGTTTTCGGGCAGAAGACGAACGCGTATCCAGAGCGTTAGCCTTCTCAGCGCAACCGCCGGTCGGCACGGCACCCTGATCCGCACCGTCGCTCTGCCACCCTCGCCCAGCCCCCGGAACCGCCGGCGGGGTGGACCTGTGGCGCCCGGAACGCCGCGACTCGGGCGGCGCGGCGGACCGAAACGCGGGTGACCTGAGGCCACTTTCGCGTGATCATCGCCGCCACAGTCACCGTCGGCACCGCCGCCCGGAAGGACCCCGCCACCATGGCCATCGCCACCGCCACCCACGCCCGCTCCGGCCTCGCGCTGTCCCGGCTCGGCTTCGGCAGCGCGCCGATCGGCGATTTGTACCGCCGCCTCGACGACCAGACCGCGGTGGACACGGTGCTGGCGGCGGTCGCTGCCGGAATCACCCTGGTCGACACCGCGCCGCACTACGGCAACGGCCTCGCCGAGGCCCGGATCGGCACCGCCCTGCGGCGCACCGGGCGCGACCGGATCGTGCTGTCGACCAAGGTCGGGCGGCTGATGTCGCCGTCGGGCGGACCGTTCGAGAGCCGCCGCTTCGCCGGCGGGCTGCCGTTCCGGGCGCGCTACGACTACGGCTACGACGGCACGATGCGCTCGCTCGAGCACTCGCTGCTGCGCCTCGGCACCGACCGGGTCGAGATCGCGCTGATCCACGACGTCGACGTCTGGACCCACGGCCCCGACGCCATCGAGGGGCGCTTCGCCGAGGCGATGGACGGCGCCTACCGGGCGCTCGACCGGCTCCGGGCGGACGGCACGGTCCGCGCCATCGGCATCGGCGTCAACGAGGCCTCGATGTGCGCCCGGTTCGCCCGCGCCGGCGACTTCGACGCCATGCTGCTGGCCGGGCGCTACTCGCTGCTGGAGCAGGGTGCGCTCGACGACTTCCTGCCGGTCGCGGCCGACAAGGGCATCGCGGTGCTGATGGGCGGGGTCTTCAACACCGGCATCCTGGCGACCGGCGCGGTCGAGGGGGCGATGTACAACTACAAGCCGGCAGCGCCGGAGATCCTGGAGCGGGTGCGCCGCATCGAGGCGGTGTGCCGCGCCCACGGCACCGAGTTGGCGACGGCGGCGGCCCGCTTCCCGCTCGGCCACCCGGCCGTCGCCTCGGTGGTGCTGGGCGCCGTCACCCCCGACGAGGTGGCGCGCAACGTCGCGGCCTTCGACCGGCCGGTGCCGGAAGGGCTGTGGCGGGACCTGGTGACGGAAGGCATGCTGCGGGCGGACGCGCCGCCGCCGGCGTGAGGGGGCGCCATATGATCGACCCGCCGGATGCCCTGACGCCCAGCGTTGCGGCGAGAGCAACGGGACCGGATCGGATGTGTAGCGTTGACACCGGCCTAAAATGTGTACGATACACACGATGAAGAGCACCGAACTGATCCGCGAACTGGAGAAAGCCGGCTGGGTGCAGGACCGGGTGCGCGGATCGCATCACGTCTTCAAGCACCCGGAGCGGGGCGGGATTGTCGTCGTCCCGCACCCGAAGAAGGATCTCGGTCTCGGGCTGATCGCAGCCATCCGCAAACAGGCAGGGCTGACATGATGCACTATCCGGTCGTCGTCGAAGAGGGAGCTGAGGCCACCGCCTTTGGGGTCGTTGTCCCCGATCTGCCGGGCTGCTTTTCGGCCGGCGACACGCTCGACGAGGCGTTGGACGCGGCCAGGGAGGCGATCGCCGCCTGGGTCGACGCCGCCCTCGACGCCGGACAGCCGGTTCCCGGCCCGTCGAGCCTGGATGCCGTGCGCCGGATGCCTGGATACGAAGGCTGGGCCGTGGCGGTCGTCGAGCTGGATCCGGCGCTGTTCGACGACACCATCGAGCGGGTCAACATCACCCTGCCAAGGCGGGTTCTGCGCCGGCTCGACGATCTGGCAACCGCCAGGCACCAGAGCCGCGGCGCCTTCATCGCGGAGTTGACGATGCGCACCCCCGGCGGCTGACCGACTGAAGCGACCAGGGCCAATTAAACGGGACCGCGCGCCATGCAGCAGGACTACGACTACGTGATCGTCGGCGGCGGCTCGGCGGGCGCGGTGCTGGCGGCGCGGCTGAGCGAGGATCGCGCCATCCGGGTGCTGCTGCTGGAGGCCGGCCGCGACTTTCGCACCGCCGACACGCCCGAGCACATTCGGATTCCCAACCCGCTACGCGCCATCGGCGACGACGACTATCGCTGGCCCACCCTGCTGGCCCGGCGCACCGACCGGCAGGAGCCGAAGCTGCTGTGGCGAGGCCGCGCCATCGGCGGCAGCTCGACCATCAACGGCCAGATCGCGATCCGCGGCATCCCCGACGATTTCGAGCGCTGGGCAGCACTCGGCTGCGCCGGCTGGGGCTGGGAGGAGGTGCTGCCCTACTTCCGCAAGCTCGAGGACGATGTTGATTTCGGCGACGCGCCTTATCACGGCCGGGGCGGGCCGATCCCGGTGTACCGCGCGCCGGTCGAGGACTGGGGCCATGTCGACCGGGCGCTGAAGGCGGCGGCCGGGAACCTCGGCTACCCGTGGTGCGAGGACCACAACGCGCCCGAGGCAACCGGCGCCTCGCCCTACGCGATCAACAGCCGCGTCGGCTACCGGGTGTCGACCAACGACGGCTACCTGGAGCCGGCGCGCAGCCGCGCCAACCTCACAATCGTCGGCGAGGCGCTGGTCGACACCCTGACGGTCGAGGGCAACCGGCCGCACATCGTCGGCGTAAGCGTGTGGATCGCGGGCGAACGCCGCCAAGTGCGGGCGACCCGCGAGGTGATCCTGTCGGCCGGCGCCATCCACTCGCCGGCGATCCTGCAGCGCTCCGGCATCGGGCCGGCGGCCCACCTGCGGTCGCTCGGCGTTGCGGTGGTGGCCGACCTGGCGGCCGGCGACAACCTGCTCGATCACCCGATCCTCGGCATCCTGCTCGACCTGAAGCCGGAGGCCCGGGTCGGCACCCGCATGCACCGCCACACCAATTGCTGCCTGCGCTATTCCTCGGGCCTGGCCGGGGCCGGCGCCAACGACATGATCATGATCGCCGGCAATCTGCGCTCGGAGGCCGACGGCGACCTGGCGCGCGGGCGCATCGCGGTGTCGGTCTACCAGGCCTTCAGCCAGGGCACGGTGCGGGCGGTGTCGGCGGACCCGCGCGCCGACCCGGCGGTCGAGGAGCGCATGCTGTCGGAAGAGCGCGACTTGGTGCGGATGCGCGACGGGGTGCGGCGTCTGCGCGAGGTCGGGCTGGACGCCGGGGTGATGGCGGTCGCCTCGCGGGTCGAGTACGGGGCGAGCGGGCGGCCGCTCGAGGACGAGCTGACCGGCGCGGCGCTCGACGACTGGATGCTCGCCGAATGCTCCGACGCGCAGCACGCCAGCGGCACCTGCCGGATGGGGGCGGCCGACGACCGGCGCTCGGTGGTCGACCCGGCCTGCCGGGTGATCGGCTGCACCGGCCTGCGCGTCGTCGACGCCTCGGTGATGCCGGAGGTGGTGCGCGCCAACACCCACCTGACGACGGTGATGATCGCAGAGAAGATGGCAGACGCGCTGAAGCGCGGCGGCTGAGGGCCGCACGTCGCTCGGTGGGCCCCGGATCGGCCCGCCCTGCGGGCGTTCCGTCCAGGGTGACGGCAAAGGGGGTGGAGGTGAAACGCCCCCTCCTTCTCCGTCGTCACCGCCCCTCTCCTCAGCCGTCATGTATGGACGGCCCCCGTTGGGCAAGTGCGAAAATGCAGCGTCGACGTTTGGTCTGGAGCGGTCATGTATTCGGCCTGTTTGTGCGGTCTCTACATGACCGCTGGCCCGCAAG
>Ga0075108_10001017_pt1 | contig 14720 bp, 7 predicted proteins | sample AntAceMetag02UK1_FD_69797 | JGI IMG/M metagenome (GOLD analysis project Ga0075108, IMG submission 69797) | Saline lake microbial communities from Ace Lake, Antarctica - Antarctic Ace Lake Metagenome 02UK1 | ecosystem: Environmental > Aquatic > Non-marine Saline and Alkaline > Saline | place...
TATATGTTAGTACTGATTATTATGGAAAAGACCATTTGTATATTAATAATCAAAATGGCACGTTCACTGAAAAGATCAATGAACTTACTGGTCACATTTCTTTCTTTTCTATGGGCAATGATATAGCAGATTTCAATAATGATGGATGGCATGATATTATTACCGTAGACATGGTGTCTGAAGATAATTATGGTATCAAAACCAGTATGAGCGGTATGAATCCACAACGATTTTCAGATCTGGTAAACCTAGGGGAACACAAACAGTATATGTATAATACCCTGCAGCTTAATAGCGGCGTAATAAAAGGAGAGGAACCTCATTTTTCCGACATTGCTCAATTAAGCGGTATTTCAAGTACCGATTGGAGTTGGGCTCCGTTATTATTTGATATGGATAATGATGGAGACAAAGACCTATTTGTTTCAAATGGTTTAAAACGGGATTTTCGAAATAATGATGCCGTAAACCATCAGATAAAAATACAGAAAGAAATGCTGCGAACAGGTGAAATTAATCGCGAAGATTATATCAGGGAAATATTGTTTCTTTTACCTGAAAGACTAAAACCGAATTATTTTTATTTAAATGATAATGACCTTGGGTTCGATAAAATCAATAAAGACATAGGTTTAGATAGTTTACTTACTAGTTCAAATGGTGCTGCTTACGCCGATTTAGATTTAGATGGCGATTTAGATTTAGTAGTAAACAATATTGATAAAGAAGCTTTAATATATAAAAACAATTCTCGAGAAAATAATTCTGGTAATTACTTGCAAATAAAACTTAAAGGGAGCAAGAAAAACACAAAAGGGATAGGTTCCAAAGTATTATTGAAATACAATGGTATTACCCAAATGCAAGAATTACATCTTAGTCGCGGATTCCAATCGTCAGTACAACCGCTATTACATTTTGGTTTGGACTCAATCAATAAAGTAGCAGAGATAGAAATTACTTGGCCGGATGGCAAGATTCAAAAATTGAAAAATACAACTACAAATCAGACTATAACCCTTTCTTATGAGGATGCTGTCAATAAGAAATCAAACTCCAAACAAAAGGAAAAAACAATTTTCAAAACAATTGCCGCTGAATCGGCTATCCAACACCGACACGTTGATAATGAATACGATGACTTTATAAGGGAAAGTCTTTTACCACATAAAATGTCGCAAATGGGTCCGGCCTTTGCCTTAGGTGATGTAAATGGGGACGGCTTGGATGATTTGTATATTGGCGGATCTATGGGGTCTCCAGGAGCCATGTATCAGATGACCAAGGAGGGTGACTTTAATCCTGTATCTGCAGCTATTTGGAAGACTGATCAAGAATATGAAGACGTAGGTGCTGTCTTGTTCGATGCGGACAATGATAAGGACCTTGATTTATACGTGGTAAGCGGTGGCAATGAAAGAGAAGAAGGGTCGGTTCAGTATCAAGACAGATTATATGAAAATAAAGGTGATGGCAGTTTTTTAAGGAACTTAGACTGTTTACCACAAAACAAAATCAGTGGTTCGGTGGTGATACCTGGTGATTATGATAGTGATGGTGACATGGACTTGTTTGTAGGCGGAAGACAAATTCCAGGAAAATATCCCCAACCAGCTTCCAGCAGTTTATTACGAAATGATAGCAAACCTGGGAAAATCAAGTTCACTGATGTAACCAATTCAGTTTTACCCGAATTAAAAAATATAGGGATGGTAACCGCTGCCTCTTGGACGGACATCGATGGTGATAGTATTCTTGATTTGGTAGTTACCGGTGAATGGATGCCTATCACCATATTTAGAAATAACCAAGGACAATTTAAGAACATTACCGAATCAACAGGGCTCAGGGATTACGTCGGCTGGTGGAACAGTATATTAGCAGCCGATTTTGATAAGGATGGAGATCAAGATTTTGTCGTAGGCAATCTAGGACTCAACTATAAATACAAAGCAACAAAGAAAGAACCCTTTGAAGTATATATGACTGATTTTGACGATAATGGCTCATTGGATATTGTATTGGGTTACCATAGCCAAGGTATACTGTTCCCTTTAAGGGGCAGACAGTGTTCTTCTGATCAAATGCCTTTTATAAAGAAGAAATTCCCGACCTATAATGCTTTTGGGTCTGCTACACTAGCCGATGTCTACGAGACTAAGAAACTAGAAGAAGCGATTCACTATAAGGCCACAACCTTTGCCAATAGTTATTTGGAAAATTTAGGGAATGGAAAATTTAGCATTAGGGAGCTGCCGCCACTTGCCCAGATTACGTCCATAAATACAATGGTTTCAAAAGATTTTGATGGCGATGACCACTTAGATTTGATAATTGCAGGAAACATGTACGGTTCGGAAGTAGAGACCCCAAGAAGCGATGCAGGTTATGGACTTTTACTTAGAGGAGATGGAAAAGGTGGCTTTGTAGCCGTTCCAACCATAGAAAGTGGGCTTTTGGTAAAAGGAGAAATAAAGAATAGTGCATTAATGAAAATTTCGGATGGTACAACCTTAATCCTTTTTGCAAAAAACAATGATGATTTACAAATGGTAGAATTCAATAGCTCAAATAAAAACTAGGAATACTGGTTCAATTCATTTTACGATCATACTGTGAAACATAAAGCAAGAAGAATAAAACTTGTTGAAAGAGGAAGCATGGCATTGGTAGGTACATTAGTGAGTGAATATAGTTGCGCAAATCAAATACTATCCAATATTGTTAAAAATCTCCTAACACAAATTTATAAACACAACATTTCCAAATGTTTAAATCTGCATTAACAGGGCGTAAAGCTATGCAAACGTTTGCATAGAATTTTAGCGTCGATTAATTCCGAACACCATAATTTTATTGTTATTTGGTTAAAGAATAACTAATTTAAACAATCAAAAATGAAGAAAATTAAATTTTTAATGCTGATTTTCTCGCTCGGAATCGCTTCGATTTCATGGGCACAGACTACGGTTACGGGCACGGTAACCGATGAACTAAATACCCCTTTACCCGGAGCAACGGTCTTGGAAAAAGGAACAACGAACGGCACTACTACAGATTTTGATGGAAATTTCTCTATTGATGTAGCCAATGGAAATGTGGTATTGGAGTTTTCTTACATTGGGTATTCAACCATGGAGGCTGCTGTAAACGGACGAAGTAGTATTTCAGTACAACTGGCAGAAGATGCAACCCAATTGGAAGATGTGGTTGTTGTAGGATATGGTGTTCAAAAAAAATCAGATGTAACAGGTTCGATTTCTTCTATTAAGAGCGAAGATTTCAACCAAGGGGTAGTAGCCAACCCGGGACAGCTTTTGCAAGGTAAACTGGCAGGTGTCAATGTATCAAACGTAAGTGGAGAACCTGGTGCTAATCAAAACATCATAATTAGAGGCGTTGGAAGTTTGCGATCGGGTACGACCCCACTCTTTGTGGTAGATGGTTTTGTAATTGATAATTCAAGTACCGGATTAGCATCTAATCCCTTAAACTTTATAAACCCACAAGATATTGCTTCCATGGATGTTTTAAAAGATGCCTCTGCTACTGCCATTTATGGGGCTCGTGCTGCTAACGGTGTAATTGTAATAACCACCAAAAAAGGAAAAGCGGGAAAAACGGAGATGAACCTTAATGTTTCTACAGCTTTCGCTACCATTGCGAATCCTATGGATGTGTTTAGCGCTAGTGAATTTAGAAATCAAGTGGCTGCTGTAGGCGGAACCTTGTTCGATGCTGGTGCAAATACCGATTGGCAAGATGAATTGACTAGGACAGGTATTTCTAAAAATGTCAACTTTTCTATGAGTGGTGGTACAGCGGATAAATCTTCATACTTTGTTTCCACAGGTGTAGATGATCAACAAGGAACCTTTGAAAACAGCTCTTTAAAGCGATATTCTGGTCCTGGTAGAATTACGCAATCTGCCGTATGGGGCTTTTTAGCAAGATTGAATCTTAATGCTGCAGTGTACCGTGATCCGTATGGCACACCCAATTTTACACCAGAAGATATGACCGCAGTAATTCAATATACCGATAATATCATAAACACTGGGAATTTTACATTATCCGCAGAATATTTCGAACTATTCAACGATGCTAACAACAGTAATGCCGAATTAATATTTGCTTTGGATCAACGAGGTCAACTTAGACGAGAGCACAGTCGTTGGGCATATTGGTCCATAGCTGGCTCTATGTTTCCTAGACCGGAATATCCTAGTGCAGATGGGACCGACGGCCCTGCTTTTACACCTGACTTTTTTCAATCATGGGTCGATGCCTATGGTGATGTAGATCCTGCGGAAGCCGATGCACGATTCTTTCAAAGAAACACTATTGTACCTGACGATTTGCAAGACCTTACAGGCCTTACTCCATTGAATGATGAAGATCACTTTTATTGTGCCGTTCCAGAAGACTTTGAAATGGATCGAGGCGTTATCCGTGGCACTCAATGGGGACCCAGAAAAGGAGATGACGGTACATTTTTTACCTGTGATGGAGGAGTACGCATCTATCCGGTACTGCAACGAAAAGGAAATGCTCCTGATCGAGATGTAGCCTATGTAAACCATACCTTAGAAATAGATTTTAGTAATGAAGGCTCCTTCCACAATACTGGGTATCGTTGCGCTAAGTATCAATTTAGCCGAACATCTCCTAACGGCAACAACTTTAGTAGTGTGGACTTGGTGTTGATGCGACTAGCGGAAATTTATTTGATGCGTTCAGAAGCCAAATTGAGAAATGGTGATGCGGGAGGAGCACTTGCCGATCTTAACCTTGTAAGAGCCTCAAGAACAGCAAGACCAGATCAGACGCCACCAGCACTAGCAGCTATTGATACGGACATCTTACTTAGAGAACGTGGTTTTGAATTGTACTGGGAAGGTTTTAGAAGAGGAGACCAAATTCGTTTTGGAACCTATGAAGATTCTTGGACAGAGAAAACAGATTCAGATCCAAACAAGCGATTGTTTCCTATTCCCCAAAGTGCGGTAGATGCAGCGTCAGGTATCGATGGGTTTTTGGAACAAAATCAAGGATATTAACTATTTGTTTGAGTTAGTTTTAGATAAAGGCGGGCAAATTATTGCCTGCCTTTGTTGTATTTGGATTTTTATAAAAACGGTACGTTTATTTCTCAAACTTTCAGAATCAAATTAGTAATCTTAAAATAGAGCTACAACCGTTCTATATCCATTTTTTAAAACTACAATATGAAACCAAGTAATCTTCTACTAATCAAAAATATAGTTGTCATCTTAGCTATTGTTTTGGTTTCTGCATGTAATGAGAACCAACAACCGGAGCTCAAAATCACTGAACCTGTAAGCTATGTTGGCATGGTGTATCCGCAATTGGATACTGAAAATAGCCGGTGGTTCTTTTTCGATTCGGCAAGTAGGCCATTTGGCATGGTCAATTTAAGTCCGGATACAGAAATAGACGGTGCTTGGGGAAGTGGATATCGCTACAAAACGGATACAATAAAAGGTTTTAGCCATGTGCATGGATGGCAGACTTCCGGTCTTTCCGTAATGCCGGTAACCCTATCAAAAGAGCATACTCAAACGATTTTCAAAGATTTCTATTCTGTATTTTCCCATGACATAGAAAAAGTATCACCAGGTCATCATTCGGTGCAATTACAACGCTATGAAATTGACGCTGAACTTACAAGTACGAAAAGAGTTGGTCTACACCGGTATTCATTTCCTACCGATGCAAGTCCAGGAATTCTGTTCAATTTAAACACTATGTTGGGTCCAAGCAAAAATCAAAATGGTAGTTTAGAACAAATAGATGATCACACCCTCATAGGTCAATTGGAAATGGCGCCCACACATAGGAGACCCAAACCCTTTTCACTCTTCTTTCATGTCCAGTTCAATAGCCCCTTGGATTCTATTGCCCAAGATCAAGAATCAGGAAACTATCTGGCTTACATCAATCCTGATCAGAAGAAAGTTTTAATGAAAGTTGGTATTTCATATACTTCTATAAAAAATGCAGAAAACAATAGTGCTACTGAACTTGATCATTGGAATTTTGAAAAAGTGGTAAATGAATCTAAAAAAGAATGGAATAGCCTACTTGGTAGGATTAAAATAGAAGGCAATACGGAAACCCAAAGACGTCGTTTTTACACAGATCTTTGGCATGCACTTCAAGGTCGGCGTATAATCAATGATATAAATGGTGCTTACCCGGATAATACCGGACCAGATTTTAGAATAGGCCAGCTACCCCTTGACAGTAATGGGGAAACCAAATTTAATCACTATAATTCTGACTCCTTTTGGGGGGCACAGTGGACACTAAATACGCTTTGGGGATTAGTTTATCCAGATATAATGGAAGATTTTACCCATTCTTTAATGCAATACTATGAGGATGGCGGTATACTACCCCGAGGACCTTCCGGTGGTAATTACACGTATGTAATGACAGGGGCATCCTCAACTCCCTTTGTCGTAAGTGCTATTCAAAAGGGAATTATCAAAGATAACTTGGACAGTATCTATATGGCTTTGAGAAAAAATCATATCATGGGCGGTATCATGGCCAAAGCTGGATATGAGCATACTACTTCTTTGGGTGGCGGCCTTAAGCACTATATGGAAAACGGTTTTGTGCCTCATCCTATTCCAGAAGGCAAGTTTGGAGGACACCAAGATGGTGCCAGTCTCACCTTGGAATATGCGTATCAGGATTGGACTTTGGCGCAACTTGCCAAAAAATTGGCTCTAGGAGATGATCACGATTATTTCCTAGAGCGCTCCCAAAACTACAAAAATGTATTTGATGGTGGCACGGGCTACATGAGACCAAAGAACATCAACGGGGACTGGCAAGAAAATTTTGACCCCTTTCTTTATGAAAATGGCTTTAACGAAAGTAATGGCGCTCAGTCAACTTGGTTTGTACCGCATGACCCAGAAGGCCTGGCTTCTTTAATGGGAGGTAATGAGGCTGCTGTGCAAAAATTAAACGAGCAATTTAAAGTGGCCGAAAAGCTTGGGTTTACATCAGGGACATCTCATGATGTAGAACTGCATCCTGAGTATAGCCGCATCCCGATTAACTACGGAAATCAACCTTCTATGCAGACTGCTTATATATTCCATGCTCTTAATAGACCAGATCTGACACAATATTGGTCCAAAAGAGTACTAGATAAGGTCTTTAGTGGTTTAGATCCGGGCACAGGTTACAACGGTGATGAAGACCAAGGTCTAATGGGTAGTTTAGCTGTTTTAATGAAGCTAGGGCTTTTCCAAATGAACGGGGGTACGGAAAATAACCCTAAATATCAATTGAGCCCTCCTATTTTCGATGAAATCAGAATTGACCTACACCCTAAATACTATTCTGACAAAACTTTTACAATTAATTCGAATACTAGTTTAACAAATGAAAGTATGCTAAAAAAAGTCCTTTTCAATGGGGAAAATATTGAAGAAATGAGCCTTCCCCATTCCAGTATTACAAAGGGAGGTACATTAGAGTACCTGTTTGATAATCCCTAAATACTATGGGTAGTTTTATATTGACTTTGCTTCTTTACTATCAAATTCTATAATCTTATTAAGTCAATGATTTTTTGTAATTTTCATATGTGGTGAGTTATGTTTTAAAAAAACCAAAATTGGTCATTTAGTCTTTCAATTCGAGTCAAAACCGATATTCTAAATTAGATACTAATTCTTGGAAAGATAAAAGGTAATCTTGATACCGTTTACCCACCGAAAGAATTAACTAAAAAAATATAACTCCGCAACTATGAAAAAAGGAAGGGTCACCATAACAGATATTGCCAAAGAACTCAGTGTTGCGCCATCAACAGTCTCCAGAGCTTTAAATGACCATCCTGCACTTAAAAAAGAGACGAAGCAAGCGGTGCGGGATTTGGCTGAAAAACTAGGATACCAACCCAATTTTATGGCTCTTAGCCTGCTACGACAAAAGTCAAACACGATAGGAGTAATTGTACCAGAAATTACCAGTCATTTCTTTTCTGCAATTATCACAGGTATCCAAGATATTATCTCTAATTCTGAGTATAACATAATGATATGTCTTTCCAACGAATCCTTCGAAGAGGAAGCGGTCATTGTCAAAAAGTTATTGAAAATACAAGTAGATGCTGTTTTAGTATCCCCAGCCTCAGAAACCGAAAATTTTGACCATTTTAGGACCCTACAGAAAAACAATATTCCTGTTGTGATTTTTGATAGAGATTGCCCTGGATTAGAAGCAGATAAAATATTGGTAGATGACTATGCCGGCGCTTTCCAAGCTGTGGAATATTTGATAAAGTCTGGCTGTAATAAGATAGCCCATTTAGGAGGCCCATTAAATCTAAGTACCACAAAGCATAGGTTACAGGGATATCTTGATGCCTTAGAAAACGCTAAAATTCCTATCAGGCAGGAGTACATCTCCCATGTTAAGGGATTTTCACATGATGATGGACTTAAACCTACTAAAAAACTTTTAAAATTATCAAACTTACCGGATGCAATATTCGCTATGAACGATAGCATAGCAATTTCCGCTATGTATATTGCTCGTAAAATGGGTATGAATATACCAGAGGATATATCTATAGTCGGTTTTGATGATGAGCCCCATTCCTCCTATTTTAGACCTTCATTATCCACGGTATTGCAACCAGTCTATAGTATAGGTATGTTATCGGCAAGAATTGCCCTTGGACGTTTAAATAGCGAAAATGCGGACACCTTGGCTTTTCGCCAAGAGGTATTTAAACCTGAACTGGTTGTTAGGGAATCCTCCAGACCGTTTATAGTTTCCGCCTAACACGAATCAATTTTTAAAGATAATGCAAAGGTTTGCATTGTCTTTTGAAGCTAATTACTTTTTAACATGGTTTTTTTATCGTTTTTTTATAACATGGGTATTTTCTATTCCCTTTAACAATGAACAAATGGTGGTTTTACCAAAGGAACTTTTTAAACATTGTTACGGGACATATGCCATTGCCGCAGTAAACGTATTCACCATGGAACAAGTACATGGTTTATTCAGGGCAGGCATTAAATCAGATGCTCCATTTTTAGTCCAGCTTACGCCAGTAGCAAGAAACTATGCGAATGCAGTCATGTTAACAGCCATGATAGAAGCTGCATCAAAAATATATCCGGAAGCCGTTTATGCTGTTCATTTGGACCACGGTAATGAGGAGCATGCTATTCATGCAATAGCATCCAACAACTATCATTCAGTTATGATTGATGCCTCGCATGAAGATTTTGAAACCAATGTAAAAAGAACCAAGTCGATTGTCGATGAGGCACATAAAAAAGGGGTTTTCGTGGAGGCTGAATTAGGTGTGTTGAGCGGTGTAGAAGACGAAATTTCAATTGATGAAGAAAATGCAAAATACACCAGCCCGAATGAAGTTGTTTCTTTTGTAGAAAGCACCAATTGTGATAGCCTTGCTGTGGCGGTAGGTACTAGTCACGGAGCCTATAAATTCAGCTCGGGCCAAGGAATACAGTTTCGTATACTTGAAGAAATTCAACAAAAATTGCCTGGCTTCCCGATTGTGCTCCATGGAGGTTCGGCAGTGAACACAACCGAAGTGGAACGAATAAACAAAGCTGGTGGGATGCTGAACGAAAATGCATCAGGCGTAACCCCTGAAGAAATCATAAAATCCATTCCTTACGGGGTTTGCAAAATTAACATCGCTACGGACACAAGACTTTTATGGTCCAGAGTACATAGAGAATTTTTTAGGGATAGTCCCGAATTGTTCGACCCTATTGTACCAGGCAAAACCTATATGGAAGCCTACGAAGCATTCATGGTACAAAAATTTGATTTATTGGGAGCCACTGGCAAGGCGGCCAAATTCAACAAAAAAAGAAAAAATGAGTAAACAATCCCATCTGTTAGTCAAACCAAAGAAAGAGATCCAATTATACCATAGCATAACACCCCGATCTGCCAAATGGAACCACCTCTCTTTTGAGGCTCGCCATATTGATAAAAATGAAATTTGGGAACATCATACTCAAGAAAATGAACTGGTCATAGTACTGCTAAGTGGAAATTTTAAGGTTTATAGCGACAAAGGTAATTGGGAAACAAAGAATGGTAGAAAAGATGTCTTTAGCGGTGTTGCTCATACCTTATACCTTCCTAAAAACACGGACTTTACCCTAACCGCCTTAAGCGATAAACTAGATATAGCCTATGGTTGGTGCAAGGCCGAGAAGGATTTTCCTGCAAAATTTGTGACCCCAGAAGAAACTCCGGTGGTCATTTTTGGGGGAGACAATGCTACTCGGCAGTTCAATGATCTCATACCTCCTGGGTTTGGCTGTAACAGCATAGTCGTTAGGGAGGTATACACCCCTTCTGGTAACTGGAGTTCTTTTCCCGCACATAAACACGATGAGCGTATTTTGGCAAAGGACGGTACTGTTTTGGAACCCATACAGGAAGAAACGTATTTCTATAAATTTCAAAAACCTGAAGCCTATGCCATACAGCAAGTATATACAAAAGATCGTTCCTTGGATGAAATTGTTAGGCCCAGACACAATGATGTGGTCATGATTCCAAAAGGCTTCCATCCTGTAGTGGCAGAGCATGGTTTTCATTGCTACTACCTCAACTTTTTGGCCGGAACAGATCAATGTTTGGCCAACACAACAGATCCTGACCACGAATGGATTTATGATTCATGGACCTCAAAAGATAGCAGGCTACCCTTGGTAACGGCGGAAATGAACAATCAATAGAACATATGAACTTAAGGAAACATGACGTCATTACTTTTGGAAGATCTTCCATAGACCTCTATTCACAAAATATTGGATCTCCTTTCAACGAAATCAAAGGCTTTGATGCTTTCGTGGGTGGATCACCTTTAAACATTGCTGTTGGCTGTGCAAGATTGGGCGTAAATGCAAGTCTATTGACCGCTGTAGGCAGAGATAAAGTGGGAGAATTTATACTTAATTTCTTAAAAAATGAAGGTGTGAATACCTATTGTATTCCAACAAAAGAAACCGCTAGAAGTAGCGCTGTTGTTCTTGGTATAGAACCGCCAGATAAATTTCCGTTAGTCTATTACAGAGATAATGCAGCAGATAGTCAAGTAAGCATTGACGATGTAGATTTGGCACAAATACCTGACCACAGGATTTTACTCATAAATGGTACTGCTATGAACATGGAACCATCTCGCAGTGCCACCTTCTACGCTGCCGAAATAGCAAATAAAAATGATGTTGATGTGGTTTTGGACCTAGACTTTAGAGCGGATCAGTGGCATGACTATCGCGCTTTTGGTACAACCATGAGGGCAGTCCTGCCCCTAGTTAAAATTGCTATTGGTACAGAGGAAGAAATCTTGGCTGCTACTTTGGAGCATGCCTCACAAGTTACCATTAAGCACCAGCAGATATCGGCTCCTGAAATCACTGGTGATATTCAGGCATCTATAAAACGTTTACTCTCTGCAGGCATAGAAACACTAATCGTTAAGAGAGGGAGAGATGGTGCCAGTATTTTTAAAAAGGATGGCACAAACGTAGATGTTCCTGGTTTTCCGGTGGATGTCCTCAATGTTCTCGGTGCCGGTGATGCGTTCGCAAGTGGGTTTCTATATGGTATGTTACAAGGTTGGGACCTTTACAAATCCTGCAGAATGGGCAATGCCAGTGGAGCACATGTAGTTACACAAAAAGGGTGTGCCAACTTTATGCCTACCTTAAAAGAGTCAATAAACTTTATTGAAACTAATGGAGGATTTTAATACTTGATTTAAATTATGGAGACAACAAGACTTACCGTGGCACAAGCCACCATAGCATACCTAAAAAACCAATACGTAGAGCGTGACGGGGTACAGCAAAAATTCTTTGCGGGCTGTTTTGGGATTTTAGGTCATGGAAACGTAGCGGGCATTGGACAGGCACTACACCAAAATCCGGATTTCCCTTTGTATGTAGCCAGAAATGAACAAGCAATGGTACATACCGCTGCGGCCTTTGCGAGAGTAAAAAATAGGTTACAGACGTTTGTATGCACTTCCTCTATCGGACCTGGAGCTACCAATATGGTAACTGGTGCTGCCGCCGCAACCATCAATAGAATCCCTGTACTCTTAATACCTGGCGATATTTTCGCGACGAGACATGTTGCTCCCGTATTACAGCAATTAGAATCTAGTGTAACCCAAGACATATCAGTAAACGACTGTTTTAAACCGGTGTCAAAATATTGGGATCGTATCAACAGACCAGAGCAATTAATTACTTCATTACCCGAGGTTATGCGTGTGTTAACCTCCCAGGCAGAAACAGGAGCGGTAACCTTATGCATTCCCCAAGACGTGCAAGCCGAAGCCTTTGATTTTCCTTCAGCCTTATTCCAAAAAAAAGTTTGGTATGTTGGACGCAACATGCCCGATGCCTCATTGTTAGAAAAAGCAATACAACAAATTAAGAGCAGTAAAAAACCGATTATCGTTGCGGGAGGAGGAACCATTTACAGTGGTGCTACCGAAATACTCAAAAACCTCGTAAACCGCACTGGAATTCCAGTAATAGAAACTTTTGCAGGCAAAGGAGCACTCGATTACGACAACCCACAAAACCTTGGAGCAGCTGGCGTAACAGGAACGCCAGGGGCTATAGAAATGGCAAAGGATGCGGATGTAGTAATTGGTATAGGAACTAGATATAGTGATTTTACCACCATTAGCAAATCGGCCTTCCAAAACCAAAATGTAAAATTCATAAATATCAATATAACGGAATTTGATTCGTTTAAACATGGCGCCTTACCCTTGGTGGGTGATGCCAAAGCGATTCTTGAGGCCATCAATACCCAGTTAGACGACTTTAAGGTAGCTGATGATTATGGGAAAAAGGTGGTGAACTTTAACACCTCTTGGGATGATTATGTTTCCGAAGTGTATACGGAAAGAAATGTGTTTCCAGCCTTTCAGGGAGAGGTAATCGGCGCTGTAAATACATTTTCAGATTCCAATGATATTATGGTATGCGCGGCAGGTAGCCTTCCCGGAGATCTGCATAAATTATGGCGCACCCGTAATCCCAAGGGCTTTCATTTGGAATATGGTTATTCCTGTATGGGGTATGAAATAGCAGGTGGACTTGGCGCAAAAATGGCCCATCCAGATAGTGAAGTTTATGTTTTGGTAGGCGATGGCAGTTATTTAATGATGGCTCAGGAAATCGTTACTTCCGTTCAGGAGAAAAAGAAATTAACTATTGTATTACTAAACAATGATGGCTATGCCAGTATAGGCGGACTTTCTTCCTCATTGGGGAGCGAAGGATTTGGCACGTATTACCGTTATCGAAATGAGGAGACAAATCAATTAGATGGTGGACTTTTACCCATAGACTATGCGGCTAATGCGGCAAGTATGGGTGCTTATGTGATAAAGGCAGCCAACGTATCCGAATTGAATGCTGCGCTAAAAAAGGCCAAGACTATAGACCAAACTACCTTAATCTATATTGAGGTTGATCGTAAAAAAGGTATTCCAGGCTACGCTTGGTGGGATGTTGCCGTGGCCGAAATATCTGAAAAAGAGGCGGTGACCGAGTCTTACAAAACGTATCAAGAGCATAAGAAAACCCAAAAATATTACCTCTAAAACCAACCAATGAGCACGGATTTCATCATTATCCTAGTTTCCTTCGTTGCCTTTACGGCAGGGGTGGCCATCTTTACTTGGTACAGCCTACGAAAAACAAATCTAGGCTCTTCGGAAGGTTATTTTCTGGGAGGCAGAAGTCTAACAGGTACTGTAATTGCAGGATCCATGTTGCTTACAAACATTTCTTCCGAGCATTTAATAGGCATGAACGGTAATTCATATGTAAACGGTTTTATCGTCATCGCTTGGGAAGTTACCTCTTCCATTGCCCTCGTCATTGCCGCGATATTTTTTGTGCCAAAATATTTAAAAATGGGTCTTACTACTATTCCCCAATTTTTGGAAAGTCGTTTTGATGGACTTACAAGAACCATGGTCGCAGGTATCCTAATTTTCTCTTTTGTGGTCACTTTATTGCCCATTGTTCTATACTCCGGTGCTATAGGCATTGAAAGTTTGTTCGGGGTGTCGGATATTTTGGGTGTGGATAAGACCCAGGGTCTCTGGATTACCATTGTCATCATCGGCGCCATAGGTTCTATTTATGCCATTTTTGGCGGACTGAAAGCGGTTGCGTATTCGGATACTATTAATGGAGCTGGCCTATTGCTCGGTGGACTGCTGATTCCAATCCTGGCCCTTATGGCTATTGGGGATAATAATATTATAGATGGGTTGGTTAAGGTTTACGAGTATGCTCCGGAAAAATTTAATGTCATTGGTGCATCGGATTCCGTTCTACCCTTTGAAGTTCTGTTTACAGGGCTCATTATCAATCAACTCTATTTTTGGGGCATGAACCAGACCATCATCCAAAGAGCTTTAGGCGCCAAAAACCTTAAGGAAGCTCAAAAAGGACTGCTGATTACCGGTTTATTTAAAATACTGATTCCATTAATAATTGTACTTCCTGGGGTCATCTGCTACTTTTATTTTCAAGACACTTATTTTGACCAACAGGATTCAGTATATCCACTGCTAGTAAAAAAAGTACTTCCAGTCTGGTTAATCGGCTTTTTTGCAGCGGTCATTATGG
>Ga0075108_10001024_pt1 | contig 14653 bp, 10 predicted proteins | sample AntAceMetag02UK1_FD_69797 | JGI IMG/M metagenome (GOLD analysis project Ga0075108, IMG submission 69797) | Saline lake microbial communities from Ace Lake, Antarctica - Antarctic Ace Lake Metagenome 02UK1 | ecosystem: Environmental > Aquatic > Non-marine Saline and Alkaline > Saline | place...
CCCAGAATTTATGTCAATGAATTTGCTAACAAGGACTTATTGTTAACGGTAGAAAGTTGGGGTTCGGGTACTTGGGGTAGCTCCGTAACTAGTTCTTTTTATGGGGCAAGTAATTTAGAAGTTAATGCTACGGATACGCCAGATTTTAGCCAAACAACCGGTTTCTCTAATATGTTTCGCTCTTGTATTGCTTTAACGGGTGCTAATGGGTTTTCAAATTGGACTTTAAATACCAATGCAACTGCTTCTATTGTTTTCTCAGAGTTGTTTTCAGGATGTACCGCTTTTAATGGTGATATTTCTACTTGGAATACCTCAAGAGTAAATTTAATGGATGGTATGTTTAGAGATGCTGTTTCTTTTAATCAAAACATAGGGAACTGGAATGTTTCTAATGTGATTAACATGAATGGGACTTTTATAGGCGCTTCGATTTTTAACCAAAGTTTAAATTCTTGGGATGTTTCTAAAGTAACAAATATGGCCAATATGTTTCGTAGTACCAGTTATAACCAGCCTTTAAATTGGGGAGCCAAGACAGGCAATGTAACCTCTATGAGCGGGATGTTTTTTGGTAATACCGCTTTTAACCAAGATATAAATGGCTGGGATGTTTCTAAAGTAACTACTATGTATCAAATGTTTTACGGCGCCACTGCTTTTAACCAAAACTTAAATTCATGGAACGTTTCTAAGGTAATAAATTTTGTACAAATGTTTGCAGGTGCAACGGCGTTTAACGGCAATATTAGCAGCTGGCAATTTACTACAGATGTCACAAAAAATATTGATATGGCCAGTATGCTTAGGGCTACCACTGTTTTTAATCAAGATATTAGTGGTTGGAATGTAAGTCGGGTAACTAATATGTCCAACATGTTTGTGAGTACCAGAAATTTCAGCCAAGATTTAAGTAGTTGGGATGTGTCTAATGTTACCAATATGCGATATATGTTTCATGATTGTAATTTTAACGCTCCATTAAACTGGGGTGCCAAAACAGCAAGCGTAACGGATATGCTAGGCATGTTTAGAGGGCCTTCCAATTTTAACCAAGATATAAGTGGCTGGGATGTATCTCGTGTAACCACCATGAAAGAAATGTTCTTTAACACTTCCAGTTTTAACCAAAACTTAAACACCTGGAACGTTTCTAGGGTAATTGATTTTGGGCAGATGTTTCATAATGCCAGTCTGTTTAATGGTGATATTGGTAGCTGGCAATTTACTACAGATGACACAAAAAATATTAGTATGGCAAGTATGTTTAGAGATGCCCCTGCTTTTAATAAGGATGTTAGTAATTGGAATGTATCGCGCGTAAACCAAATGCAGCGTATGTTTCAAAATACTTCATTTAATCAGGATATGAGCGCTTGGGATATTTCAAATGTAACAAATCTTCAGCTGTTTTTAAATGGTGGACAATTATCAAGAGCCAATTACAATGCCTTATTAGTTGGCTGGTCTACTTTAGACTCAGGCGAAACGAGCATACCCTCAAACCTAAATGCCGATTTTGGAAGTAGCACCTACTCCAATCAACCCGCTGTAATTACGGCAAGAGACACGAATTTAATTGGTACTAAAGGCTGGACGATTTCCGATGGTGGTATGTTTGATAGCAGCGTTTTTACCCCAACCACCATAACAGGAACCACAACTATATGTGCTGGAGACAGCACCACACTCACAGCTAGTGGTGGCACTACCAATGCAAATACCGTAGATGTATGGTATGAAGGCGCCTGTGGTGGCGAAGCCTATCACAACGGTTGGGATACAGCACCCACGGGAGATTTATCGAATACCACCGTGAATTCGGTTTCAAATGGTATTTTGAACGTGACATCTACAACAGCAGATCCAATTATTACGATGTACTCCATAGGTTCTTTTGACCCCTTGGTTTACAAGTACATTAATATCAGGTATCGGGTAGTTTCTGGCACTGCCAATAGTACACAAATATTCTTTACAAACAATACGTACACCATAGGCAATAGTGCTGCTTATTTACCTCTATCCTTGGTATCAGATGGGAACTGGCATACGCAATCTAAAGACATGTCAACACATGCTAATTGGGCAACCGGTGGTAATATTACGGGCTGGCGCTATGATTTTGCAACAGCTTCTGGTGTAACCATGGAGCTAGATTTTATTGAATTAAGTTCGCAACCTATACTAGGAACAGGTAGCAGCATAACAGTATCACCAACAGCCAATACCAGCTATTATGTAAATAGAAAAGGACCTGAAACCAATACAAGTTGTATCTCGCAGTTGGTTACCGTCAATGAAACTCCGGTGATGACCAATTTTAATAACTATTCTAAAACCTATTTTGATGGATCATTTACTATTACAGACCCAACAAGTACGAGTGCAGGTTCGTTTAGCTATACAAGTGACAATGCGTCTGTAGCCACTATTTCTGGAAATACGGTAACTATTACGGGTATCGGTACAGCGAATATTACGGCTACACAAGCTGCGGATGCAAATTACTGCAGCAATTCTATTGCTACAATACTTGCAGTTAGTGGCGTAAATGTTTTAACAAAAAACGGTACTATTTCAAATACTGATCCTACTTATGTTGATAAATATGGCAGGATAGGAGGAGCGACTGGGATATCTACGAATGGAGCACTATTACAGGCAAAAACAATTGATTTAGTGCCGGGTATGGCGCTTTATTTAGATGCAGGAAAAGTGAGTAGCTATTCAGGTTCAGGCACTACGGCTTATAACATAATAGATAATACATCCGCTACATTAAATAACAGTGTAGGATTTAGTACATCTGACAGTGGCACTTGGGTGTTCGACGGAGTTGATGACTTTATACAAGGTAGCATTACCCCATCAACTTTTTCAGGAGCAAGTACTATTGGGTGTTGGTTTTATAGAGAAACCGTAACAACATGGGCTGGCTTATTTTCAAACAACGTAAGCACTTATTCTTGCGCTTTATTAACTTTTATACGCAATAGCAACGTAATTGGTATTAACCAAGCTGGAGTAAATGGTGTTGGAATAGGTGTAGATTTAGGGCCTGATCATTTAAACAAATGGATATATTGTGTTATAGTTCTCGGAGGAAGTACAAGTGGTAGTTCAATAAATGTATACGCATACGAAGACGGTAATCTATCAACAGCAAGCGGAAGTTTATATTGGAATCTTAGCACCAGTTCCCAGTACTATGTAAGTAGACATTTTACAGGGGCGATACAAACGCTTGACGGGAATATTCCAATAGTTCAAGTATACAACAGAGCGCTTTCGGCAGCAGAAGTTGCTCAGAATTACAACGCACAAAAATCAAGATTTGGATTGTAGATCTGAGGGTAGTTTTTTCATATATTACAGTAACATAATAGAATTCAGTTTTATTATTTTTACTAATAATTATTAAAAAAGATGTTTAAAAAACAATTACAAATACTACTTCTGGCATTTTTAGTTCATACTGGTGTTTACGGACAGAGTTACGCGCTACGCGCTAAATTTTGATGGGACTGCCTGCTCCCGTACGTAGGTGAGCGTACATTTAGGCCCGGTCTCCCTTTGGTTATGTCACCAGGATCGTCGGTTTCAACAATTTTTTAATTTTTAACGTTTAATTAAAACCTTTTACTAGATTTAAATTTTCTAAAATAATAGGAATCAGCGCTGTTATTTTTAAATCGTATGTAGAGGTAATTCATTTTGAATAAACTAAAACTATCATTAATCTTATACATCCAAATATCACTGTTCATATCATTATAGAACTGCCCTAAAGTGGCTTTGACTTCGTTTTTGGAAAGTCCAACAATACTGCTATAATTCTTTAAGTCTGCGCCAGTGCCATTACTTTTGCTCTTTTGGTCTTTAGAAATGATAAAATCGAGTTCTTCTTTTTTTTTGTCTTTGATCCCATTGGAGGAGGATTCTAATTTGAATGTTAACTTTAAGTCCAGTTAAATATAATAAGTCCACAACTTTTTTAGCTACGTTGTGCAACAGGCACATAAGCGTTGAATTGTATGGCATCAGGTTTCATGGAACAGGGCTTCCAGCAAATAGATGCGCTGCACAATGTACCTTCCAACTTTGTTTGTGAATGTCGATACCAATATATAACTTCGATACTGCGGTTTTTGGAGTAATCATATCTTTAATCCTTAGTTTATTTTATAGAAACTCTACGTACTGCTTTTTCATCTATACTATGGTGCATAGAACTCTTGGGGATGGTACAACACCATATGCGGAACGTTAGCGGTAATATAAAAATTATACGAAAAAGAATATTTACGGAACAATGAACAATACCATTTTAATTAAAAACACGACCATTGTTAATGAGGGAAAATCATTTATTGCAGATGTTCTTTTGTCGGATGGACTTATTCAAAAAATCGGAAATATTGAAGCTGAGCCGAATCAAAAAGTTATAGACGGAACGGGAAAACACTTGTTGCCAGGAATCATAGACGGACAAGTACACTTTAGAGACCCAGGACTTACACACAAAGGCGATTTATATACCGAAAGCAAAGCTGCCATAGCGGGTGGTGTAACTTCTTTTATTGAGATGCCAAATACTGTTCCAAATATTTTGACGGTTGAGAGCCTAAGAGAAAAATATGAGATTGCTTCCCAAAAATCTTTAGCAAACTATTCGTTTTTCCTTGGTGTAAACGGAGATAATATTGATGATGTAATTCAGATGGATACCAGCCAATGTATTGGCGTTTCTGATGACGGCTTATACTTTACCAAAAAGGGAAATCTATTGGCTGATAGTCAAGAAAATATGGAGAAACTGTTTGCAAACTGTAATTCGATTATTGCTATTCATTCAGAAAAAGAAGAAATCATAGAAGAAAACGAAAGGATATTTAAACAAAAGTTTGGCGAAAACATACCAGCTAAATATCATCCAATTATTAGAAACACAAAAGGATGTTATGAAGCCACAAAGCGAGCCATCGAATTAGCTAAAAAACACAATGCTCGATTACATATTTTGCACTTGACTACGGAAGCTGAAACACACTTGTTTCAAAATGACATTCCTTTAAAAGAGAAAAAAATAACAACTGAAGTTTCGGTACATCATTTATGGTTTTCGGACAAAGATTATGACCGTCTTGGTATGCTAATAAAGTGGAATCCTGCAATAAAGTCGGAGCAAGACCAAAAAGGTCTGTTAAAAGCATTACTTGATGACAGGATAGACCTCATCACTACAGACCACGCACCGCATACTTTAGAAGAAAAAGAAAAACCTTATTTTGAATCTATGTCAGGAGCACCAATGGTTCAACATTCTCTGAATTGCATGTTGGAATTTTATAAAGAAGGTCTGATTTCATTAGAAAAAATAGTTGAAAAAATGTGCCATAATCCAGCTATTTTGTACAGTATGACCAAAAGAGGATTTATAAGAGAAGGGTATTATGCCGATTTGACTTTGGTGGATTTGAACTGCAAATGGACAGTCATTAAAGAGAACCTTTTATACAAATGTGGTTGGTCGCCATTAGAAGGAACAACGTTTCAAACGGAAATAAAACAAACATTTGTGAATGGAAATTTAGTGTATGATCATGGCTTTTGGAATGAGGAAAAACAAGGAATGGCAATAGAATTTAAAGTGGGATTTGAAACTGAAAAATAATAATATTTTATGTTTGAGGGTAGAAGAATCGTAATAGCTACAAAACACCATAAGGAAAAGGTAATTGCACCATTATTAGAGCAAAGTTTAGGTGTAACTTATTTTATGCCAAAGGATTTCGATACAGATTCACTTGGTACTTTTACAGGTGAGATTGATAGAGAACTTGACCCAATATCTACTGTAAGACAAAAATGTTTGACGGCTATGGAATTAAATAATTGTGATTTAGGAATCGCAAGTGAGGGTTCTTTTGGATCACACCCTTCTGCCTTCTTCGCAAGTGCAGATGATGAATTTTTAATCTTAATCGACCATAAAAATGACTTAGAAATTATTGTGCGAGAACTAAGTTTAGAAACGAATTTCAATGGTAGTAAAATAAAGGATAAGCAAGAACTTTTGGAATTTATTAGATTAGCAAAATTTCCTTCGCACGCCCTTATACTTCGCAAATCAAAGAATGATACTAGTGATATAGTTAAAGGTATAACAACGGAGGAAGAGTTGTATAGAATATTTTATATGATGCTCGAAAAATATGATAGTGTATACGTCGAAACAGATATGAGGGCAATGTATAACCCAAGCAGAATGAATGTAATTAAAGATGCTGCCAAAAAATTAATAGATAAGATTAACTCTTGCTGTCCTCAATGTAATACCCCCGGTTTTGGGATTACGGATGCAAAAAAAGGGTTAAAATGTAGTTTGTGTGGTTCGCCAACAAAATCTACATTAAATTTCATATTCACCTGTCAAAAATGTCATTTTGCACAAAAAGAAATGTACCCACATAATAAAATGAAAGAAGACCCAATGTATTGTGATTATTGCAATCCATAATAAATAACAAAGACCTTAAATCAAAATGAAATATGCATAACCGCTAACAATGGCAAGCGTTGTACAAGTCATTGATTCCTGACGAAACAAAATGATTACAAGCCTCTTTAAAGGTCTTTTTTCTTAACAGCTCAATATTGAAAAATCATTTTTCGATGTCTTGGTAAAGCAGAGAACTGATCGCGGATTAGCCTTTTCACAAATTCCTTAAGATTGGGTGTGCCTACCTCGCTTTCCACCCGTTTTCGGTTAAATTTTGGGGCTGTGCCGTCCGTTATGTGGACTGGTAACAAATGATTTGTTCTAACCAACTAAAATAAGTTTCTTGGTTAATTAAAGGAATGATAATGTATGGCTATTTCGGAGTGACCATGCCGGTGATATCGGAGCAAACCGTGCCACGTTGATACGTTTTGGGAGTACTTCGTTCCCAAAAGTAATGGTTTCCATAACCTGTACGACATAGAATGCCTTAAGCCACTTTCCTGCATGGATGGCAAGACATCTACGACTAAAGTTATGGACTATAGCCAAGGCCCTGAACTGTTTGCCATTATAAAGCTGGTTATATACAAAATCCATGCTCCAACACTCGCTCAAACTAGAGGCGTTCCCTTCGGTAGGTTGTCTATGTGCGGCTTAGCGGTTGTGTTTAGGACGCTTACTTCTTTGGTTAAGGCCCTTCCCAAATTAGGCCCTGTACATGTGCTTATCGTTGTCCATAAAGCCTTCCCTTTTCAAAAGGATATAGATACGCATGAACCTGAAGCGAACCCTCACGGAGGCTATCTCGTTTATCCGCATCCGCGGCAGTCCATCACTGCGGCCCTTGGCCTTGTAATAAAAAACACTATTGTGCAATAATACGAGCTTGCAGCAACGCTGAACGGAGATGTTGTACTGACGTCCTGATGTTATCTACCATCCCACGTTTTCGTGACGGTCTCAGAACTTTTTTTCAATACGTCCTGTAAAATCTGTTTGTCAAGGCTGAGATCTGTAAGCTTGGGTTCATTATTTTCAAAAGACAGTTTATTATCTAAAGTAGTTTGCTTTTATCTGTAGTTAAGGTATAATCGACGTTACCGATGGTTAATTTATTAGCTCCTAAAAAGGTGTTTTCCTTTCTACGTTTATGTTATTTAAATAGGTGCCCATACATTCTAAATCATACGCCCATGAATTGTCTTTACTTTTAATAATTAGGCAATGTCTGCGACTCACAATAGTTCCCCCTGCAACCATTTAGTCATTTTCGTGATATTTTTCACGACCAAATTTAATAATAGGTTTCACGGTAGATTCCAAAACAGTACTAGGATCTGAGCTTTATAAAAATGTAATTGTATTTTCTTTTATGTCTAAGTTCAAGTGATAATTGCAACAACTTTGTTGTTTAGGACTTCAATTGGGTTATTGTAATTAAATTTTCTAATAGGTCTGTAATTTAGTAATCTTTCTACTTCTTTTATTTTTTTGGTCGGCACAACCCTAAGATCTGTTTTCTTAGGAAAAAACCTTCTGATGACCCCTATTCTGTTTTCTACGGTTCCCTTGTCATGAGAGGTGTATAGTCCTGTAAAATAAGTCTTTACATTTAAATCTTTTGCGATTTTATGATGGTAGGCAAACTCTTTTCCGTTATCAAATGTGATGGTCTTTAGCCATGATGTGTTAACGTTGGTAAGTCTCCGGTAGATTTTTTCATATGCTTCATCTGCATTTTTACTTTTGAGCTTTTCGATCATCGTTATCAAAGTTGTCCTATCGGTCATTACCAATAGGGCGGATTTATGATTACTTCCCATCTTTAAGTCTACTTCGATGTCTCCAATACGAGAGCGGCTATCTACAACCTTTGGACGTTGATCTATACCGATTCTTCCTGCTATGGCACCACGCCTGTTTTTTATATTGTTGCGCTTCTGTCTGCGTCCAGTGTGGCGTAGGTGTTTATAGAGCTTTTTATATTCTAGGTGATCTTTGTGGTTACTATGCCTTGCCATTCATATCCATTTCTCATGGATCATGAGCCCTTTGATCCGCCTTTTCATATCTTCTGTCAATACAAAAGACTTAAGTTTACCCACATGGCGGTAGTCTGTCTTTCGTTGAGCGTATTCTCCGATATAACATCCAGCTGTTCTACCCCGCTTAGGCATATTGCGCTTGAGTTCACGAGATATGGTACTCCTATTGACTCCTAGGTCATCTGCTATTTTAGTTTGTGACAGCCCCTTCTGTTTTAAATATTCGTGTTACACTTATTACTTGAACTTAGTAATAGTTTAATTAAATAAAGGCGTCGAATCAATTAAAGAGGCGTTGAGTGATTTGAAAATTTAATTTTTTTCATTTTATGGTCATTAATTATCTTCACCATATGATTGAACTTAAAAATTGTCCAGTTTGTAATGATTCTTCGATTTCGTCATTTATTGAGACAACCTCTCAAATACACTCAAACAGGGAACTGTTTAATTTTGACCAGTGTTCTAATTGCTACTTAGTATTCTTAAATCCTAGAGTTCCCCTTGATGAACTTAAGAATTATTACACCTCTTATTATTTACCGTATAGAGGAGCAAATGCTTGGGGAAAATATAAAAGGTTGGTAGAAGGGAGTCAGCAAAAGTTAGATTTAAAGAGGCTAAAGCGAATAAGTCAAGTGCATAAAATCGATAAGGGTACATTGATTCTGGACGTGGGATGCGGGAACCCGTCCTTTTTGAAGGTCTGTCAGCAAGAATTAAATTGTCAAACAATGGGTATTGACTTTAGTGATGAGGGGTGGAAAGATCAACCTGGCATTTTTGAGGGTATTGACCTGAAGGTTGCAGAAATAAAAGACCTTTCCAAAAATATAGCGCCTGATGTAATTACCATGTGGCATTATTTAGAACACGACTACACGCCTCTAGAAAACCTCCGAGCTTTAAAATCTATTTCTAAACCATCTACATCGCTTGTTATAGAAATCCCCAATTTTGATTCCACTAGTAGAAAGAAATACGGGAAGAACTGGGCAGGATGGCACACACCAAGACACCTTTCTTTATTTTCACCTGACAACGTAGCATTACTGCTCAAAAAAAGTGGTTGGCAAGTAACAAAAATAAGTACTTACGGGACTATGAATCCATATTTACTCTATTGGATGAGTGAGATGGAACGGAAAGAAATTAACTGGGAAAAAAACATGGAGGAGGAGTTTATGCAGTTCATGATTGGAATGATTAAATTTTTACCTAAAAAAGCATTAGAAAAAATATCATCACTTGGAGTTATGACCGTCATAGCCCAACCTGAACAACAGCCTTTAAAAATCTAATAGATATATGCCTTGCCAGGTTTCCAAGGACTTATAAGTGTAAAATCGAGAAAACAACGCTTCACTATACCATTCATTTTTTCGAGTTTCTAATGGCTACTTTATGTTGTTTGCTGTTGTAGGCAAACTCCTTGATTGCTTCAAAGTTTTTCCACAAACTGAAATTCGCCATTTGAACAATTGGAACTTCTCCGATCCCCTTAGTGAATACTAAACCATTATTACCATCTATAGGCTCTCTCGAGGATGGGACGGATTTGCAAAATCTAATCAGCCAGTTCCACTTTAGCTTTGCTCTTGTGATAACGGCAATAGGTATACTCGGGCCTAAGTCAGCCCCTTTTATAAACGGATGCTTACCTGCCCATGTTCCGCCAGTATAAATATTTTTCATGTAAAATGTATACCGCTCTGCGGCTTTCGAATCATACTTACCAAATAATGGGGAAGATTCGAAAAACTAATTTGCAGCCCCTTCAGATTCCCAAACTTGAAGTAGACTATAAACAGACCAAGCGGATCTTGGGTTAAACCCCTTACCCATACCGCTACCCATGAGGAGATAAAAGTTAATCCCAAGACCATAGCCAAATAACTATGGGAATACTACGTCATTAAAAATCCCTAAAACTTAGAAGTTAATGAGGAGTATTTAAAAAACGATATGTCGTTATCTATTCAGCTATGAAATAATCGACGTTTTTTTCTTTACTAAAAAGAAGATTTTAGTTAAGATAAGTAAGTACCATAGACAAAGTACTTTTAGGTTATATAGTATCACGCAGTACCACCTAAAAATAAAAATCATTCTATTTCAAACATGCGACTGCATAAAACAAGAAATGAAGCGAAAAGTTTTAGACTTTTATTTTTAGACAGAAAGAGAAAAGAGGGTAATCTCTATATTTCTTAGATTCTAGTAATAAACGCAACAGCTTGCTGTTGTAAAAAAGCCGGAACCCCAGTTTTGGCCCTAGGACCAAAACTGGGGTTCCGGCGGCGTAAAAAACTTCATACTTTTGGGTTGCAAAACTTAAAATATATGTCGCATTTAAAGTGGGGCCAAAGATATGAAATTTCCATATTCAGGGAGCAGGGCATGTCCATGACGGCCATGGCCGAAAAGGTGGGTACGAGCAAGTCCACCATCAGCAGGTAGCTTGCAAGGAACTCGGACGGTCGCAGCGGGTGCTACGGGGCCGAACTGGCACAAAGGAAGTGTAAGGCGCGCCATTCGGGGAAGAACAAGAATAAGGCCTTTACCGGGGAGGTACGTGCCTTTGTCGTACTTTATCTAAAGCTGGACTACAGTCCGGAGCAGATATCGGGCCACGCTAGGAAAATGGGCCTGCCCTGCGTATCGCTCGAAAGGATATACCTCTTCGTATGGCAGGACAAAATGCTGGGGGGCACACTCTACCTGCATTTAAGAACAAAGGGGGAGAAATATAAAAATTGGGGGCCGCCAAGGCCGGAAGGGGACACATCCCCGAGAGGGTGGACATAGACCAAAGACCAGCCATAATGGATAAAAAGGAGCGCTTCGGCGATTTGGAGATAGACCTGATAATAGGGGCGGGGCACAATGGGGCACTACTTACCATAAACGACAGGGCTACGGGAATGCTCAAAATGTGGCATATAGCGAACAAGGAGGCCAAAACGGTAGAGGACGGCGCAATAGACCTATTGGAGGAATGGATGCCATGATACACACCGTTACCAGCAATAACGGCAAGGAATTCGCCAACCATAGGGAAATGGCGGAGCAGCTCGATATCGACTTTTTCTTCGCAAAGCCCTATCACAGTTGGGAAAGAGGGGCCAACGAGAACCTCAACGGACTGGTAAGGCAGTATTTCGCGAAAAAAAGTAACTTTGACCTGATAGAAAACAACAGGTAAAGTAGGTAGAAAGAATATTGAACAACAGACCCAGAAAAAGATTAGGGTATAGATTACCCGAAGAAGTTTTTGTCAACGCTATCAACAATAACGCAATCGTTGCGTTTATGACTTAAATTCACCTCTTAAAGTAGGGTGCCTACTCATTTTTACCTAGTTTAGCTAACTATACTTATTTAAATAAAAGTCTGTCTAAAGGAGAATATATCTAAATATTGGAATATCTATGAATAGAACGATTAAACCGTTTTTAAGAATTTTTTATTTCTTTCTGATTATTATTATTATTCCAGTAAGCTGTGATAGCAATGAGAAGCCTGAACTAGATGCTTCAATTCCCTTTGATGCCCAAGAATATGTAGATTTTGAAAGTGGGAACATCCCACTTATTTTAAGCGTACCCCATGGAGGCGAACTGAAACCGAGTGAAATAGCAAATCGCACTTGTAATGATGCCGTGAGTGTTATGGATGAATTTACCATTGAACTTGCCCTTGCTATCATGGACGCGTTTGCAAAAGTTGGAAAGAGGCCCTATTTAATAATCAATAAGATGCATCGCTCAAAAATGGATGCTAACAGAAACAGAGAAGACGCAACCTGTGGTGATAAAAATGCCCAAGCCGTTTGGGATCTCTTTCATGGCCAAATACAGAATAGTATGGTGTCCATAAGCACAAAATTCGAAAAAGGCCTGTTTATTGATCTTCATGGACACGGCAACCAGAAACAAAGGGTTGAACTGGGTTATCTCCTTTATGAAGATGAACTTGCCTTGCCAGATTCAATTTTGAATAGCCCAGAATTGTTGGATGTTAGTTCAATACAGAACTTAGTAAGAGAAAATCCAACAGGAGCGTTACATGCGAATCTCTTAAAAGGAGAAAATGCCTTTGGTAGTTTGCTGGACCAAGAGGGTTTTGCCGCAGTCCCTTCTAATATGGATCCTGTTCCATTAGCTTCTGACAATTATTTTAGCGGAGGCTACAACACCGCCAATTACAGTTCTTATAAGGGAGGGGCCATAGATGGAATACAAGTTGAGTGTAATCGCAACGGGCTTAGGGAAACCCCAGCGAACAGGCAAGCCTTTGCCGTGGCATTTGTAAGTACGGTAACCGTTTATTTGAAGATGCACTATTTCAATGAAGTTCCTGTAATAAATGAATAATGAGCGCTTAACGCGAAGTGGTGCCGAACAATCGCACTCTGTTCTAAAAGTTTGAAAAAGTGTGGTTTAGATAGGAGGTCAAATGAATATGCCGATATTAGGAATTGGCTTTGAAAAACTAACTCAAACAAAGAACGTATCCACGAATGGCTTTATAAAGCTAATTCCACATTTTGGATAATGCCACAACATCCAATAAACAAATGGTTAGGGTAGGTATTAAAAGTCATCAATGTAAAGGTGTTTTGGCGCTTAAGGCGATACATAACACAAAACTTTTTAATGTTAGCATAAGTAGAGTTAAGCAATAATCAGGTCTTGTCTTATGTAAATTATTTAAAAGGGTGCTCCCGTTTATTAGAATTTGTTTCCTATTGCATATTGTGTATGCGAAACGGGATTTTTCAGTAAATAATGTACCTTTTATATTCAGTTTATATTTCCTTATGTTAGCGAGTTAGAAAATAACGTTGTTGAGAATTTGAAACTTTTAGTGTAATGTACAACCTTTGTTCAAGTTATTTTGCCCTTTAAAAATATTAAATATTCCATTCGTCCCTTCAAAACGACATTGCGGCTAATTTTTAGTCCTATTCGTATAAAAAATGAAAAAACGGAAGGTCGTTTATGTTAATTTTGTAACGTTTAATAGTTATTACATTTAAATCAACAGGTAAGGCCGATTCTTATATAGGTTCCAATTCTGATGATTCTAATGAAAGTGTTTTAAGCCATGCCTACGGTAAAGCCTTATCTTTTATTTTTCATGATCAGTGTTTTAAAGTTGGCTTTAACGGGCATGGTTTTATTTTATTTTAAAATCTATGTAATTAATTTCAGAGCCAAGCTTACATGGTTTGGGTGTATTTAAAAAGCCAGATAAAAAATAAAATCCAGTTAGGATTAAAACTTTATTGCGGTTAACCATCATTTTTAAATCCCTCAAAAGGTTAAAATAAATTCTTGTTTCGCAAATAGCATTAATCGAGTGTGGTACGTATTAAAAATTTTATTCCCTAACGGGCTCATAAACGATTACAGTTTTATTCTAAGTTCTGAAACTAGTACATCATATAGTGGTGAACCCTAATGATGGTTTTTACGTTACTTGGTAAAAGTTTTTTAACCAAACCTCTACGAAAAGTGCATCGAAAAAACTACTATGTACCTTATAATAGGTAGCGTTTTGGTGGGTGGCAGGATTCTGCCGGTTATTTGTGCCCTTGTCCAAACTTATAGTCTCTATAGTATTCATCTGGTCATAGAGTTACTTATTTAATAAGAGCGATAAAGATACATGTTGGTCTTACTTTGAGCTGTAATAGTCTCCCAAGCTTTTTCAGGTCGTTTGCTTTTTTTCAGATTCTGTTCATGTATCACTTTTGTAGAATTTGTAATTTTCATAAAAAGTTTTCTTTAAATAATTCCATTGTCCATCGCACAGCTGATGCGTTCTTATTCTTCTGGCTTTAAATAATAATTTAGGTCTATCAAGGCAATGAACCATAAGCTATCACTATTGTTGTGAAATTTCTAGATAGCTAAAAGTTCACTAAACATAGTATTTATAAAAAAATGAAAATACTACTTATCCTTTAAATGTGTTCATTGAACACTTGTCTGGCACCACTTGGCACATATCTCATAAAAAAGAATAAGATAACTATAATTTTACAGGCTAATTTAAAATCAAAATATACTTTTAAAATGAAAAAAATAATTTT
>Ga0075108_10001027_pt1 | contig 14650 bp, 8 predicted proteins | sample AntAceMetag02UK1_FD_69797 | JGI IMG/M metagenome (GOLD analysis project Ga0075108, IMG submission 69797) | Saline lake microbial communities from Ace Lake, Antarctica - Antarctic Ace Lake Metagenome 02UK1 | ecosystem: Environmental > Aquatic > Non-marine Saline and Alkaline > Saline | place...
TCGTTTCGTAATATTTTCAATATATACCTATTCGAATTGCTGATGGTAACATTCGGATCCGTTGATTTAATATTGATAATTACCTCTTCAGTTTCTTCGGGCAGGTCATCATCGAGTATGCTGAAGTTTAAGACGCCATCAATGGAGCCATCTTTAACATTAAAGGTATAGCTGTTGTCTGGCATACTGCCAGCTATTGCCACATCAGGGTTTCCATCATCATTCTTCTGTTCTTTCCTTTCAACGGAAAATCCTATAGGTTCGCCGAAGTCATCAAGTATTTCCTGTTCTACAATGTTGTAAATGGTGTATGTAATTTCCAAAGAAAAAAAACTGCCATCAATCGCAGGGTCATCCGCGTCAAACTGTAACTGAAAATTCAAACCTTCCTCAACTTCATAATATGGGCCATTACCAGCTCCCGATAACGATGTGGTTATCAAAAGAGGCTCGTTAGTGCTCACAGGAGTATCCTTCACCGTCACCTCAAAACTCGTAGGCCCCTCTATGGTAAACAATGACGGATCTGGGGAGCTAAGGGTTATGGTATAAGTTTCATCAGGTTCTACGCTACCATCATTTACGGCAACAATGGTAATAGTACCGTCTGGGTTGTTTGCGCTTACCGTGAAGGGGGTTGTTGGTAAAGGTGTATTTCCATTAAAAGTAAAGTCTTCGGTGGTGCTATTCCCATTTAAGCTAACTTGAATAATGGGGGTGTATTGCGTGCCGTCGGTTGCCGTGGCGTCTGCATTAAAAGCAATGGATAGGGAACTACCTTCGGTTAGCGCATAATTTGGTGCTATTTCCGCTCCATTTACAGTAGTTTCAACTGCAAATGCGGTGTTGGTCACTACATCCTCAATTGCCACCTCAAACTCAACGATACCGTCCCCGTTAGCATTTGCCCAAGTAAAATAATCCGTAGGTCTTGGCAAATTTATTAGTATAGTTTCATTTTCATTGAGGTTGGTATCTATGGTGGCTGTAAATGTTAAGGAACCTTCTGCAGTTGGATCGTTATTTACGGTTAAAGAGCCCTGTGATGCGTTTATGGTAAAATCTGCTGTGTTGGTGGCCGGTGTAAAAGGAAAAACAAAACTCTGCCCAATAGCTTGAAAAAAAGGATTTTCTACATTTAAATTAAGATTGAAAGAATTCCCTTCCGTAACAACGTATGGAATACTTCCTGCATTCTCCAAGGAAGCCGTTATTTCCAGTGGTACCGAGGGTTCAATATCATTTATATTTATTTCAAAGGAAATTGCACCATTGGTATCTGCGTTAACCCATTCAAAGTTGGGGTCTTGGGGAAAATTTAAACGTATAATCTCATTGGGATCTCTATAATAATCCAATGGAATTGAGAAAGTAGCAATGGCATCTGGCAATGGATCATTATTCACAGTAATAGAGATTTCCGGGGTCGTGAAATCCACCTCAGGTGTTGCTGTGCTACCATTGGTATTATAGGCAATTGCATAGGTTGGGTTTGACGGGGTTTCGGTGTATTGACTAAAGAATCGTATTTCAAAATCCAGACTTTCATTTAAGGAGAAAGGTTCGGAACCAGCAATGCTCAATATTGCATTGATCCGAAAAGGTTCGACTGCACTACAATCCACTAGATATTGTGTTGTAGCATCTTTCTGCCATCCCCCTTGTGCCGTCGCTGCCGCAATATTGTTTACTTCAATACAGCTCAAATTGGTATTTCCGGTTGCATTAAGGGAAGTTAGCGTATCGTCTATCGGTTTGAGATTAAGCGATGAGAAATCATTATTATTAATACGCAGCGTACTTAGAATATCCAAACCAGAAAAGTTTAAGTTTGTAAAGTTGCTGTCATTTATAGTTAATTCTTGTAATTGGGTTAAGGTGTTTAAACCTGTTAGAGTATTTAAATTAGGACAGTTAGCTGCTATGAGATTGGTAATATTTTCTGTTTGGCCACCCACGGTTAACGTACCAAAATTATTTCCGCTAATATTCAGAGTCTGTACATTAAGAACACCACCAAAACTAAAATTAGAAGATGCGATGCCAAGATTGTTGTTTTGTAGTTCTAGGGTAGTTACATTGGTTAAATTGCTTCCGCTGGTAATGTTCCGAAAAAAAATTTCATCTCCTGGCACATTGGTATTGTTAGCGTATATTTCAATTAGCGAAACATTTTGAAGGCGTAGTGCATTTAGGTCGTTGTTGCTTACATCCAGAATCTCTAAGGCGGTAAACGCTTCTAACCCTGTTAAATCGGTGATGCCTTGATTAGGCATAATCAAGCTGAGTTCATTGGAAATGTTAGCAGTAAGTACAAGACCATCTGGGATACCACCTCCTGTATCTATTCCATTGGCAATGAGAAATGCCTCAAAATTACGATCTGGGATTTGGGTATAAATAGAGGGACACGTATTTGAAAAAGAGGTCGTTCCATTTTTTCTATATGCACCGTTATTGTTCAAAGAAGTTGCCCTTGCAGCGCTTTCTACTTGAATACATGATAATTGTGAATTGTTCTCAACGTTCATGCCAGTCAAGTTGGTTAAGCCAGAGATATCAAGGCCCAATAAATTATTTTGGGCAACATCAAAAACTCTCAACGCCGTGTTCGTAGAAACATTTATACCTGATAAGTTGTTTACATTTAAACCAATAATCTCCAGATTGGAAAGTCCTTGAATATTAAGCTGTTCCAAATCATTAAAAAAGGCTCGCACATCGGTAATGGTAGTCATATCCTCTAAATCTAATACTGTAAGATCATTCTGCTGTACCCAAAGTACTTCGAGGCTGGTAAAATCTTTTATTCCCGTTAAATTGGTAATGCCCAAACCGGGAGCGGTTAGGCTTTCTTGAAACGTAGTTACACCAGTAAGGTTTAAAAAGGTAATATTGGCTATGGATGCCGTAGGAACAGCCCCATCTCTAATTGGGTTGGGGTCAATCCCAAGGTTTATTAGGGCATTCTCAAAGGCCGGATCGGGTATTAAAGTCTGGGCAAGACCCGAAACACTCACAAAGCAAAAAAATAAAATAAGTAAAGTTCTCATCATCTCTAGTTCTTTTGTATCGTCATCTATTGAAACACCTCTTCCAAAATAGGAAGGCTTAGTCCAACATAAATATGGTTTAAAGGTTTGTCCTGTACAAAACTGCTTAATGCAGCGCATCCTGCCGTAATATATTTATAGCGTACCCCTATTCCTGCATGTATGCTAGAGGTGGACACACCATAAGTTATAGGTATATATGCACTAAAATCACGGGTCTCAAAGCGTGGTGTTAGTGTCACCAACTGCATTCGCATATTGGAGAAGGCATCCTCAACGTTCGTTAGGGGATGGACGTAATTCAGGTTGATATAGTAATTTTTATCGTTGAAGATAATATAGTCCAACCCTATGTTCAATGAACGGGGCAAGGCAAAGGATACACTGCCTTGTTGAATGGGGTTTGTAGCTGTATTGCTGCCGCCCAAGGTGTCAAAGAACCCTTCTAGGTTATCGGTTGCAATCGGTGTTGCGGTAGGATTAATTACGCTATAAGACCTTCTATTGATGTTGTTTTTCTCATTGTTTATTCCTTTATAGTTCACGGTACCCAAATCCAGCACCGAGGCACTAATACGTATCTTGTATGTGTTTACCCCACTACTACTGTTGCGCACCCCAACGCGATTAGTTTCCCTTGGCCGCCATTCGTAAACAAAACCCAGGTCGCCACCAATACCCCGTCCCTTATTTTGTAGGCTAAAGGCGTTAGAAATGGTATTGGGCTGGTCACTTGCAAAGTTGGGCTGGGTAAGTTCATTAGTAAAAGTATTCAAATAGGCAAATGCCGCTGAGCTTACAGCCGTGCCTGTTTCATTGCTCGTTATACTACCATTAGGTCGTGGGTCGGTGGTATTGTTTGGGTCAATACCAGAAAGTTCCACTCCGCCGCGGCCGGAGAGGTATTTTATAGTGCCGCCGAATTTTAAGAAGTGGTAATTGGAATTGATTAGTACTGTGGCATAGTTCAACCCTACTTCGTCCCATTGATGCACCGTATTGTTAAAAGTACTAACTCCCGAAACACCTTCCGGGGTTGTTTCTGTTTCGTTTAACCGCGCCCATAGATTTCCATTAAAACCTTGGTAATCTGTAAAAGAACGTGAACGCCAAATTAAGCCTACGGCATGTTTTGGATGAAAGCTCCAGATAACCGAGGGCAGCATAACATCACTGTTAGAGGTGACGTTGTTTTGATTGGTGGGATTCATATTATTATCCGAAAAATCCAATCCGTTAAAACCATTTGGATTTGTTTCCGTTTTAAGAAGGTCTACAAACCCATAATCGCTAACATTCCATTGGTTATAGGAAATAGCGTTGATATGAAATTTGTATTTGGATTCAACACTGTTGGCAGGGTTGCTCACCACGTTATGTACACCTCCATAATTGTCAAAAGAGAAGCCTTGATTTATTTGTGCCCAATTAGCGATAGGAAAGCAAAGAAAGAGACAAAATATGTAAAAAGGGATACTGCGCATTATGGTTGTGTTGGTTTGGTGTTGATTGGTCTACTAATGTGGGAGTTGTAAATATAGGTTTTCATTGTTTGCTATCGGGTTGTATTTCAGTGTTTTCAACGAGTTATTTAACAACTTCATCGAACAAATCAAATATAAGCAAGTGTTGTAAAAAAAAAATACCCTTTATCGGGTATTTTTTGAGTTAAGCTCTCATTTTCAACATGTTGTATGTGGTGTGCTTATTTATTGTATTTGTTAAGAAAACTCTTATATTTCTAATATTAATTACTTTCTTTTGGCTTTACTGAAATATAAGATTTGTAAGATTTCGTTTTTGGAATCTACCCTCATTCGTTTTTAAAACATCGAAGCGTACCGGGATTACGGAGGTGTTTATCTTAACAGGAAACAAAATATCTTTAACTTTTGCGTAGGACTCAAAAAAATGTTCGATTTGAACTGTTATAGGGTCGCCCTTGATGCCTCCCTTTTTAAAAATTGAGGTCGTCTCCCTTTCAACGATTGCATGTAATAATCCTGTTGATGTGTTGTAGTAATAGTTTTTTTCTGTGGTAATACGCTTTCCCTTTTTATTGAGATTCCCAATTTCAATTGTTTCTTTAGGTAATTCCAATTCAAAACATTCTTCTCCCCCTATTCTTTTTCTTCCTTGATACGTGCTGATTTCGGGATTGGATATTAATACAAAATCATTAAAAAAACTATACGTGCTTGGCCTTTTATCCCTTTTAAACGTGTAGTTGTCATGTTTGGCACTGGTGCCAATTCTGGGAGCACCGGTTTTCCATTCTTTTTTGTCGGAATATTTATGAAACAGAGAATCGTTCTTTATCATGTATTCCTCATAATAGCCTACACCTTTGTCTTCTTCTTTGATCAATAGAAGATTTGGGTCTTGTTCGTAGCGTAAATTATAGGTTAGAGGTTCCTGTCTTAAGTTCTCTCCTTTGGTCTCTGAAATCTGTTCTGTAAACGTCAGTTTTTTTATTTTACTTAGTTCTTTTAATCCTCCTGCCGACGTATAGTGTCTGTTTATGATTAGTTCGTGGGTAACGTCCCGCTCTGCGGTATTCTCGTTTAACAAGATATTTTTCTGGGTAGGATTGTTGAATTTCATCCACCCTACCTTAATAGCTTCCATACGATCTGCTTTTCCCGGATGCGAACTGCTCGCCTTCTCTGGATAGTTCTGGAACATGCTTTGGGCCTCTTCTAAAGTGCTGCCCATTCGCGCCAACGTAGTTCCGGCAAACCGGTCCGCACTTATTTCTAATCTGGGACTACTTCCTTGGTTATTAAGAGAATGGTAAAGTAAAAAATGCCCGACTTCATGTGCCAAGACGCCTATAGAGGCCCAGTCCGTATTCGATTTTCTACTCATTTGCGCCAACCATTGCGGGTCGTATAGGATATATGGAGTTAAATTGCCATTTTCATCTTCTTCTATATGGGCAAGGGCATTTCCTATGTTGGCGCATTTTCTTAAGGTGAAATTTCTATTCAGACCCATTTGCCCCATCATTTCGTCAACAATACCTTCTGCTTCGGCGTCAGCGGCTTCGCTTTGGTTGCCCATACAGACTTGGTCTATAGATTCTACGACTACATTTTGCCGAAAACCTTGAGCATGAATAACGAAAAATGGCATTAGTAACAGGCTTAAATAAACTGTAGTCTTCATCCGTGCATTTTATATATGATAAGTTTGCTATACAATATAAAAATTTTTTAAAGAAATGTACATGGGTTTTATCTTGTTGCTTCAAAGCAGTTATAAGCTACGGAGCTATAAGCGATGTTACCTAAAATTAATAAATACCCGTGCCACACTAATTACATTTAATATCATGTTAATTATTCACAGCCCTTATCAAAAACCTTGAGATATTACCTTGGTTACTTTGATAAAGTTCCAAATAACGATTCCAATTTTGTGTTTTGGCGTTTACCTCTCGTATCCGTATTTGAATGTTCTGGAGCACTTTCATTTTTGGAACTACTTGAAAATTTACGTTCTGTATTTCCACACGTTCAGAACCCACTGTTTGAGCGTCTAATAACAATGGATTTATATGGAATTCCTGTGCTTTGTCATTGTCATCGAAGTAGTAAAAACCAATATCCAGTATATAGTTCATTTGGTTGGTGGGGGCGTTTAGTTTGCTCCATGAATGTGGGAGTTCATACGCTTTGAGACCAAGATAAAGGTACCCATCAACATTTTTTACATTTCCCAATTCAAATTCGAACCTATTTATGAGAGTACTCGTACCCTGTTCATTTTTACCACTCTGCTCAAAAACCAATAGGCTCGCAGTGTCTAGGGTCTTAAAATGACCCGTAGCATCAAAGAATGAATAGCTTGTAAAATATTCCTTATTAAAGTTATCTGGATTATAAAATAGTTTTGAAGCACCATCGAATAGTAAGGGAATCAAATTTGTAGCTAAAACACCCAATGTTGATGAGAGTGCTTCTTCGGTTTCCTTTACTTTAGATTCAAATGTTATGTTGCGACGAATATCTGAAATTTCTGTTTTTACTACAGCGTTATTTTTTATGGTGTAGTAGGTTTCGGTCTGCGCGGCAATTTTCATAGCGCTTCCTAAATAACAAAAGACAACCAATAACAGGGTTTTAAATATCATTTTGGGTACTATTTCTTGCAATCTTGGCTTAGACTTAAAATTTGTATTTTTTCTCAAGAGCATACCTTAGTAGCTCACCTTTTCCTTTAATCCCCAATATACGCATCATATTTTTACGATGCGTATCCACCGTATGAATTCCTATAAAAAGTTCTTCACCTATTTCACGAGAGGTTTTTCCTTGCGCAATCAACGCTAAAATTTCTTTTTGACGTTTGGTCAATTCCTCCTTTTTTGCAGTCGCTTTTTTTTGACCAAAACCCTCTACATCAATATTTGTATCAAAATAGGTGTTTCCATCGGCTACTGTTAAAATTGCCTTTAGTACCTCGTTCAAGGATGTGTTTTTTAAAATATAACCAGAGGCACCGGCAGCTAACATTTGTGATACCGCAGCATCTTGGTCAAACATCGTAAACGCGAGTACCTTGGTATGTGGAAACTCTTTTTTTATGATTTTGGTTGCTGCTATACCGTCCATTTTAGGCATTCTAATATCGGTGATTACAACGTTAGGTTCACTTTTTCGCACCACTTTCAATAATCCTTCTCCATCGTTGGCGGTGCCCACTATTTCTATTCCATCTTCGTATTTTAAAAGAAGTTCTAGTCCGTCAATCAGGGACTGGTGGTCTTCCGCTATGGCTAATCGTATCATATGGGTATATCTATAATGACCGTGGCGCCTTTGCCAGGTTCGGATTCTATATGTATGGTGCCGTCCAAATGGGCGATACGTTTATCTATGCTCTTAAGACCCATGCCTTTTTCATGGATCATCTTTTTATGAACATCAAAACCAATTCCGTTGTCCTCGACCAGAATATTTAAGGTATCACCATGGTTGGTGAGATGAATGTTTAGGGTAGTTGCTTGGGCGTGTTTAATAACATTGGTCACCAGTTCCTGAATAATACGGAACAGGGTAAGTTCTAGGCTATTTTCTAGCCGATTATCAAGTCCAAAATCTTTTACCGTAATGGCTATACGGTTCGCGGCTGATATTTTTTCGCCCATTTGACGCACTGCCTTTAATAGCCCTTGTTTCGCAATGACTCCCGAATTTTTGGCATGTGCGATTTCTCTTATTTTAGTATATGCTTCATCTAGTAATATATTCGTTTTGTCAAAAAGTGTTTCATTGTCCTTGGTTGTTTTTTCCTGTAAGGAGTTGAAATATAGTTTTATGGTCGCCATGGACCCTCCAAGATCATCATGCAGTTCGTTTGCAATGCGTTGGCGTTCTTTTTCCTGTCCTTCTATCATGGCATCGATAGTAGTGAGTTCCTGCTCTTTTAAAAGCGTGGTTACTTTTTGCTCTTGCAATGTTTTCTGCTGTTCTGCCAACAATTGTTTGCGTTTGGTATTGCTATTGATTAGAAAAGCGAATGCCGAACCTAGGATTAATAGGGTAGCTAAAGCCGTTGCCCAATTCATGATGTTCTTGTTTTTGGCATCCAGTTCCAGTTTATCTAGTTTCAGTTTATCGGTTTGGTTCTGTACTGTAAGTATGGAGGATTCCAAGGTATTGTTTTTATAACCCAATTGGTATTCGATATCAACCGATTTTCTGAGGTAGTGGTAAGCGGAATCAGAATTACCCTCTTTTTGAAAGATAATAGATGCCAAACGAGTATAATAAAATGACTCCCTTAAAGTGCTAGAACCATTTTTAAATTTTTTTAGATAGCGCTTGGCATTATTTAGACTATTATTTTCCATATGAACTGAGGCTATTTGCCAAGCTATTCTTGTTCTAAGCTCATCTGTATATTTATTTTTGGAGGCAAGGCTATCCGATTTTAATAGTAAATCCTCAGCTTTCTTGTAATTTTTTTCAAATTTATTGTAAATACCTTTCTCTAAATAATATCTAGGAAATAACGCATTAGTTTTAGGAAATTTGTTGAATATGGAATCAAGCTTATTGTAATAGGAATAATATTGGGCATCGATATCCTCTAGATTGTCATCACCCTTTGAAAAGAAAATCAGATTGTATAGGATAATTAGTGCTTGATCTGTGTTATCCGATTTTAATTCTGTAAATCTTTCTAAAAAGGGCTCATACTGTTTGCTCCCAATAAAGATTTCAGTTCCAAATAAATCAAGTAATGCAATTAAGCAAGCTTTTGTTAAACTTATTTCACCTATTTTTTCGCTTAGTTTGAGGGCTTTCGAGAAATATTTATAGGCTTCTAAGCTATTTCTTTTTGACGCAAATTGATTTTCATATCCAAGTCTTAGTAAATTTATAAAATCAACATAATTTTCAACGCTTTTTTCTACAGGAATAATTGAATTACCTTTCCTAGTGATTAATAGTTCGGCTAAGAGTGATAGGGAGTTTCTCAATTCATAATTTTGACATTTTAACGCAATATTTTTTGCGTTATCCAGATGCTTGGATTTTGTAGCGTAAAAAAAAGCATCCAATGTTTTTATGTCATTAGACCAAACGCTAAAGACGAATAAAAAGAAAAAGATGGTTATTATTTTAGACATTTATTAAAACATAACTTTGTTAAAACTGTGAAAACATCTTCTTCCCGGCAGTGAAAGTGCGATTTCGTTTTTATACATTTCAGGTGTTTCCTTTTCTTTGTCATAGTCTTCTTTTCGTACTATATGACGCCCGTCTTTATAGAAAAACTCAAAATCAAAAGCCTTGCCATTGTCCGGTTGGCAGGCAATCCGCCCATCTTTCATAAATACGACCTTGCCGTTAGTGTCTTTTTCTGGAAACATTGGATTCAAGTACCGCTCGGAGTGTAAATAGCTTCCTTTTTCAAAATGAATGTTTTTCAATGCTTCTTGATTTAAAGTATAGGTGTTGTTATTGCTTAACGCGCGGGTATAAATTTTAAAGGTGAGACCGTCATTCATCCTGGTGCCTGCCACTACAATGGAATCTATTCCTATAAAATAGGTGGGTTTATAATTTACGATTTCAAATTCAACGTTTTTAAGGGTTTTATAATTGGCCCCTAAAGAAGATTCCTCTATTTCTATGGAAGCGTATATTCCATAGTTGGTCTGATAGTTCTGCCCTGCCATTAAAAGTTGCTTTCTATTGTCATTTAAATCTAAGGTAGAACTGTATTCTTCCATGCCACCTATCTTTTTTACGATTAATTTAGCTTCTTCCGCTACTCCGGGTAGTTTATCTTGTGCTATCCCAAAAAAGGATGAAAGAGTACATCCTACTAATAGTAATAACGAAAATCTTTTTTTGAAAAAAATCATAATATTTTGCTGTTTTGGTCTATGTTTTCAAAGATGTGCTAAAAAGGTAGCATAAAAAATACCCTATAACGGGTATTCTAAAAATAGGAAATTAAAGTCAAATGGAATATACCGTTAAATCAGGGGTTCTAAGAGGCTTTAAATAATCAAGCTCAGTTATAGCTAATAACGTATTTGATGTAACATAGTACTACTTAAATTAAAATCGCAATACGAACCTACCTTAGTCTTTTTTCTTACTTTTAACGTTGACTAATTACAATACTTTAAAAAAATGAAAACAATCTACACTTGGGCAAGTATTTTTATGCTCGCCATCTTCTTAGCACCTGATCAAGCAAACTCCCAAAGAAGAAAAAAAGTAACTCCTGTAAAAACAGCATTTGCCGAAGAACTCTATTCCAGTATGGAATATCGTTCCATAGGGCCGCATCGTGGTGGGCGCTCTGCGGCCGTAACTGGTGTGCCTGGAGAACCCAATTTGTTTTATATGGGTGCTGCCGGTGGCGGTGTATGGAAAACATTGGATGGTGGCCGTACTTGGTCTAATATTTCCGATGGCTATTTTGGAGGTAGTATCGGTGCCGTAGAAGTCTCTCAAAGCGACCCGAACGTTATTTATGTTGGTGGGGGCGAAAAAACCCTTCGTGGAAATGTATCTTCTGGCTACGGTGTTTGGAAAACAGAAAACGGAGGTAAAACTTGGACGGCTGCCGGCTTAGAAAATAGTCGCCATATACCTCGAATACGTATTCATCCGACCAATGCGGATATCGTTTATGCTGCCGTACTAGGTAATATTTACAAGCCTACCCAAGATCGCGGTATTTATAAAAGTACTGATGGCGGAAAAACATGGAACAAGAAACTGTTCGTCAACGAACAATCTGGTTTTGTTGATTTGACTTTAGATCCCAACAATCCACGTATTTTATATGCGTCTTCATGGCACGCGCAACGTACACCTTATAGTTTGATTAGTGGTGGCGATGGTTCGGGCTTATGGAAGAGTACCGATAGCGGTGAAACGTGGATAGAGATTTCAAAGAACGTAGGCTTTCCTAAAGATACTTTAGGAATTATCGGTGTAACGGTTTCCCCTAAAAATTCGGAACGTGTTTGGGCATTGGTCGAAAACAAAGAGAAAGGCGGATTGTACCGTTCTGAGAATGGGGGAAAGGATTGGACAGAAGTAAATAGCGAACGTAAATTGCGCCAACGTGCTTGGTATTACACTCGCTTGTATGCCGATACTGAAGATGAAGATGTTGTGTATGTTTTAAATGTACGTTACCACCGTTCTACTGATGGCGGCAAGACCTTCAATACCTTCAATGCTCCCCATGGCGACCACCACGATTTGTGGATTGCTCCTGAGGATTCCAAGCGCATGATAATCGGTGACGATGGTGGCGCCCAAATTTCTTATGATGCCGGAGAGACTTGGAGCACATACTACAACCAACCTACTGCTCAATATTATCGTGTTACTACCGATAACGCCCACCCATATCGTATTTACGTAGCGCAGCAAGATAACTCAACCCTACGCGTAAATCATCGTAGTGATGGGAGTAGTATTAGTGAGGACGATTGGGAAGAAACCGCAGGTGGCGAATCGGCGCATATTGCAGTTGACCCACTTAATAATGATATTGTATATGGAGGTTCTTATGGCGGATTCCTTACTCGAGTAAATCACGAAACAGGAACCACGAGAGGCATCAACGTTTGGCCAGACAACCCAATGGGTTATGGCGCAGAGGGAATGAAGTACCGTTTTCAATGGAACTTCCCCATTATGTTCAGTAAGCACGACCCAAAGAAATTATATACTTTTTCTCAGCACGTACACATGAGTACGAACGAAGGTCAAAGTTGGGATTTACTTTCGGACGATTTAACACGCAACGACCCTGATAAATTGGTATCTAGTGGCGGTCCAATTACTCAAGATAATACAGGTGTAGAGTACTACTGCACCATCTTTGCAGCAAATGAAAGCCCCTTAAAAGAAGGTTTATTATGGGTGGGAAGTGATGACGGATTAATACATGTATCCAAAGATGGCGGAGCCAATTGGGAAAATGTAACTCCGGCCGGTATGCCAGAATGGAATATGATCAATAGTATTGAGCCTTCTGCTTTTGATGAGGGAACCTGCTATGTAGCAGCAACAAAGTACAAATTAGGTGATTTTGCTCCATACTTATATAAAACCACCGATTACGGAAAGACATGGACTAAAATAACGAACGGTATTCCTGAAGAGCATTTTACAAGAGTAGTCCGCGAAGACCCGAAAAGAAAAGGCTTGCTCTATGCCGGTACCGAAACAGGAATGTATATCTCTTTTGATGATGGCGCCAATTGGAGCCCGTTTCAAATGAACCTGCCTATTGTTCCTATTACCGATTTAGCCATTAAAGACAACAACCTAATCGTAGCTACCCAAGGGAGAAGCCTATGGATTCTAGATGACCTAACCGTTATTCACCAATTGGATGATGCGAAGAAAAATATGGCTTCCATCTTATACCAACCCAAAGATTCTTATCGCACTAGCGGACGCTCTCAAAAAGAACCTTCAAAAACAGAAGGCGCGAATCACCCCAACGGAGTCATCTCGCATTTTTACTTAAAGAATGTAACCGAGAAAGACAGTGTTGCTTTGACCTATATGAGCATGGCTGGAGATACCTTAGCATCTTTTAGTACGGTATCCAAAGAAAAAGACAAAAAACTAAAAGTTGAAAAAGGAGGAAATACCCATGTCTGGGATACTAAAGGTAAAGGGGCAGAGACCTTGGACGGGATGATTTTCTGGGCAGCAGGTTTCGACGGGCCAAAAGCCGTACCCGGAAACTACAAAGTTTCCTTGAATGTAAACGGAGCGGCGCAAACACAACAGTTTAAAATAATTCCTGATCCACGATCGGAAGCTTCCATTGCCGATATGCAAAAGCAATACGACTTCATAACCGAAGTAAATGCCACGGTTAATCGCGCCCATGAATCCATAGAAAAGATTCGAGGTGTCAACAAACAATTGGATGCGTTTGCCAAGCAATACAAGGGCAATAACCAAACAAAGGATTTGGTAGAAAAAGCCAAGGCCATGAAAGAAAGCTTCGAAGAAATAGAAAAAACCCTCTATCAAACTCAGAACCGAAGCGGTCAAGATCCTTTGAATTTCCCGATTCGTCTAACGAATAAACTAGCACACTTGAATCGAATAAGTGGTATTGGTGATTTCCCTCCAACGGATCAAGCCATAGCGGTTCAAAAAGAGCTCACGGGTAAAATTGAAACTCAGTTAACAGCATTCGATGCGATGCTAGATAAAGAGTTGAAAGATTTTAATGCTGCGTTTAATGAGTTGAAATTGAATTATTTGTTTGTGGAGGATTAGGGTTAAAGTTTTTTATAGACATAACGTCCCTTCTAAAGAGGAGGGACTCTTTACCTTGTTGTGGCAGGTCTTAATAATGTAGCGTACTTCGTTAGATTATTGGGTGGAGTTTTAAACCTGTTTGGTTGTCCTATTCTTTTGAAATTTTTAGGCTTTTCGTGTTTATTTCCAAATGTATGGTTTGACCAGTATACATTTTTTCTAAGGGAGGTGCTATGATCTCTAGTACCGTTGTCAGCTGCTCATGGTCCACCTTGGTTTCTGGCCCCGGCATATATATGAGCCCTTGATGGCGTGTACCTTCGAAAATTAAGATAACCTTAAAAAAGTAAAAATTCTCTGGCGGGATATGTTCCGACCAATCTACAGCTTCAAAAAAGTAATCAGGGATTCCTATCTTATATGTAAAGGGCGAAATATCAATATTGAGCGTTCCCAAGAAATAGTTCTCAAGATGTAGTCCCCTTTCTTTAAAGAATGGTAGTTGTAATTTAAGAGTGCCTTCTGGATATCTTGCATCTCGCCCTTTTCCAGAAGCCACGCCATAACCAGGTATGACCTTTCCTTTTACTTTCATCAAATTATCTATAAGTTTGCACCACCATCCACAGCTACAGCTGATCCGGTTATAAATGAAGCCTCGTCAGATGCCAACCAACAAATGGTACTTACTACCTCAGCTACGGTGCCAAACCTTCCTACTGGATGAAAATCAATGGCGTGTTTTCTTTTTTCATCTGTATCAAAAGCACGTTCCGCCATTGGGGTTTCTACAACTGCAGGGCAAACCGCATTAACCCTAAG
>Ga0075108_10001056_pt1 | contig 14303 bp, 16 predicted proteins | sample AntAceMetag02UK1_FD_69797 | JGI IMG/M metagenome (GOLD analysis project Ga0075108, IMG submission 69797) | Saline lake microbial communities from Ace Lake, Antarctica - Antarctic Ace Lake Metagenome 02UK1 | ecosystem: Environmental > Aquatic > Non-marine Saline and Alkaline > Saline | place...
TCGACTCCAAGAATGATAGATGATGATGGTGATTAATTTCTTTCTTGATTTTTAATTTAATTTATTAAAAATATTAGACACGTGACATCCGATTTAATTCGTATTGTAATACGCGATCCATAGAAGGTGGTTTGTCACTACTTCTTTCGTCGTTGTATTCTATGTTAACACGTTTAGATAAAATACATGTCTTTTTTTCTTCCGTATAGTTTTCTTCGTTTAACAAAGGTGATTTATCAAATGTATCTTCAAATTTGGCCTGTAACCATTCGATATACTCCGATGCATCTCTACGTTTGTTTACCTCCATTAGTAATTGTAAATCAGCGTTGTTTTCAATCATGTGATACGCACTACTAGCCTCTTTGTTTAAATGCATCATTTCGTCTAGATTACCGAATTTAACAACTGACATTATGAAACTTGACATTAGTGATAAAACTATTACAGATGAATTTACTAAATGGGTTGAGTCACTCCCTATTTCCTTTGTACCTGTGAGTATACCTGTTATCGGTCCAATCAACATTCCTGACAATGTTAGAAAGTTATATAATCTTTTTGATTTGTTAGCCTCTGTTATGTGCATCATTCTATTAAGTCTGCATGTATCTCGTATCTTCTTTACGACGGCTTCTGTGTTTTCATTCCAGTTATTCATTTATTATATTATTATTATTTCTTATAATATAATTATACATCAAGCGATTTTGAAATAGTTGCGTAATGGTAATTACCAAAACGTTTTACAACATCATAATAATTCTTCTCACTTTTCGCTATTTTTATCATCTTTTTACGAAGTATAGACATAAGTTTATTCTGCGTTATGTTTGGCGGATAAACTCCGTTGTGATTACTGTCTATAAAATTATCTAATATATCGAACTCACCTGCTTCTATTATGATTTTTTCACGTATACGAATTATGTCTAGTTCTATATCTTCAATCGACGAATCAGTGGGTTTCATGTATGTCTGCACAATCGGTTGTAATATAATCTCTTCGACCTCTTCGACCTCTTCGAACTCTTCGACTTTTGTATTAGACCAATTATTTTTTACATCACATGACTTGACTACGAAATTTATGAAATTTTCCATATTAGTGACATCTAAACGACAGCACAATTCCAAGCCTTGATGATCCGTATACTCTTTCATATCCGTGATTGTTTCACGTGCCATATTTTCTAACCGTTCTATTTTAGCATCTTCATTATCCTCAATCTTCGCTAACTTGTCATCGGCTTCCTGAAGTTTCTTAATATTATCTACTTCTAAATTATTATATTCTTTATAAAACTCCTTATTCAGTCGCTTTATTTCATGCTCTTTCTTTCCCATTTAGTAAATGTAATTTATTTTTTAAGTATTAGATTTAGTATACTTTGATATAAAACCAGACGAACAGTTGAAAATTAAACGCGAGAAATTATGAAACGCAAGTTTATGGTTTATCTCTAATTTTGGATGCTCTCTACTCAGATTTGTTAAAAATATGCTATACAAGTCTTTTAACTCATGTATGTAAGCATTGTGCCATTCTTCTCGGTCGTTATTATAGTTAGTATTCATTATTTATACTATAATAACTAAATGTTTAAACTTACTTCAATTCTTGCAATTCACTCTCTAATTCATCGTCTAAACTAACAACTTTTAATTCTAATTTTTCATTTTTTATCACACCAGGTGTCCTAAACTCTTCAACTAAATCTTCCTCCTCGATATATTTAGGAGGAGGAGGGATAACCATCTTCTCAATTGGTTGTTGTGTACGAACAGGCTTTTTGTCTTGTTTAGATAAACCTAATATCAAAGTATGGTTTGAATTACAAATAACTCGTAACTCTTGGATTTCTGCTTTCAATTGGTCAATCTCGTCGTCTCTCTCCTCCATCTTTTGTGAAATGTCCTCGATATGCTTGAGGGTTTTAATATGCTTCGAATAGAAATAATAACATATAAGACCTAATACTAATATTTCAATACCGATACGTATCATGTCTTTATTATTTGATAACAACGGAATAGTAACTTTTGGTATAACTTGTTCTGACATTTATCTTGTCTTCATATTTTTTTAAGTCGTAATACGTCATCTGGAAAAAACTTTGAATTACAACGGAACTTCATGTATTATAAATCCGGAAAAAAACTTTTGCGTTTTACAAGAAATTTATAATTCTATAATTTATTTTATTTTTCTAAAATAATATTTCTTATAAAAACACAAAAGTTTTTTTCAGGATTTACAATAGGTGAAATTATAAAAAGATCGTGAATGAAAATACAGTTTGACGATATATTTTAATATGACGTATTACAATTACTTTTACTTTTATATAAAATCATTTTTATATAAATATTTAGAACATCGATAACCCAAGGCAGGATTTGAACCCGCAACCTTTCGATTCGAAGTCGAACGCGCTATCCAATTGCGCCACATGGGCATCATATATACAATGTAGCATTTGTTTAAGTACTTTTACAAAAGACAATCATTGATATAATCAAATTACCGATAAGATAGTTATCACAAATGAATGGAATTGTATCTAAATATGATATATAAATTAATTTATATATATTTAAACTTAAATCTTACTTATCGTAGAACAGATGTTCTATTTCTATAGTTTTATCAGTTAGGTTATCAGGATTTAACCAATACTCTATACGTGTTTTTAATACAGATAACCTGGCAATCCAATCAGTTTGCTTATTCTTCGAAACCACATTTATACCGTTTTTGTTAGGAGACCAACAACTCGTTATTTTCTTATTATTTTTATCGATGTATTTATCTGGATTGAATCTAATAAAAATCATTGGTCGATGTTGTAAATCTAACGATAGAGTCATGGTTCTTTTATTCTCACATATATTCTCGTATGCTTGGTGTTGGTTTTCATCTATTTCAACTAAAAGAATCTGGTATCCTAAATCTAGAAAAATGTCGGGTCTTTTAGAGGAACAACCATCGGATATTGATTTATCAAATATCCAACTAACATTAGGAAAATTATTCTGAACAAATTCGACCACCGAACGCTCTTTGGTTTTATAGTTACGGGAGACGGGTTTATCGGGGAAGAGATTCATATAACAGAATAAACAGTATCCGCTGTATTTTTTTTTTATCAGTATGTCACATAGGTCAGTTTTACAAATATTATTTATAACATCAACCATACCTGCAGTTTTATGTTTAACACAATACTTACCTCGTTTAGAACCTGGTATATTAAAAATCGGTTGAATTGTACATCCATTAAATTCACACTTCTTAGTTAAAACATCAACCATACCTTCAGTTTTATGTTTATAACAATATAGTCCCGATTTTGACCCAATGATATTAAAATACGGTTTTGTTGAACATTCATCATCAAATCCACACTTCTTAGTTACAACATCAACCATACCTTCAGATTTATGTTGAAAACAATATAGTCCCGATTTTGACCCACTGATATTAAAACTTGGTTGAGTTGTACATCCATTTTCTTCACACTCTTTTTGTTTCTTTTTTTTCTTAATCTCCACACACAACACAATATTTTTTATAGAATCATTATTATTCATTTATAAAAAACTTATTATAATATTAATTAATTTTCAATTTCATGTTATCTAAATATTTAATCCACTTACTCCTTCGCAAAGTACGGACGTTACAAAGCATCGATACATCCTTTACTTCAGAGTATCGACTTGACCTAGAATTGATACATCTGTTAATTTATACAAATGTGATAAATTCAGACGAAAGACAATCACACTACCATGTCGGCCTTTAGAGAATCATGACAAACATAATTCTCTAACCTAAAGTCACTAAAAACTAGAGTATTTATATCGTCCAAGACATTTATATCTCTGTCAATAACTAACGTAGGTTTCTTATACGGACAACGGTTAATCTGTTCATACACAACCGTAGAATGTGACTCGTATACATGAGTATCGCCTGTTGATAAATTGAAGTATCTTGGTGTCTTCTTAGTCAATTTACAAATAATCATGAGTAACATAGATGAAGATGCTATATTATACGGAGTACCGAGGAAGAAGTCCTGAGACCTATTGTAACAGAACATATCAAGAAAATCACCGTCGACATAGAATTGTGTTATTATACTATGACATGGGTAAAGCACTCCTTCATGTGCCTGAGACGGATTGTATGTTGTCATTAATATACGCCTAGATGTCGGGTCATTTATTATCAAGTCAACGACACCTTTTAACTGGTCAATAGAACCATGATCATCAGACTTCACGTGACGTCCGTCTATATTCAAGTTGTATTTTTTATTGAATGTTCGCCACTGATATCCGTACATCGGTCCCATGACACCTTCAGCATACGGAAGTCCTCTATTTTTTATGAATTTGGAACTTGTGTTACCCTCCCAAATTTTCACCTTTTTCTCTGACAAAATTGTAGTATCTGTGTCTCCTCTCAAGAAAAATAATAATTCTTCAACTATCCCGCGTAAAAACATTCGTTTTGTGGTTAATAAGGGAAATCCATCACGTAGGTCAAACGAAAGATTTCTGCCGAATACAGATCTCACATCTCCGTTTCTACCTGTTCTAGAGTCACCATTTTCAACAATTCCACGAGCGATAGATAAATATTGAGTCTCTGATTTGTCACCTTCATATTCGAGTTTTACATAATCGAAACCTTCGTATTTATCGATCTTCACTATTACATACCCATATAACCAAGACTTGTCGAAGAATGTGTCACATAAAGAATTATCATCGATAATTGACAGATGAATAACAGGATGTAATTTTATAAACATTCCGTATATATCAGAACCACCAGCAACTATGTATCTTGTACCAGGATTCCTTTTTTTCTCAAATTCATCAACCGAATTTATAATATCTGCTTCATTTAACCAATGAGTTCTTTCTGGATTATTTCTGGACATGCATAATATTTTTCTGTCTTTTAACCTCTGTAATGAAGCGCATGTTTTCCGACCCATAATTAAGGTAGAATTTTCAGTTATTTTTTGAAACATGGTAAGGTTTGCTTCACAATTCCATGGTATTTTTCCCTCTTTACCAATCCCAAAATCGTTATTTATTGCGACTATTAGTTCTAACATTTTTAATATAATGTTAGGATTTTAAACAATTAATTGATTTTAAATTTATAATCTAGTATCTGAGACGACCAGATTATGGTTTTTGTGGTTCAATGTAAATAAAATTGATTAAATGATATGCTCTATATCATAGATTCAAACATGAAGTTTATAACAAAAATAATAACCTATATAATTAGAGTAAAACCCCCACCCTTACCACAGGGTAGATGGAAAATAAATTATTGTAACATAAAAACAGATCGTAAGATTGATTTAGCGAACGAAGATCATTGTGGTACATGCAATCAATACGCGCATGAACAATTGAATTTGATAAAACGGGGTAATAAGAAGAAGTAAAATATTTAATAATTAAAAATAAGACATGTTCTTTTTTAATTAATAATTCTAACAGATAAGTTTCACAAACGCTTACATTACATATAATTTCTAATACGGTTTTAGAATATTAATTTATTGTAAAGTTATCTGGTAATTCAAGTTCTTCAGAATCAGAACCAGATAAAGTATCTTCGTCTGAATCCGAACCCATATCACTCTCGGTTGGTCTATGAGACTCTGGTATGAACTCATCTGATAGGAAATTATCCATGTGTCCGTTTCCCATAACGTCATCTACTTTAGATAAACGTTTAGTATCCTTGTCTTTCTGTTTAAACCAAAGGTCGATCATTTTCATCTTACCGTCGTAACGCTTATGATATGTGACAGAGTTTAACTCTAACATTATCATCTGATTGACACAATCAAGTGATACTAAATTATCCAGGTCGATATCGAATTTACTCATATCGGGATACACAACGTCTTCTTCAATAGTGGATAATTGATCACTAAGATGCTTGAGGGCATTTTCGTTCCCTTCATATTTTATAAAATAATACCATGATTCACAATCAGGTCCACTGGTCTCCATTAAAACAGCGTATTTGTCAGACATTTTGCTTTCTATTATTTTATTTATAAATCTATTTACTCGTAGTCACGCATCGTGATTCCAACTGGGAATCTAGGAATACCGTCATTTGTCAACTCTTGGTATTTTACAGTCAACAACTTACCATAATAACTCGCCCGATTGTCGTAATAAAACCGTCTATCATCTCTCGTACCTTTTGGTCTTACATTGAACTCCTTACCTTCTTCATTTACGCAAACCCAAATCACAGTTCCTTTATCGTTTCCATGACCTTCCTCTGACCCAACAATCTGATATTCAGAATCCATAAACCTCTTGTATTTCTGTAAATTATAGGATCGTTTATCTATCTCGTAAGGAGAATCCGTGTTACGAATCATAATACCCTCGTCGCCATTTTCTAGAAATTGGAAAAGTAGTTTCTCTATATCTTGTCTATTTTCTACCTGATAAACAGGTACTATTACCAATGTCTTAGTCAAGTCTCTTTTTACCATATTATCAACCAATTCCCATCTATCAATAAACGACATGTTAGTACAATTAGGATTAATACAATCGAAAACATTAAACTTAACATAGTTCATATCCGACCTGTCTGTATTATTCAAATTTTTCTTTCTCACTAACCCAACTACTCTTTGGAAATCTAGAACGTCTGAAAATAACTCACCATCTAGAATTATATCGCCTAAGTCTATATTATTAACCGCGTGTTTAATATGCTTTAATGCAGTGAAATCTTTACCTGTTCTAGAAACAATCTCGATATTTCCATTAGATACTTTGACGATACAACGAACTCCGTCTAATTTAGGTTGTGCACTCGCAGGGAACAAGATTTTACTCTCATGTACCTCGAAGTTTTGTGCCAACATCGGGGAGACCGGTAGATTTTCATTCTTTCCGTCTTCTGAATCGGTATATCCCATATCGGTCTTCTTTTTTACCAAAGAGTTGTATTGCAACTTTGCTTGATCGATGACCGATCTACCCGCCTTTCCATCGCGTATTACCGTAGGAGAGTCCACAATTATCTTCCCACCTACCTGACCTCTTGAAGTAACTATTGAGTATACCCCATCCTCCTGCAACATCTCGATGCTCCATGCCAACATTTTATTTGCTGGGGATAATCGAAAAATATTCTTGCTTTGAACTACTGACATAACAATTTCTTTCTATATAACTATTTTAAAAATCATTTTTCTAGACTATTTTAAAAATTGATTTTTAAAATAGTCCCAAATAAATAAGAAACAAAAATGGAACAATTTCTCATAAGACTATGCAATATTCACAAGATCGACAAGGATATTGTTATTTCCGATTGGAAATCATTCGATGAAGAAACTACTAAATATAATAAAATGAAAAAGCCAGAGTTGGTTGAGATTTGTAAGCAATTTGGGTATGTACATGTTGGTTCTAAACCAGAGTTGATAATTAATATACTAAATAAGGTTACCGTTGTTGAGAAGGTTATTAAAAAGAAGAGTGTGAAACAAGAACCTCTCAAGACTGACATACTTTCAAAATTAAAGTCAGAAGTTCCACCTATTGTTATCAGACGAAATGTTCACGGTAATTATGAACATCCAGATACTGGGTTTATTTTTAACCAGAAAACTCATGAGGTTGTGGGTAAGCAACTTGATAACGGTGAGATTTCCGCGATATCTAAGGATGATTTGGAGGTATGTAAGCAGTTTAATTTCAAGTATGTAATTCCTTTCAACCTGACTGATTCAGGAACTGGAGAGGAAGACAAAATTTTAGAGGATGAACTGGATGAAGAGAATCTTATCTCAGTTGAAGAAGAAGAAGAGGAGTCTGAAGATGAGATAGAGTATGATGAATGAGTGTGTATTTGAGATTATAATATTAAAGTATTTTATATTATAAAAAAATATTTATGAATAATAAATGATTTACGATATATCAAATTTCATACCGTTTTACCCTTCTATAGAATCAGATACTTTCAATAGCAGTGTATATAAAAAGGCTGAATTTCGAATTCCTGAAATATCTCGTGTTGAAGATTTTCCATCTAATAAGGGCGATCTCATGACACATCAAGTAATTATATCTAGAATGATGTCCTCTCATACTCCATACGATGGCATATTGTTGATGCATGAAATGGGAACAGGTAAAACATGTAGTGCTATTGCAATATTAGAACTAATAATGTCTGAAGATAATGGATTTAATAAATATTATTATGTGTGTAGTAGTGATGCATTGCGTTCAAATTTCACTTCTGAGTTTAAGGGAGTATGTACAAAAGGTGATTATGAAGATGTTAATTTGAGTGATATTGGGATTATAACTATGACTTATCGTACATTTCTTCAAAGGTTTGAGGGAAATAATAACCTCAAAAATGCCGTCGTTATAATAGATGAAGTACATAATACTCGTAGGTCTTCAGAATCTTTCGGTACTATCTTAAAGTCTGCTGTAAATATTAAAACGATATTGTTATCCGGTACTCCAATGACAGATGGTCCAAGTGGTATTTCATATGTAATGAATATGATATTACCGGATGATCTAAAGTTATCGACCAAGGATGAATTTTTCGATAATATGGATGAGGACAGTATTAACAAACTACGTTCCGCGTTCAAAGGTAGAATTTCTTATATCAAATCCACACCTAATGTACGTGTTAAAAGGACGTTCATTACTAATGATAAAAATGACGTCCAAGGATTTAAACATTATAAGTTGTATGCTTCTGAAATGAGTAACCATCAATATACCGCTTATTCTAAGGCTTTAGCCTCTGACTCGCAAGATGGTTCTTCAGCGGCATTTTCTCTTTCGTTACAAGCATCTAGTTTCGTAGGTAATAACGGAGAATATCAACAAGATGACCTAACTAACTTTCAATTCAATTTCAAGTCACGTACTAGCGAAGATCGTTTGACGGAACTAGAAAAATATAGTCGTAAATATGCAGATAGTATACGAATGATATTAGATGATAATAGTAAAGGAAAAAATATTTTCGTATTTAATAAATATATTAGAGGAGGTGGGTTAGAAATGTTTGCAAAACTTCTAGGTTTTTTCGGTTTCCAATCCGTTACTTCTTCCAACGTAAAGACAATACGTGGAAGTACAAGTCTCCGTAGATTCATTCTTCTAACCGGGGACCCAAAGATTGACAAGAAGACTCTCATAGAGAGATTTAATCAGGATGACAACAAAAATGGTGATATTATACAAGTTGTTCTTGCGTCCGATGCGATATCGGAAGGTTATACTTTTAAAAATATACAAATTATCGACATTCAAAGTCCATGGTTTCAATTCGCTAAAATTTCCCAAGCCATCGCTAGAGGTATTAGATTCGGGTCTCATCGAGTCTTGTTAAAAGAACAGAGTGAAGTTGATGTAAACATATACCTACGTGTTTCTATACCACCAAAAAGCGTTATTCCTGTAAAGTCGTTTGAGATGGGAATAGACGTATATGCTTACAAAACAGCCGAAAATAAAGACATAATCGTAAAGAAAATAGAACACATAATAAAAGAAGAAGCGATTGACAGTCGTATAAACTTCGAGAGAAACAAACGCCCCGAAGAGATGAATTTCACTAGAGACTGCGACTACATGGAATGCGATTATTCTCCTTTTCCTTTAGAAATCAAAGCGAGAAACGACACTTTAGATTATTCCACTTTTCAGATGTATTACAGAAAAGGAGACGATACAATATCACGAATTATCCAATTATTTGTCGATCGAACAACCATACGTTTAAACGAGATAATAAGAGTTACATCCTCTCACCCTCTCCAAACCCTTACTGCATTATACTATATCATTACAACTGATGTTATCATCAAACATAAAACAATGGAATATTACCTAAGAGAACAGAACGATATATATTATTTAGTAGATACAATTTCTAATAATTGCTCATTATTCGATGCATATTACGTTGACAATGTACACGGTGAAAAAGTCGATGATGTTGCTGTTGAATTAGTTAACGAGTTCAATGTACTAGAAATATTAAATAACCAGAATATTGAAAACCCAATAGACATCGTAAATGTATTCATAAGAGAGGGAATTAAAGCGACACAAAAAGAGATACTGTTGGAACAAGTTATAAAATCAAACATAATACCTGAAAAAATGACACCTGTCGCAGAACAGGTCAAAATATTGTATAACGGGATGTTCGGTATGATTAGAGGAATACAGTACTCATGGTATCCTCTACACGTTAAATCAGGCCCTTGTAGAAAGATCGACAACGAAGAATGGGTGGACTGTACAGATGATGATGAAAATCGGATAATTATACCCTATTTACAGTCGATTATTGATAATGTTATCACAAACGCTATAAATATCAAACCTGAAGGTTCGTCCAACGTGATATATTACGGGTTGATTGGAAATTCAGATGATTCTATCAATAAAACATGTAAAATCGAAGATTTCAAAATAATGACTATTGAAAAAGGAGTTGAAAAACCAAAGGATAATCGAAAAATTAACAGAGGTCAAAACTGTATAACATTCATAGATAAGGAACTGTTCAATGATGTTAAGATCAAATTAGGTATAGAACCAACGGATATAAAAAATGTAATTGCAGGTTTGCCACTAACAAAACCTAGAATGTGTGATATAATTAAGGATGTAATGAAAAATAAAGATTTAATAATTACGAATGTCAATCTCGTAAGGTATTAAAATTGAAAACGAATTATAATATTTAAATAAAAAACATAATAATGACAACTCTTACAAAATTATGCCTGGAATCATTGGCTAACAGTATATGCAATGCCCCTCCTGTAATTCAGGAAATGGTGGTTGATAATGTAATTACGAAAATTAAAAAAAAGAAAAAACAAGATATACAAACAAAAACAACCAATGATATATGTGACATGAACACAACTTTGATTCCTGATATAGTCAACTATATATCTGACAGAAATTATAATATACCATTTGATACATTCTCTCGAATAAAAATTCAGACGAGATTCAAATATTGTACTGACCCATTTGTTTTAGATACCGCCATAGATATAGCCGAAAGTGTAGCAATGTTTTACAAAATTAAAGATGTAGGTTATAACTTAAACTACATGGACGACGAATCAAGTGACGAAGGGGATTATTAAAATTATTCATAAATTATTGAATAATTTTAAGGTGATTTATTGAGTGAATGTATATCATATAATATAGAACCGCGTATCAATGAATGGGATTTATTAAGTTTAATGATTTCTTCTGGTTTCAGACAAAATACGTCAGTTGTATCATTAATGCTATTCATTAGAAACACGGTTGTCTTGTCGGTGTATGTATATTTAGTGGGTATGTTGACATCTATGGCAGCGTATATATGTTGAACAGATTTCAATGGCAACTTTTCATATGACTTGTTCTTCTCTTCCATTCTTTCTTCCATTGCTTCGTAGTATATACCCTCAATACTATCAGCAAAAACATACATTGAACAAAGCATTTTTTCATAGTCGATTGGTTTGGGTTTGCAAAACTTCGCTACTTTGTCTATAGTTTGATGTAACATTTCACTAAAGGTTTTAGTTGCCTCTTTGGAAGTAGACTCATCCATATAAGCGACTCTTACATATCTAGCCGCCTCGATTGCTCCTTTTAAAATATATAGATTATAATATGCATTAGATATAGTATTCTCGATTTTTACCCATTCAGTTAAAAACGCCCTAAATGATCTCTTTGGGTTCTGGTAATCACATTTCTCCAACGGAAGTATTATTAGAGTCTGAAACAAATCCATACAAAAATTTTCATATTCACTGAAAATTATAGACTTCTCACAATAATCAGTTGTAAACTTTGTGACTTCTTCCGTAAGATTATCATCTTCATTCTCGTCCCATCCAGAAAACCAATCTATGTCCAAACACGAGAATGAGTTCTTTACAACGCGTTTTAATATCTTAGATTTCTTAGTACCTCTAGCACATTTTATTTCGTCTGCAACTGTCACAAGAAATAATTTAGGGTCTACTATGTGGTCAAATCGATCACTCGTGAAACCAGAAGAAGTATGACCCATCGTCGGTAACAATGGACCGTCTTCCATATCGCTTATATAAGAAAAACCAAAGTCTATTATAACTGGATAGTGACCGAGTGTTGGAACACAAACTTGATTTTCTTTATCTAACACATAAACGAAAACTACATCCTTATTACATTTTCTCATTAAAATATTTAGTGAATGTAGATCATAATGAGAAAAATTCTTTCTCTTTTGCGCCATTGCAATAGCAAGTAACACCTGTTTCACACTAGAATATAACACATCTTCATGTATTTTTTTATCAGACTTGATATAACTATGAAATTTATTACTTTTATCAATGTGTTCAGAAAGCAACATCTTATCATCGATCATGTATTTAACATCGGCATGTGCTTCAAATGGATGAGTATTGGAAATAGTTCGTGGGTTTCTCTGGCAATCAACCATGCCAAACGACTTGCAAAAATGTGGACAGTATGGTGCTAAATCATTTAGACCATTCATGACGGAATACTCGTGTGGTATCAGATGGTCTATCTCCTGTGATATTTTAAACGCAACTGTCATGTTTGTGCCTTTAACTTTCAATATACCGACAACACCTTGCTTACCTGGCTTACCAAATAAAGCATCGAACTCTAACCAATCAGTCCATGGTTTATCCTTGTTCTTTTCAAATAGAATCTTAATCTTGCTGTAATTACATAGATCTCCTAATGGGTTAATAGTTGTCATTTTTCTATTTAAAGTAAAACTTTAAAACTTAATTTCAAAATTAAAACAAATTATTCCGTGATTTAAAATAGTATTTATAGTTGTATCGTAACAACTCTAAATAATGGGAGATCTTAACAAAAAATTTATTTTGTTTTTAGAAACTGTTGAATTGAAGAAGTCGAAAGAACACAATGTAAAAGCATGGATGCAATATAACGACGAGAAAAAGAAGAAACCACGGAAGAAAAATGCGTTTTTTGTTTTCTTGAACGACAGAAGACCTTCATTTATGGAAGAGAACGAACACCTAACCACTAACAAAGAGATACGAAGTAAGTTAGGAGAAGAATGGGCACTTATGAAAGAACAGAATACAGACGAATACATAAAATTCGAACAAATGGCTATTGAGATGCCCCCAGTTGATACTAACGAAACAGTATATGAGGTTTCGAAACCGTTTCATAAATTCTCACTTGAATTCAGGGCAGGTGTAGATGAAGAGAATCCTGGAATGACTCAGGTTGAGATAACTCAGGTTCTTGTTGACAAATGGAATGAACTAACTAGAAAAGAAAAAGAGGAATGGGTTGTATAAAGAACTTTTGAAGGAAATATTATTTACAAATTATTATAAGTAATTTGTAAAAGTTTTTAAAATAAATTATAATGTTAACATTGATTTAATCTCATCACATACCATTTTTCTTCCAATGAATTTTGTTATAACACCATCAGTTTTTAATACAACCATTGACGGAACTTTTTCCAAACCAAAGTACTTGAACAAATCATCTTCCATATCGTTAAACAATACTGGCACATTTGGTGAAACCTCGATAAAATCTTCTAGCAAAATTTTAGGTTCAGTGCAATACTTACATGTTTTTCCGCTAAAAAAATAGACCCATATATTCTGTTTTTGTTCTTCATTCATTTTATTTCTAAATATTTATTTCAAATAAAAATCGTTTTTTTTAAAGAAATTTTAATATAAATGTAAATATACAGATGAGTCAACCAAACAAATATTTCATTGGGACAATTGGATTTCCAAGTAAGAAAAGTTGTGCCGACTATACAAGAAGGATAGTTAACGCTCTTGATCGTAAAATTATTATTGATAAAAATCACCAAGATTCCACCTTTATAGGTGATTTAATCCAAAACCATCCAGATAGTGGTCGTAAGATAGGAGTGGGTATAAAACATTTCATTGCCACAGACAATTATACTAATTATACTAATAAGAAGTCAACTCATTTATCAATTATAAGATGCGATGATAGTGAAGAAAATTTTAGTTGGGTCTCCTGTTGTGAATTTAAGGAGAGACCTCCATTGTCGAAATTATCTGTCACACTTAGATGTGCTATAATTAATGATATCAAAATATTCAGAAATTCAAGTAGGTTGAAATGTTGTATTTGTCAAACTGAAGATGTAACGAAACTAT
>Ga0075108_10001057_pt1 | contig 14291 bp, 11 predicted proteins | sample AntAceMetag02UK1_FD_69797 | JGI IMG/M metagenome (GOLD analysis project Ga0075108, IMG submission 69797) | Saline lake microbial communities from Ace Lake, Antarctica - Antarctic Ace Lake Metagenome 02UK1 | ecosystem: Environmental > Aquatic > Non-marine Saline and Alkaline > Saline | place...
TCACCGCGGTCGCCGCCAAGAGCGCCGCCGGCGCGACGGTCGGCTTCGGAAGCGACGGCACCATCACCTACAAGCCGGTCGCCGGCTGGCAGGGCAACGATACCGTCCAGTACACGGTAAAGGACTCCGCGGGAGGGACCGATATCGGCACCTTCCAGGTGCAGGTCGGCAAGGGCGGCAGCACGCCGCCGCCGGCGACCACCCCGCCACCGGCCACGAAGACGCCCTCTTCCGGCAACGGCAAGGTCGAGGCGGTCGACGACACCATGTGGAAGACCGGAGCCGGCGAGACCATGTGGCAGAACGCCCGCTACCTGACCTGGAACGACAAGGGCGTCGGCGACCTCAAGGTCACCGCGGTCGCCAGCAAGAGCGCCGCCGGCGGGACCGTCGGCTTCGCCAAGGATGGGACCATCACCTACAAGCCGCTCGCCGGCTGGCAGGGCAACGACACCGTCCAGTACACGGTGAAGGATTCCACCGGCAGCACCGACACCGGTACCTTCCACGTCCAGGTCGGCAAGGGCGGAGCCACGCCGGTCCCGTCGTCGGGCGGCAGCGGCAACCCGGTCACCGCGGTTGACGACCACTGGACCACCAAGGCGGGCAACCCGCACTACTTCGCCAGCCGCTACCTGCTGACAAACGACAAGGCCCCCGACGGCGGGCTCGCCGTCGCGAGCATCGCCTCGAAGACCACCAAGGGCGGAACCGTGGCCTGGGACGCCGACGCCGGCATCGCGATCTACAAGCCCAAGGCCGGCTTCACCGGCAAGGACACGGTCCAGTACACCGTCAAGGACGCCGACGGCAGCGCCGACGCCGGCTTCGTCAACTTCGACGTCCTGCTGGCCTGACCGGGGCGAAACGGGCCGCCGAGGCGGTCGCCGGCTTCCCCCGGCGACCGCCGTCGCTCAATGCACCTTGGGGCCTTTCAGAAGGTCGCTGCGCGCGATCGACTGAACCGTGATTTCCAGGAGATCGTCGTCACGCGCCACGGTCAACGGCACCCGGCACCCGGCCGGACCGATCGCCCAGACGCGGCGCAGGAAGTCGGCGAGGCTGGTCACCGGCCTGCCGTCGACCTTGGCGATCAGGTCGCCGACCTGGATGTCGGCCTGCTCCGCCGGGCCGCCATCGGCCATGCCCGCGACCACCAGGCGATTCTCCATCTCCGTCCCGTAGAGTCCGAGCCAGGGCCGCGCCGGCCGGTTTACCCTGCCAAAGGTCGCCATGTCGTCGTAGATCGGCTTCAGAAGGTCGATCGGCACGACCATGTTGCCGTCGACAGGCTGCGAGCCACCCTGGGATTGCTGGATGAAAAGCGATCCGATGCCGACCAGCTTGCCGTCGGCGCCGATCAGGGCGCAGCCGCCCCAGTTCGGGTGGGCGGGCGCCGTGAAGATCGCCTCGTTCAGCAGGTACTCCCAGTATCCGGCAAACTCGCGCACGCCGATCACCTGCGTGCGCACCGCCGACCGACGACCGCCGTGCCCGGCCATGACGACCGCATCGCCCTCGCGGACCGCGGCGGAATCGCCGATTTCCAGCGCCGGCAGGTCCAGCGCGCCCAACGCCTGCACCAGGCCGAAGCCGGTCTCCTGGTCGTAGCCCAGGACCGTTCCCGGTATCGCGCGGCCGCGGTTGTCGGTGATCCAGGTGGTCTCGGCCTCGGTGACGAGGTAGCCGATGGTTAGGATCAGCCCGTCCTCGCGGATCACCACACCGTTGCCGGACCGTTCGGTGCCGAGAATCGAAGCCGTGAACGCATCCTCGGGGATCTGGGTGCGCAGCCCCACCACGGACAACAGCGCCTTGTTGAGGTCGTAGGCCAGATGTTCCGGCCGCGGATCATGCTCCGACATGGCTTCCTGTCGATCGCCGGTTGCGGTTCCGGAAGCGGAAGGAGGGCGTCCCGGCCGGGTGCCGTCACTCCGCTTCCGGGGTCAGTCTAACACGCCGGCCGGGAGGACGCGCGCGATGTCACTCCTGGGTGTCCGGAAAGCCCTCGAGCGGCCCGATCTCCAGTTCGTCGCGCGGCACCACCGGCGGGCTCATCACATAGACCGCGACCAGCCGGGCGAGCGCGGTCAACGAGTCGATGTGCACGCGCTCCCAGCCATGGCTGCCATCCAGCCCGAACGCGACCAGGGCGGTCCGGATATCGTTGCCGGCCTCCACGGCGGAGGCGGCGTCGCAGCGGTAGTGCTTGAAGACATCGCGGCGATGGTCGATCCCGAAGCGTCGGGCCAGATCGATGAGGCCGCGCGTCAGGTGGTAGTCGAACGGTCCGGTCATGTCGCCCATGGCGATGGTGACCCCGTACTCGGAGGAGTTCTGCCCCGGCGCCACCGTGGCGTTGTCGACCGCCAGCAGTTCCGCGACGTCGCCGTGCAGGACCGCCGACGCGCCGGAGCCGGTTTCCTCCGAAATCGTGAACAGGAAGTGGCAGTCCACCGGCAGCCGTGCCTCGGTCTCGGTGAGCGCCGACAGCACTTCCAGCATCGTCGCGACACCGGCCTTGTCGTCGAGATGCCGAGCGCTGATGAAGCCGGTGTCGGTGATCTCCGGCTGCGGGTCGATCGCGACCATGTCGCCGACATGGTAGGCGCGCGACATCAGGTCCTCCTGGGTGGAAACCCGGTCGTCGACACGGACTTCGAGATTGTCCCAGTGCGACGGCTGGGTCTCGATCTCCTGGTCGAACACGTGCCCCGACGCCTTGAGCGGCAAGATCGTGCCGCGCCGCGGTCCGGCCTCGGTGAACACCGTGACGCGAGAGCCCTCGGCGAACCGCGCTGCCCAACTGCCGACCGGACGAACCGCCAGCCGGCCGTTCGGCTTCAGGCGCGTGACCTGGGCGCCGAGCGTGTCAAGGTGGCCCACCACCGCTCGATCCGGGGTCGCGACCTCGCCGCGCAGATTGGCGCGAATCGCCCCACGCCGCGTCAACTCGAAGTCGATACCGCGGCCGGCGAGCCAGCCGCAGACGTGGCGCACGATGCTGTCGGTGTAGCCGGTCGGGCTCGGGATCGCCTCGAGCCCCATCAAGTGGTCCAGGATCCGCCGTCCCTCGATCGCCGCCAGGGTTCGCGACGCGTCCCCGTAGGCGCGAAGCCGCTCTTCGGCCGATCTATCGAGCGGCGACATGGGCGTCCTCCTCGAAGCGATGACCCGAGGCACGGGCGGCGCGGTCGACGGTGTGCGGGAACAGCATGTCGACGAACCGCTCGGCGGTCGGCTGCGGCTCGTGGTTGGCGAGACCAGGGCGCTCGTTCGCCTCGATGATCACGTAGGCCTCGCCCGCCGGGTCGGGGACCAGGAAGTCGAAACCGACCAGCGGAATGCAGAGCGCCCGCGACGCCTCCTCGGCCGCCAGCGCGAGGCGCGGCGACAGGATCGGGGTGACGTCGTGGATAGTGCCCCCGGTGTGCAGGTTCGCGGTCTTGCGGACCGCCAGGGGCTGGCCTGCCGGCAGCACCGAATTGTACCCATATCCGGCGGCGACGATGCATCGCTCGGTCTCGGAGTCGACCGGTATGCGGCTTTCGCCGCCGGTGGCGGCCGCCCGGCGGCGGCTCTGCTTCTCGATCAGGGTGCGGACCGTCGAGACCCCGTCCCCCACCAGGCTGGCAGGCTTGCGGATCGCCGCCGCCACCAGCTTGTGGTCGATGACGATCAGCCGAAGGTCCTGACCCTCGCAGAACTCCTCCAGCAGCACACGGTCCGACACGCCGTAGGCCGTCTCGATGGCCCGGCGCATGGCTTCGGGTGTGTCAAGGTCGACGGCTATGCCGCGCCCCTGCTCGCCCTTCGCCGGCTTCACCACGATCCGGCCGTGCTTGGCCAGAAATGCCTCGTCGCCGTCGTCGTCGGTGACCTCGCGTTGATCCGGCACCCGAAAGCCCTGCTTCTTCAGAAGCCGGGAGGTGAGCGCCTTGTCGTCGCAGCGACTGAAGGCGACCGCGCTAGTCAGTTCAGTCAGGGACTCCCGGCAAGCCACCCGCCGCCCGCCATGGCTGAGGGTGAACAGGCCGGCCTCCTCGTCCTCGATCTCGACGCCGATGCCCCGCCGCCGGGCCTCGTTGATGATGATCCGGGCGTACGGGTTCAGTCGCGCCTCAGGCGCCGGGGCCGAATACAGCCGCTCGTTGATCGGGTTCTTGTACTTGACCGTGAACAGCGGCACCCGCTCGAAGCCGAGCTTCTCGTAGAGCGCGATGGCGTGGGTGTTGTCGTGCATCACCGACAGGTCGATCCGGGCGAGGCCGCGGGTCTGGAACGTCTCGACCAGATGGCGCACCAGCACCTCGCCTATCCCGGGCAGGCTGGCCTGGGGATCAACGGCGAGGCACCATAGGCTGGACCCCCGCTCGGGGTCAGCGAACGACAGCGCATGGTCGATCCCGGTCACCGTGCCGACCACCTCGCCGGACGCTTCGTCGATCGCCACCAGATGGACGATAGGCCGCGAGCCACGGTGATTCAGGAAGAACTCGCGGCTGACCTGCACCATGCCGGACGTGGCGTAGATCCGATTGACCGCCGCCGCATCGTCGCCCGACCGCAAGCGTCGCACGAACACCCCCGGGATGCGGTCGCGACGCGACCGGTAGTGCTGGAAGTCGAGCCGGAACGTGTGCGACGGGTCCAGAAACAGAGCCTCCGGAGCCTGCGCCAGCACGACATGCGGATCGGACAGGTAGACCGCTATGTCACGCTCGTCCGGAGCCTCCTCGCGGATCGCCTCGGTCAAGGCCTCGGCGGAGTTGAAAGTCTGGGCGAACAGGAGTCGACCCCATCCGCAGTGGACAATGGCGTTCTCGTCGGGTGAGCCGAGATCGCGGGGCTCGGGCTGACCCGGGCTCCACGACCGTCGGGCACGGTCGCGGACCCGGGAGCGGCGTTGGCGGAAAGCCGCTTGGGTGCGGTCGGTCATTGGCTTGTCCTCCTGTCAGACCTGGTGGGCCTGCAGCCACGACTCCAGCAACGCGGCTTGCCAGAGTTCGGATCCACCGAGCGGCGTGATGAACGCCTCGGGATCCTGCAGGCGGGCCTCGAGCCAGCCTCGCTCGAACAGTCCACGGTCCCGCGCCCTGGGATCGTTCAGAACCCCGCGAACGTGCTCCAGGGTGTCGCCGCGGATGTACTTCAGGGCCGGCACCGGGAAGTATCCCTTCGGGCGGTCGATCACCGCGTCCGGCACGACCCGACGCGCCGCCTGCTTGAGGACATGCTTGCCGCCGCCACCGACCTTGTGCTCGGCGGGGATGCGGGCCGCCAGTTCGACCAGGTCGTGGTCGAGAAACGGCACCCGGGCCTCCAGCCCCCACGCCATGGTCATGTTGTCGACGCGCTTGACCGGGTCGTCGACCAGCATGACCGTGGTGTCGAGGCGCAGCGCCCGATCGACGGTGCGCCCGGCGCCGGGCGCCGCGAACGCCTGCTCCAGGTACGCCGCCGCGTGGTCGCCGTCGCGCAGCGCCGGGCCCGCGGCCGCCAGGAATCCGGCGTGGTCGCGGTCGCGGAACAGCCGGGCGTAGTCGGCCGGGCCGGTGCTGTCGTCGAGCAGCGGCGGGTACCAGTGATAGCCGCCGAACACCTCGTCGGCCCCTTGCCCGGACTGCACCACCTTCACCCGCTTCGACACCTCCTCGGAGAGCAGGTAGAAGCCGATGCAGTCATGGCTGACCATCGGCTCGGACATCGCCGCAACACACCCCGGCAGCGACGGCAGCAACCGTTCCCGGCTGTCGACCCGGATCTGGTGATGCACAGTGCCGAAGCGCTCGGCGACGATATCGGAGTATCGGAACTCGTCGCCGACCTCGTCGCCCACCGCCTCGAAGCCGACCGAGAACGTCTCCAGGGGAGCGTCGCTCGCCTCGGCGATCAGCCCGGTGATCAGCGACGAGTCGACCCCTCCGGACAGCAGCACCCCGACCGGAACGTCGGCGACCAGCCGGCGCCGGACCGCCATGCGCAACGACTCCAGCACGCGGTCGGCCCAGTCCTCGACACCGAGGCCGCGCTCGTCGTCGCGGGTCTCGTAGACCGGCTGCCAGTAGCGCCGCTCGCGCCTTTTGCCGTCGGCTTCGATGCTCAAGGTGGTTGCCGGAGGCAGCTTGCGCACCCCCTTGAAGATCGTGCGCGGCGCCGGCACCACGGCGTGGAAGTTCATGAAGTGATTGAACGCTACCGGATCGATTTCCGTCGAAACACCGCCTGCCTTCAACAGGGCCGGCAGGCTCGAGGCGAACCGCAGCCCGCCCGGCACCTCCGCGAGGTACATCGGCTTGATGCCCAGGCGGTCGCGCGCCAGCGTCACCGTCCCGGAGCCACGCTCCCAGACCGCGAAGGCGAACATCCCGGCGAAACGCTCGACGCAGGCCGGTCCCCATTTGTGGAACGCCTTGAGAATGACCTCGGTGTCACCGTCGGAAAAGAAGCGGTAGCCCGCCGCCTCGAGGTCGCGCTTCAGTTCCCGGTAGTTGTAGATCGCGCCGTTGTAGACGATCGTCAGGCCAAGTTCAGCATCGACCATCGGTTGTTGCGCCCGATCCGACAGGTCGATGATCGACAGTCGCCGGTGCGCGAGGCCGACCCGGTCCTGCAGGAACAGGCCCTCGGCATCGGGACCGCGGGTGACCATGGCGTTCGCCATGATCGCGAGGCACTCGGGCGACGCGGAGCCCCCGTCGAACCGGATTTCGCCGGCCAATCCACACATGGTTCGCTGCCTGACAGTGAAGGGTCCACCCTATGTGGTGCAGAAGGATCGTCGTTGAACCCTAGCAAGCAATATAGCTGTAATTGTTGAGTTAAACCCTGAGAAAAATCGCACCGCCAAAATCCACCACAATCAATACAAATCATCCTGTTGACGGCGCGCGATGCGGTTTCACGAATTCAATACAGATATTACGAACCATTTTAAATAACTTGAATTATCATAATATTCATTTTTTGTTTTTTGGCACCACGCGTTAACCATGCTGGCCATCGCGGCGTCGGCATGATGAAATCACCATCTGGCGGCGGCAGCCTGAATGCCAACGCCGCAACCGGACACCCGGAACAACCAAAACGTTTGGGAGGAACGCATGCCACGCTGGACACCCCTGGCCGCGATCGCCTTGGCCGCCACCCTGTCGGCCAGCCCCGCCCTCGCCCAGGACTGGACGAAATCCAAATGGGGGCCGGACGACGAGATCGGCGCCGCCAACCTGATCACACCGGAATCGGTCCTGGAGGCCGCCAAGCTGGTGAAGACCGGCAAGACCTACAATCTCGGGATCATCGTCGACCCGACCGTGCCGGCCTTCGCGCCGCGCACGATGAGCATCACGGTGCTGCAGCCCAACCAGATTGCCAGCAAGGGTCTCGGCGAGAACGCCATGACCTACAACGACGACATCTTCATGGGCTGGCTCGGCATCGGCCCGCAACTCGACGGCCTCGGTCACATCGGCATCGACCACGTCTACTACAACGGCCACAAGGCCAGCGATTTCGCGAAGGCGAGCGGCCTGACCAAGCTCGGCATCGAGAAGCTGCCGCCGTTCGTGGCCCGCGGCGTGCTGCTGGACATGGCGGAGCATTTCGGCGTCGACATGGTGACCGAAGGCACCCCCTACACCAAGGAGGACATCGTCGCCGCGGCCCGGAAGCAGGGCGTCGAGATTCGCAAGGGCGATGTGGTCCTGTTCCACTCCGGCTGGCTCAACCTGCTGGACGAGGGCACCCGTGACGCCGCCCGCTACGGGTCGTCCGAGCCCGGCCTCGGCAAGTCCGGCGCCGAGTACCTCGCCGAGATCGAGGTGCTGGCCGTCGGCGCCGATACCTGGGGCGTCGAAGCGGTGCCGTTCCCGGCCGGAACCGGCGTGTTCGAGGTTCACCAGATCCTGCTGCCGAAGAACGGTATCTTCATCCTCTAGAACATGGAGACCCGGGAACTGGCGCGCGACCGGGCCTATGAGTTCATGTTCGTCCTCGGCGCGACCCGCATGCGGGGTGCCGTGCAGATGATGATCAACCCGACAGCGATCCGCTGACGGGCCGGCGCCGGCGGAGCTTCGGTCCCGCCGGCGGCCTGCCGCCACCCATGGCCTACGCGAAGACGAACCAGCCGGACTGAAGCTGGGCGGTGGACACCCCGGTCAGGGTGACGGTGTTTCCCATCCCCAGGACGAGAACCGCGTGACCGTCAGCGTTGTCGGCGGACGCCGCCAGCAGCTCCGCGAAGGTGTCGATGGCGGTGCCGTTCGGGTTGGCCGCGATCTGGATGCGATCGCCGGCGGCGCCGTCGAAATCGCCGATCACGTCGAGGCCGCCGTTGGACTGCACGACCACGAGGTCGGCGCCGCTGCCGGTGTGGATCGTGTCGTCGCCGCGGCCGCCGTGCAGCGTGTCGTCGGACACGCCGCCGAGCATGAAGTCGTTGCCCTGGCCGCCGTACAGCAGATCGCTGCCCTGCCCGCCGAACATCGTGTCATCGCCAAGGTTGCCGTACAGGATGTCGTCGCCGATGTTGCCGTAGGCGACGTCGTTGTCCTGACCGCCGAACACGATGTCGGCATCACGCCCACAGAGCCGGCCGGGAGAATCTGGACAGGGTGGTAAGTGGATTTCCTGCCTGAAGGCGGCGAGGGTGCCGCGGCTCAGGAGGGATGCTACGGCGAGACGTGCCCGACGGAACCACCGTGGGCCGTTCAAGGCGAATGTGGCCTTGGCGGCGATCCGTGGCGAGAAGACGGTGGCGGTAAGTCGGGTGAACAAAATCTTAATGCGCCGGAGACCTAGCGTGTCGGCGGCGACTCCTCGCCTATGCGCCAACCTCCGCCTCGCAGAACGGGGCCGGCCGGTCAGGCCTGGCCGGACCGCGAGTGCGGGATGCCGCCGGGAAGCCGCGCGACGGCGTCCCCACCGCCAAACACGATCGCCGTCGCTCCGGCGTCGCGCGCCAGCCCGCGGAACCGGGCGACCGCATCGGCCGGGTTGCCGAACCGCCGTTCCGGCGCATCCAGGACCAACGTGGAGGCGCCGGCGGCTACCGCAGCGGCAATGTCAGCCTGCGGATCCGAAATCCGCACGGCAACCTCCGACACCCGTGTCCGCAACAGCGCTCGGGCCCGCGGCAGCATCCCCCGGGCCGAACCGGCGCCGGGATCCACCACTGGCACCAGCCGCTGTCGCAGGGCCGCGGGCAAGGCATCGAGGGCGGCGCGCAAATTGTCGAAATACAGCGGGTTGACCAGGCTCGTCAGCCGCATCGGCACGTAGATCGGGGTCGAACCCTCCGACAGCACCGGCGCCATCGCCGCCGCCAGCTTCTCGATGACCACACAATCGGTCTCGGCGCCGAGCGCGGGGTCGACACTCGCGAAACTCTCGTCGCGCAGCGCGATGCGGCCGCCGTCCCCGATCCGCCGGAACACCGTCGCTTCGTGGCCGACCACGTCGGTGTCGTTGGCGGCGAACACGGTGCGGCGAACCAGACTGACGCCCTGCTCCAGCTGCCGCGCCACGCCACGCTGCTTGGCGACGTAGCCCTGGTGGGCGATGTGGACGAACCGGATCAGGTCCTCCACCGTGTCGACGACCGCGCCCTCCAGCACCTCGTCGAGCTCATAGCCGAAGCCCTCTGCCAGATACCGGCCGCCGGCCCCGACCTCGCCGAACGCCGCCAGGGTGGCGTCGGCGATCCGCCGGCTCTTGGCCTCGGCATCGTCGCGGGAGATGCCGTCGAACAGGATCGCCAGGCCGTCGGGCGCCATCCGGACGAGAACGTCGGACGACCGAATCATCTGGCGCGCCACCTCCTCGGCAACCGCCAGCGCTTTCGCCGGCGAGAGCCCGGTGGCGCTCGCCCCTTCGATCATCGCGCCGACGTCGATCAACTGAACATGCCCGGCGGTGAGCCGTCCGGCCCGCTCGCGCTGCCGCCTCACGCTGTCGCGCAGGCGATCTCCGACCGCCCCCCCGGACTCCGGCGGTGCCGGAACCGGCCCGGCTCGCCGGCGCTCCACACGCTCCGGCGGGGTCGCGACAACCGGTCGACGCCGCGAGCCACGCACCGCGATCACCACCGCAGCCGCCGCGGCCAGCACGATCAATGCCAAGGCGCCGAGCCAGATCATCGCCGCGTCCCCTGTCCCCACTGCGGCGACGACCCCGCCGCCTCGACTTTGACCCCACCAGCCGACAGTTTAGCCACACGCGGAGGGAAGCACACGCGCCGGCGATGGCGCGCGCTCGGGGAGAGGTCGGCAGAATGCGAATGTCCGTTCGGGCACCGCTGCTGGTCACCGGCGTCGCGATCGCGACCGTCCTGGTGCTGGCCGTGGCGTCGGGGCTGCGGATTGCCGACACGATCTACGACGAGAACCGGGAGAAGCTGGTCGCGCTCCGGGAAACCCGGGCCTAGAACGTCGAGCGCTACACCGCTGAACTCGAAGCCCGGATCCGGGCCATCACAGGCTCGACCACGACGCGCGAGGCGCTCGCGGCGTTCGTCTCGGCCGCCCACACCCTGTCGGACCGGGGCCACGACTTGGCGGCGCGCGTCCGCAATCCGACCGGCGGGCTGGGAAGGGTCGGCGGCGGCTGGTCGCGGCCGACCCAGGACACCGACCCGATAACGCGCTACCGAGCGGCGCACGAGCGCTTCCATCTCTGGTTCTCCACGGTGATCGAGGGACTGGCGGTGCGCGACGTCATGATGGTCGCGCCATCCGGAACCGTGGTCTACTCGGTCGCCAAGGGACCGGCGCTGGGCACCAGCCTGAACGCCGGCCCATGGTCGTCGTCGGGCGCCGCCGGCGCCCTCCGGCGCGCGGTCTCCCGTTACGACGGCGCGCCAGTGACCTATGTCGACTTCACCACACGCAGCTGGTCGCCGGAGGATCCGCTGGCGTTCGGCGCGTCGGCCGTTCGCGGGGATGACGGCGTCCTTCTCGGAACCATCCTCGTGGCCGTCGGCTCGGAGGGACTCAACGACATCGTTCGCGGAACGGAGGGGCTCGGCCGTACCGGAGAGACCTATCTGGTCGGCAACGACGGCCTTATGCGCAGCGATTCCCGCTTCGAGACGGAGTCGACGGTGCTGCGTCGCGCGGTCAACACGCCGAGCGCGGATCGCGCCATCGCCGGTGAGACCGGCTTCATGATGATCGAGAACCATCGTGGCGTGGACGTGCTCTCGGCCTACCAGCCGGTGTTGGTGTTTGGCCAGTCCTGGGCGCTGCTGGCGGAGATTGACGCGTCCGAGGAATACGCCGCCGTGTACGAATCCTTGCGGGAGATGCTGCTGATCGCGATCGTGGTGGCCGCCCTCGCCACCATCACCGGCGTGCTCGCCAGCCGCGCGATCACCCGGCCGGTGGTGGCGCTGCGCGACGCCATGGGCAGCTTCTCCGAAACACGGCGTCTGATCCCGGTGCCCGGATGCGACCGCCGCGACGAGATCGGCGACGCCGCGCGCAGCTTTCGCGACCTGACGGGCGAGATCCACCGCCATGTCGTCGAGCTCAAGGACGCACAGACCCGGGCCGAGGCCGCGTCGGCCGCCAAGGCGGCGTTCCTGGCGACCATGAGCCACGCGATCCGGACACCGATGAACGGTGTGATGTCGATGGCTGAAATGCTCGACCACACGCCTCTGGACGCCGAGCAGCGCGGCATGACCCGGGTGATCCGGCAGTCGGCGGACGCGCTGCTGACGGTGATCAACGACATCCTGGATTTCTCTAAGATCGAGGCCGGGAGGCTGCCGATCGAGCGGGTCCCGTTCCAGCTCGGCGATCTTGTGGAGGACGTCGCCGAACTGCTGGCCTCCCGCGCCGAGGAGAGAGGCCTGGACCTGGTGGTCGAATTGGCGTCGAACCTCCCCGAGTGGGTGCTGGGCGACCCGACGCGGCTGCGGCAGATCCTGGTCAACCTCGGCGGCAACGGCGTGAAGTTCACCGAGGCGGGCAGCGTCCGCATCGCCGTCCGGGCCCTGAAGATGGGCGGCACCGGGATGGCGCGGCTAGTCATCGAGGTCGTCGACACTGGCATCGGCATGACGCCCGAGCAGACCGCCCGGCTGTTCGCGCCCTTCGTCCAGGCCGACAGCTCGACCGCCCGCCGTTACGGCGGCACCGGCCTCGGCTTGTCGATCTGCCGGCGCCTCGCCGAGCTTATGGACGGAGCCGTCGAGGTGAGGTCGACGCCGGGCATCGGCTCCACGTTCCGGGTGGATCTGCCGCTCGGGGTGGAAGACCCGACACCGCTGGTCCCGGACCCGGCCATCGACGACGCGTCGGTCCTGCTCGCGGGGTTCGAGGGGGCCGCGCTCAGCCAGGCCCGCGCGGTGATGGCCGCCGCCGGCATCGACGCCGTCGACTGCTCGGTCGGGGCGATCGCTGCTCATCTGGCGGACCCGCCGGATGTAGTGCTGCTCGATGGCCGCCAGCCGGCGGCGCTTGAGACGTTGCGTTCGTCGCTCGCGCTCGATAGCCGGACTCGCCTGGTCCTGGTGGCTCCGCGAGCGCTGGTGTCGACCCTCGACGAGGCAACCCGGCTTGGGGTGTTCGCCAACCTGCGGCTGCCGATCCGGCGCGCCGACGCCTGGCGGGTGGTCGCCGCCGCGCTCGGCCGGGCGACCCTGACCGACCGAGCCGCCGGCGACAGCGAGGCCTTCGCCCCGCCCTCGATCGACGAAGCCCGCCAGGCCGGCGCGCTCATCCTGGTGGCAGAGGACAACCCGACAAACCGGCTGGTGGTCTCGAAGGTCCTGGGGCGCCTCGGCTACGCCCATGAGATGGCCGAGAACGGCGCCGAGGCGCTGGCGCGCTGGCGCGGTGGATCCTACGGCCTGATCCTGACGGACTTCCACATGCCGGAAATGGACGGGTTCGAGCTGGCCGCCGCGGTGCGCGCCGACGAGGCGGCGGCCGCCGACGGAAGCCGGGTGCCGATCATCGCGCTGACCGCCGACGCGCTCGCCGGGACCGAGGAGCGTTGCCTGGAGGCCGGCATGGACGGCTATCTGACCAAGCCGATCCGCACCGGCCCGCTCGCCGACGCCCTGGCCCGCCACCTGCCGGCGGCGGCGGCCCTGCGCCGCCCTGGCGCTCGCCACGCGCCAGCGGTCGCGGCGCCGAGCGACCCGGCCGGGAGCATCGACACCGGGCGCATCGATACCGGGATCCTGGATCCGGCGGCTTTGGCCGAGACCTTCGGGGCGTTCGACAGCGAGGCGGTCGCCTTCGTGACCGCCTTCGCCCGGGAGGTGCCTGGTCGGGTCGCGGCACTCGCCCGGGCACTGGAAGAGTCGGATCCGTCGGCCGCGCGCCACGTCGCCCACGCGCTGAAGGGAGCGGCGCTGTCGGTCGGCGCAAAGCGGCTGGGCGAGATCGCGTCCGGCGTGCAGGATGCCCTGGACCAGGGAGACGCCGACGCGGCGGCGTTCATGGCGGGTTTGCTGGATCCGACGGTCGCCGAGTTGGAGGAAACGCTGGCCGTCCTGTCGCCGCCGATGCCGAACGCCATCACGACCACGAGGGAACCGGCATGAACCAGATCGTCTTCCCGGATGTGCGGGTCGTGGTGATCGAGGACGAGGTCTACACGCGCACGATCATCGTGCGCGGACTGCGCCAACTCGGGATCGTAAAGGTGCACGAGGCCAAGGACGGTGGCGAGGGCCTCAAGGTGGTCGCGACCGTAAGGCCCAACCTGATCCTCTGTGACATCCACATGGAACCGATCGACGGGTTGCGGTTCCTCGAAGACCTCCGAAAGCTGCCCATCCCGGCGATCGCCGCAACCCCCGTGGTGTTCCTGACCGCCGATTCCGAGCAGAGCACGGTGCTCGCTGCCAGGAACCTGCGGGTCGACGGCTATCTCGTGAAGCCGATCTCGGTCACCCAGCTGCGCAAGCGCATCGAGGTGGTGCTGGGCGGGTGACGGCGCGGCACGCCCTACCCGGCCGCGCGCCTCGGGGTCCGGCGGGCGGGTGTTGTAGAACGGCCGGCAATGGCGGTGCCACTCGTGCACCACCGTCGGGTCCTGGTCGAAGGCACCGCACAAGAACCGCTCAGCGTCAGCCGGCGGGACAGCGCCGGACCGGCCGGCACCAGGGCGGCGCCTTCGACGTCGAAGAACAGCCGGACGCCGTTGACCAGGGCCCGCATCACCCTCCCAGGGGAATCGGGTGAACGGCTCATGATGCGATGAGGGATGCGAGGAAGTCGTCGTCCCAAGCGGCGACTTTTCGGCGCATCCGTAGTGAGTCCTTGGTGTTGGCG
>Ga0075108_10001103_pt1 | contig 13940 bp, 3 predicted proteins | sample AntAceMetag02UK1_FD_69797 | JGI IMG/M metagenome (GOLD analysis project Ga0075108, IMG submission 69797) | Saline lake microbial communities from Ace Lake, Antarctica - Antarctic Ace Lake Metagenome 02UK1 | ecosystem: Environmental > Aquatic > Non-marine Saline and Alkaline > Saline | place...
ACAAGATATCAACTTTAGAGCAGACAACGACATTAACCTAGAAGCTGGAAATAATGTGAATCTAAAAGCCGCAGCTGGAAATATCAAAACGGAATCAGCTGGTGATTACGATCTGGTTGTTGGTGGTGCTATGACTGTTACCGTTACCGGTAACTTGCATCAAGCAACAAACGCCGAAATGGTTCAACAGTCTGGCGGAGGTTTGCATCTTAATTCCGGAGGAGTATTGAACGCAGCCTCAGCAAGTGGATTAAACCTGCGATCTGGTGCTGATATGGTTGCTTCGGGACGATATATTTTCTTTAACGGTCCTGTTGCTGATCCAGCAAACTCTGCAGACTCAGCTACTGCTCCGGTAGTTAACTCGGGCGTTAATATCAAGAGAAGAATCTCTACTCCTATATTCGGACAAGCAAATACTGTGGTTGAAGATAATGTGATCGAAACAATTTCTCAAAGAGTTCCAACACATGAACCGTTTGTTGGTCGTGGATACGAATTCCCTACCCAGCTCCCTATCACTCGTATTGAACGCTAAGAAATATTCGTTTGATTATGAATAAATAATAAAAATGGGAGAAGATTATGCCAGAACTTGAACAGCCATGGGACTTCGCAGGATGCAGTACTCGTAACGGAGAATCTGAACGCTTGTATGATATCGAATTGGTTCAACAAGACTTGCTTAATCATTTCTATACAAGACAAGGTGAACTAGATTGGGCTCCTAATTATGGCTCAGTCATTCCGGACATGCTGTTTGAAACGAGAAACGATAGATCTCAGAATATTATCGAAGATGATGTTCGTAGAATTATTAATTCAGATCAACGCGTGTCTTTACAAGAAATAACCGTAGAAGTTTTAGAGCACGGATATAATGTGGAAGTTCTAATCAATTATTTAGGTCGAAACCCTCCTATCCTTATGCAGATAGAATTCGACAGAAGAAATTTTAATGAGGTTTAAGGATGAGTAACCAACCAATCCGTCAGACAAATCTACTCTTAGGTAGTGACTGGGAAAAGATTTACGAAGCGTTCAATACGGTTAACTTCCAGGCTTCGGATTTTGACACTTACCGTGAGGTGATGGTCGAATACCTAAGAATAAATTTCCCTGAAGACTTCGACGACTGGATTGAAAACTCTGAATTTGTTATGATCATGGATTTGATCGCTTACCTCGGTCAGAACCTGGCATACAAAACAGATTTGAATACTCGTGATAACTTTATTGATACAAGTGAGCGTCGTGATTCTATTCTTCGCCTTGCGGAAATGGTTGCATATAATCCTAGCAGAAACTTACCTGCTAATGGATTAGCAAAAATTACAGAGATTCAAACCAACCAAGATGTACGAGATTCAAACGGAAACAGTCTTCAAGGTGTTGCAATTCGTTGGAACGACGAAACAAATGAGGATTGGTTAGAACAGTGGAATGCAGTACTGAATTCTTCGTTGTCCACATCTAACCCAGTCGGTACCCCGGTTAAGGTAGGAACAGTCAATTCAATTCTTACTTATCTTTATCAATCTAACTCGGTCAATTTTAGAAACGTGGTTTATCCGTTCACATCAAACGTGAATGGATCAAGAGTAGACTTTGAAGTAGTCAACCCTGACTTTGTTGATGAAGGAACATTTTCTGAAAGAGAACCTAATCCAGAAAACCCATTCTACTTTTTATATCGAAATGACGGTACCGGTAACGGATCAACTGACACCGGTTATTTTGTTTATTTCAAGCAGGGGTCATTAAGCACCTCTGATTACAATTATGACCAACCAATTGAGAACAGAGTAACTCGAATCAATATTGATAATATCAACGAAAATGATATTTGGGCACAAGAAATTAATGAAACAACCGGGTCTATTCGTCAGAAGTGGACAAAAGTTGACAACACTGAAAATATCTATTATAATTCGTTAGGTAAGAACGTAAGAAATATTTTCCAGGTACAGACCAGAGACGAAGATCAAGTTTCTATCCGCTGGCCAGATGGTAGATTCGGTGACGTTCCTTTCGGTGTGTTCAGAGTTTGGCACAGAACCTCGAATGGTTTGACTTATCAAATCAATTCTAAAGACATTCGTGATATCCAAATTTCAATTCCTTATAACCGAAACACTGGAACAACCGACGAACAATTCAACTTGACTGTGCGTTTCTCTTTGCAGTATCCTGTAACCAACAGCACACCAAGAGAAACTACTGAACAGATTAGAAGAAGAGCGCCGCAGCAGTATTACACTCAGAACAGAATGGTTAACGGTGAAGATTATCAAATTTTCCCATTGCTTTCTGGAAACTTGTTGCGTAAAACCAAAGCAATTAACAGAACATTCGCAGGTCATTCTCGCTATATCGATTTGAATGATCCGACCGGTTCAACGCAGAACACGAACGTATTCAGTGAAGATGGAATTTTGTATCGTAACACCTACACGGTAAACGATGAAGAACTGCTCCCGACCACAAAATCTTATGAAGAAATTGTAAGCTCAAAGGTTGTTCCGTTACTTGATGATACAGACTTTGCTAACTTTTTCTATAAGAACTTTGATTCTTATTCTTGGGTAATTGGGGCGACTAGAGTTAAGTGGGAACAAGCAACAAGTGCGACGTTCTCATCGACTGGTAAATTTGTTGATTCAGAATCTGCGGATTCTCCTGTGATTATTGGAGATACCGGAACCGGTAATGCGGTTTATGTCCGAGAAGGAGCGTTGCTAAGGTTTGTTAACACTGCAAGCGGCTTACCGGGTGATCCTGGATACGAAGAAAAGTGGGCAAAGATTGAATCTGTTTCTGGAACTGGAATTACTGATCTTGCATCAGGTTCTGGCCCGGTTATTTTGAACGAATCGGTCACTGATGGTTGGTACGTTGATATTTTCTACACCAGTTTTAGAAGAACTTTCTCAACCAGTGAACTCGAAACAATTACTGAAGAGATGGATAATCTAAATACCTTTGCTCTTCGTTATAATCAGTCATTGGATTCTTGGTTCTTAATTCTAGAGAACAATATCAACCTTGATGATCCTTGGAGTGAAGCAGCCGCTGGTGATACTGGTGAAACAAACGCAGATGCTTCTTGGTTAATCTTGGCAGAGTATTCGTCTGACAAATGGACATTCACTGTTAGATATTTGGAATACGTTTGGGAATCACTTGAAGACATTAGATTCTACTTTACAAATAACCGAAGAGTAAATGATTTAGAAACCGGTATTGCTATTCGAGACTTTATTAAGTTACTTCGAATTAACGAGACCGCAGACGGAACTGCTATCCTAGGACAAGAATATAAATGGTTCCTATCCGAGCCTATCACTTATGCCGACGGATATGTCGAACCAAGAAGAGTAAGGTTAGCATTGGTAGATACAGATGCTGATGGTGTTCCGGATAATCCGAAGCAGTATGAAGAAATTGTTGATCCTGTTGTGAGTCCGACTGTTGCAGATAACCGCTATGTATTTTGGAGAAAAGATATCAGCACAGAAGGGTATGAATATTATCGTCCAATGATTGATGAGGATGACTTTACTTTCACTATTGTTCAAGAAGAAGCTGACATCGTAACAACTGATTCAGTTACCGGAGACGTGTTCTATTCAATCGACGAAGACTCGTTTAAAGAATGGGCCGGATCAAGTTTGATTGATCCAGAAGCTGATGATTACTACTGGAGAGAAGGACGAGACAGTTTGATTTTCCAGTGGAAGCATTTCGCAGATCAAAGAACACGTATCGATCCTTCTCCGTCAAACATCATGGACATCTACGTTTTGACTGAAGAGTATTATAAAGACGTTACTACTTGGCAAAATACAACCGGATCAACTATTGCTACGTTCCCTGAGCCACCTACAACCAACGATCTCTCGATTACTTTCGGTGATCTCGAACAATTTAAATCAGCTTCGGATACCATTATTTGGCATTCGGCAAAATTCAAAATTTTGTTTGGTAGTGGCTCGACTGATAGTGTTCGTTCGACATTCAACGTAACAAAGGTTCCGGGAACATTATTGTCTGACAACGAAATTAAGCAGTCAGTAATTGACGCGATTAACGAATTCTTTAATGTTGATAACTGGGACTTTGGTGAAAGTTTCTACTTCACAGAGCTTGCTGCTTATATTCACCAACAGAATCCAACGGTTGTTGCGCAGGTGGTTATTGTTCCGGTACAGGACAGTTCAAAGTTTGGTAACCTTTTCCAAATTAGAGCAGACCACAATGAATTGTTCTTATCAACTGCGCAGGTAACTGATGTCAATATCGTGAATAACTTGACAGCAACTAACTCTAAGATCGGATCGTAAAGTAAAGACTCTAGAAAATCATAATTCTAAAACGGTAAATAGTTACAGAATTCAATAGAAGGTAACTAATGGCAGATTTTTCACCTAAGATCAAAAGAGAAGAGACCAAACCAGAAGCTAGAGATATCTTAACAAGATTACCTGGATTTTTGCAAGGACACGAAGATGTTAAGAGATTCTTTAAGGGCGTTGCTAACCATTTCTTTGAACCATCTGAACTTGAAGAGATCAGCGGTTTCGTCGGTAGACGCTCGACGGTATTTAATCCCAACGACTTTTATATTCCGGAAGCAACCCCTTCCCGACAGAACTATCAGTTAGAACCTATCGCTGTTTCTAGAGACGCAGAAGAGAATATCAATTATTTCCGTTTCTACGAAGATTTGGTTGATAACTTGCGTGTTCAGGGATCACTTACCGAGAACCACGCTAGATTATTTGAGTCAGAATTCTGGTCATGGTGTCCGCCTATCAACCCAGACATGCTCATCAACTTCTCAAACTATTATTGGTTAGAAGAAGGCCCTCCGGTTATTGAAGTTACCGAGAATACGAACGTTGTGCTTGACATGATCGGACAAGTGAATTATACTTTCCCTGACGGCACAGAGGCACAGTCAGGCCAGCGAGTCCTTTTCCTTGACGACGATAACACAGAATTCAACAACGTCAATTTCTTGGTAGTGAACGTTGGTAGATCTATCCGTTTACTTGACGACTCAGAGTTTGATGGTGTAGTTTCAGGAAGCACTGACCAAGATTATATCGTTATGGAAAGAGGAGCAAATGACCACAACGCTTGGTCTGTTCGTAACCGTTGGTTCCATAGAAATCAAATTTCTAACGTCGACTTGACTAACATCATTGCTGTTCAGGCTCGCCGTCCAATCATTCAGTTCGAAGCAGATCTTCAACTCAGAGACATGGGACGTTTAGCAAGAGACCCAGTAAATTTGATCCACAACGGTCCGTTGTCTTCTATTCAAGGCGAAACAACCGTATCAGTTGATGGTGTTCTAGTAACCGACGGAATGAGAATTCTTGTTACTGGAGAACCAACAGCAGGACAAAATAATATCGTTTATAGAGTTACCGGGCAAGCCGAAATTGGTGTTTATGTTCTAGTGAAAGAAGTTGACGGATTAAATGTCGACGGAACCCCATCAGAGGACGAAGTCCTTCGAATTACCCAAGGCGTTTCTAACGCAAGAAAAAGACTATATTGGGACGGGACTGCGTGGATTACTGGGCAATCAAAAGACTCAATTAACCAGTATCCGTTGTTTGAGCTTTATGATATTGACGGTATTCCTTTGGACGACGAAGGTATCTATCCTGGTTCAGATTTCGACGGAAGCTTTTTGTTTGGTTTCAGACAGGAAGATGAAAATCCGGTAGACGATGTATTAGGCCTTCGACTTGCTTTCAATACTTTTGGTGAAATCATTTATGAAGCAAACCTTCAGACCGAAGACTTCTTTTATGACGAAGACTCAGTTACTCGTTCAGCTATTGAAGGTTTGAAATTCTTTCGAGTTAACGCAACTACTGCGGCGTTTGACACCTACGAAACAGATTGGAGAAATCCGGGATGGCTTAGTCGTCAAAGTGTTTCTGACACATTCTCCATTAAGCAGCGGGAAACTTCAACCGGAACTGTAGAATTTCCTAGAACTTATCAACTTTCACAAACACCTGAGCCAGAAGTATTCGGACAATACGAAACTCTTCGTGTTTTCTTAAACGGCCGATTACTTGACGAAGGTACTGATTATTTGGTTTCGGGGGACGAAATCGAACTTAGTCTTACTTTATCGTTAGAAGACAACGATTTCTTAGATGCAAGATCTTTTGACCGAGACCGAGAAATTCCGTTAAACGGAAACGGATACTATCGTATTCCAACAAACTTACAAGCCAACCCGAACAACGAAAAAGTTACGATCATTTCTTATAACGAATTGTTCGAACACTTTATCAGTATCATCGAGAACCAGCAAGGAATCGATGGTCGACTTTACGGAATTAATAATTTCAACTCTACCGCAAGAAACCTCTCTGCAGGCACGGAGATTATTCAACATTCCGGTGCGTTGTTGAAGCTTATGTTCTTGAACCAAGACAAAGAGTATAATGTTCGGAATGCTATTAGGTACACTGAACTAGAATATGATCGTTGGTATTCTAAAGTAGAGTCGATCGCCAAGCAATGGATTCAGCAAGGTTTGTTTGAGGATTATGCTTCTAATGATTTGTTTATTGATGCAATCATCAGTCAAATCAACGCAGGTAAAGATGAGACTTTCCCTTTCAAGAATTCAGGCATGATCGGCGATGATCTTTACATTCCACCTACTCCTTCTTACCTAGGATTTGCACAGGTTTATGCTCCCGGGACGTTTGTTGATGATACCATTACCAACAGATCAGTTCGTTGGAGAAGAGGTCATGACGGTTCTTTGACACAGATTATTGGCGGCGATCTTGATGACGTGATGTTGCAGCTCGAACAGAGAATTTATGATTCTATCCAACCTGATTTTAAGAATGTCCACCCTGAATTTAGTCACTTCGAGGTTGCTCCAGGAAAGTACAGAGAATCAGCTTATTCAAGAATAGAGTGGAATAAAATTATGCGTCCGATGTTTGAGAACTGGGCTTTCCAGACGGGCGTCGACCACAAACCGAATACTTTCTATGTTCAGTCAGACCTATTCACTTATAATTACAGCAGAACTCCTGACAGATTTGGTGAAACAATGCCAGGTCATTGGAGAGGAATTTATCGTTATTATTTCGACACCGACAGACCGCATACTCATCCTTGGGAAATGCTTGGCTTAGGTGAGAAACCGTCATGGTGGGTAAGTGAATACGGCGCTGCGCCTTATACTCGTGAAAATACAACGATGTGGCGAGACCTAGAAGCTGGAAGAATCGCACAAGGTACTCGTGCGGGTATTGATATTCGTTTTGCTCGTCCCGGTCTTTCAAGTGTTATTCCGATTGATGCAGCTGGTGAAATACTTGATCCAGTCGCTGCGGGAATTATTCCGCAAGCACCTTCAGTTGCATTCGCCGAGGAAAATTTCAAATTCGGTGATGTTAGTCCGGTAGAATGGATTTGGCGAATTTCGAACGTATTTCCGTTTGCACAGGCAGCAACTGCGTACCTTGCCCGACCTGGTGAGTGGTTAGAAAAAACATGGGATACTGCTGGGACTTCAAGATATTTCCGTAACCAAGTTCAAACGCAGTTTGTTTATGACGATACAAGAAGTCGAAAAAGTTCTGCAGAAGACACAATTCATACTGATACCAACAGAGAAATTGGATCACAGCAATGGGTTGCTGATTTCTGGCTTTACAAAGGGTTGAACAGGACAACTGATTTGGGTGACAAGATTAATGACTTGACTGTTCAGCTTGGTCACCGTGCCGGATCATTTGTAAACATCGACGGATTTAGAATTACCTCTGATAATTTTGGATTGTTGCCAAGCGAAAATGTGAAAACTGTTTTGGTAAAGTCTGCATCAAGAAGAGAACCGGTTTACTCTGGTTTGATTGTTCGTTGGGACGGAACAAATTATCGAATCCGGGGATATGATCCATTGTATCCTACCCTGGGTTATTTCACTCCTAACCAATCCGGAACCAAATCAAACTTTACTTTCGGTAAATTGACTTCTACCTTGTATTCGAAGTTTAATGCAGTCGAAAAGACTTACGAATACGATGATCTTATTTCTACTATTCAAGACGTGACTAACATTGTTATGGGTTACGGTGCGTGGTTAGAAAGCGAGGGTTGGATTTTCGACGAGCACCTATCAGATACCAACGAGATTAACGACTGGCGCCGTATGGCAAAAGAATTTGTCAAATGGGCTGACGGTGGATTGGAAGAAGACGACGTATTGTTCTTGTCTCCGTATTCATCTGAAGCGGCTTTCCAATCTGAATTTGGTTTGGTTGATAGAATCACACAATACACGAACGGATCCTGGACTGCGCTTGACTACGAAGCGATTCCTATGAGAACAGAATCATTTAATGTTTCTAGACTAGACAATCAAGTGAATATTAGACATGACAATACAGAACCGCTGGCGTTCTTAAGATTGACTGTTATTGAATATGATCACGGTTTCATTTTTGATAACTCAACTAAGTTCGGAGATCTAATTTACGATCCAGCAATTAACCTTCGCCAAAGAAGATTTAGAACTATTGGAAACCGAGTTAAGTTTTGGAACGGTCGCTTTGATGCCCCTGGATATCTTATTCAAGAAACGACTGTTATCCCGAACTATGATACTCGTGCAGACAATATCAGAAAGTTTTATGATCCTTATTCTATTGGCGCATCTTCTGCAGCATTTAATCATGCAAGGCATTTGGTAGGATACCAGCGCCGTGATCACATGCAGCAAATGCTATTAGATGATAGATCACAGTTCAACTTCTTCCGTGGATTTCTAGAAGAGAAAGGAACGAAAGTATCGTTTGATAGATTACTTCGTTCTACGTTTATTCGTAACTCACAAGAAGACTTCCAGGTCTTCGAAGAGTGGGCATTCAAGGTTGGTGAGTATGGTGCCAGAGATATTAGAACTTCACTAGAATTTGCCTTGTTGCAAACTGACATCAAAGCTGATCCGCAGACGGTTACCTTCACAACTGATCAAACGGTTGTTGATTCAAGACTAGATCAAGTAATCACTATTCCTATCAATGATTCGCGTTGGATTAGAACTGCTACAAATAGTTTCTCGAACAAATTCTATTTGCGAAACTTCACAAACATTATTGGTAAAGACTTACCAACAGGTGGTTGGGCACAGCTTGGTGAATTGGATTATCTTGTTGCAGGTGAGACTGAATTCGCCACAGTTTACGAAGATCAAAGTTCCGCTATTACTGAAGGACAAGATGTTTGGGTTGTTAAAGACAATAAAGGTGATTGGGACATTAGACGATTCTCCAGAAAAGGCAAAGTTAATTTGTTTGAAGCTGGAACTGAAACAACCGATCCAGTTACTGTTAGAACTTTTGTACCGCATACCCTAAGCGTAGGTGATCAAGTCATCTTCCCAACAACGACATCGACTGCTCCGGATTATACCGGAACACAAACGGTGTCTGCGGTTATTGATGCTTATCATTTCCAAATTGATACTCCGGCAACTGACGGTATGTCTTGGATTACTGAAGCAGTTGCAGCAGATCAGTCACCTGTCACAAGTTACGGATACAGCTTGATTATTGATGCAACCAACATTTTGTTCACTACGACTGATCTAAACGAATTTAGCACGACAACAAGTCCCGAGAATCTTAATCTTGGTGGACTCGACCTAACAGTTGACGGAGACTCAGTTACTTTCATCGGAAACATCGTAACTGGGTTGACAACAAATCCGAATTTACGCTCGGCAGGTCCTTCAACTTCCATGACAATCGAAGGATATCCTATTACCTTTGAGCACACCAACCAAGTTGGCGACACGATTAACCCAACAGTCGTAGTCGACGGCACAAACGGTATCAATATTAACGGTACCGATGTGGTATGGACCGGTACCGGTGACTTGGATGCAATTATTAATGACATCAATACCGCAGCGATTAATAGAATTTTTGCAGATAAAGGTGGTTCGTCAAGTAATCGTCTAAGAATTTGGAACTATGCCGACAATCCAATCACGTTGCGATCAATCGGAACAACCGAAGATGCTCTTGAAGAATTAGGATTTGCTTTCAACACTAACGTGACTGGAACAAACACCACTCCGGTTGTCACTGTTGATGCTTCAAACGGTTTGAATATTAACGGAAGCGTTGTTGTCTTTACTGGCGCGGGTGATACAACAGCAATCGTGAATGACATCAATACCGCAGCGATTCCGGATCTTACTGCATTGGATGTTGGTGGGGCAGTTGATATTACTCACGGAACGGGTGGAGACATCTACATTTACAACGTCGATGCTGCAGAAGATGCCGTAGAGATTATCGGATTCGATCAAGTCTATGCTGGCAAAACCACTGCAGACTATGTTGGTGTAATGAACACAGCATTTGATATTACCGACATCGAAGCAACGGATGTAGCAGGACAAATTCAACTCGAGAAAAAGAACGGCGGATCAATCACAATTGCAGACGGAACAGGAACTCCGTCAGTTGACTTCGGTCTAAGAACTTTCTATGCAAGTAGAACACTCACACAAATTGTGGCCGAAATGGTTGCAGCGGGAATGCCGGCAACTGAAGAATCAGACACTAGCGTCTCGTTCTCGTTCGGTAACTCAACTATTATTGCTATCACAGGAACGGCGGCAACTCAGCTTGGATTAGAGAGTGAATACAGAGCAACGGTTTCTTATGCAGACGTGGTATCTCAGATAAATGCCGCAAGCATTCCGAATGTTGAATTTGAAAATGCAAACGGTTTCTTGACATTTAGAAAATTAGATGGTACGGCGTTGTCATTCTCCGGAAACGCAGCTTCTGACTTTGGATTCGATGCAACATATACAGCAGTAGGAACAGGACCGGACTTTTATATTTGGAAAACAATGCGACGTGATAGTGTTGCTAATCTAGGAACTTCCGCACCGACTGATGGATGGTTAGCCGGTGAGAGACAATTTGTCAATCCTGACAGTGAAGTGAATCTAGGTCTAACTGATTCCGGCAATCCTCGTTGGTCTGTTTATGAATACAATGGCGCAACATGGGATCAAGTAAGATATCAAAAGGATAGAATAGACACGGCAATCATCGAATCAGTGTTCTTATTTGATAAAATTTCGAATCAGACTATTAGTCAATTGTCTGTTTGGGATCCTATTAAGAGAGCAATCCCGGGCAAAGCAACATCAGAAGTTTATTACATGCTGGAAATCGACCCGGCCGTTTATAATACCGGCGATGATACCTCGGTTATTCAGAACACTGAATCAGCTTGGGGTATTGAACAAGTCGGAAGAGTTTGGTGGGACATTAATGCAGTAAGATACTTAGACTACGAACAAAGCAATTTGGCTTATCGTAGAAAGTATTGGGGCAGAAAGCTTCCGGGATCTTCTATTGACCTTTACGAGTGGACTCGTTCACCGGTTCCGCCATCTGGTTGGGATACCTACGTTTCGGATCAATCAGCAAATGCAAGTTCAGATTATCTTCCAAGTGGAACAGTCAAGAATAGCGATAACCCTGCTTGGGTAGAAAGAGTAGAATTTGATAAGTCCACTCAACATAACAGGACGTTCTATTATTTCTGGGTATTGAATCCTCGTTATCGACCGAATAAACCGTTTAGAAAGATTTCGGCATTCGATGCGAAAAACATTATCGACTCTCCAAAGACATCAGGAGTTCTTTACTTCAGTCCGGTTGAAACCCAAGCAGTTGAAGGTGTTTACACCAGTTCGTTTATTGTTGGAAATACAACGAACATTGTCATTAACGATGACGTCATTGTTCAAGTCAACTTTAGAAAAGACCCGAGTGATGATCAGAATGTCCACAAAGAATGGAAGCTTCTACGTGAGACATCTGATGATTTGGTTCCAACTTCAATTTGGACTAAACTGAAATATAGCCTTGTAGGTGAGGATGCCACAGGACTCAGTCTTCCGGATTTAAACCTAAACGAATCAAGACGTTACGGAGTGAATATTAGACCCCGGCAATCTATGTTCGTGGATAGAGAAAATGCACGCAGAACGTTCGTCAATGCTTCAAATCGTCTCTTAATTGAAGAGAACGTGGTGGACAATGATGCTAGTTGGTCTGCTATTTTCTTAGATAAAGATCCAGAACCAACTGACTATGATTTCATCGTGAACACTCGAATTGATCGCGATGCATTAACCACTAATCCGTTGTTCGAATCCGGTATGACTGTTTTGGTTCAAGAAGATGAACAAGATAAAAACAAATGGACTCACTGGTCTTATGATGGTTCTGCCTTTACCTTGCTCGATAAAGAAGATTTCGATATGCAGAATTATTGGTCGTATGTTGATTGGTACACCCCTGATCTAGAAACATTAGGCGGCGCTGATTCCGGAGATGGTGTTAGCCAAGATACTCCACCAACGACAATTTTCGCAACAATAGCAGAACGTGATGCATCTCATCCTGATTCTATAATTGAAGCACACGCAGCAGCACATCCAAACGGTCATATTGTTCAAGTTCTGGACAACGGCGAAGGTCGTTGGATATGGTCACAATATCAAGCTGCTGGAGGCCGTGTTTTCTGGCACACGATTGCAATCGAAGACGGCACTGTTCAACTAAACGATTTACTTTATTCGTTTGATCTTTCGGATGTCGACTTAGAGTCAGAAGGAAAAATCGCAGTTGGAAAATTCGTAGATTATTTCGATGATTGATATGGTAAATAACAGAAACAATGGAGTTTCTTAATGAGTCATCAGAATGAAATCTTCTTTGCGATGCTACGGCATGTCCTAGATGAGCAAGAAGATATTGATTGGGCGTTCAAAACTAGCTTGCTTTTTGTTAAAGGCTTTAATGCGAACCTTGCGCAGACTCCTATCGACACGGCTGATCAGGTTGAAAATCTGTTAGAGTATCTGAAAGAAACCAAACCGTATCACACCAATTTCTCTGGACTAACCGAGAAGCAATCAGCTACGCTCGAAAATGTCAATTTGCAAGTCACTGAGATTGTGAATCCCAAAACGACAATTCATTTTGACAGAGTTTCGTGTGTTACTGATTTGCCTGGATATGACACTGAGGAATATGATTTCTCTTTTGATTTAGACGAAGAAGAACTTGGTTATGATAATTTCGATGTTCAGCAAGCCAATTTGTCAGAAGCTGCTAATAGAATTTCGATTTTCTATGAGCCAGGAACTGATGAGGAAAAGAAATCAATTGAAGAGCTTATGGATTGTGATTTCCAAGGTCTTTTGGTTTCCGGTGGCGCTATCAATATTGACGAGATCGGATATGATTCACAATTCTTTGAAAAATTCGGTTACGACGTTCCTGTTCGAGAAGCTTTTTATGAAGTCAGTTCAACCCCGACTTTAGATTTTATTGACTATGGTTTGTTGATCGATGCGGCAACTGACACTGACGATTACGGATTCATTAATGCAGCAGCAACCACTACCTTAGATTGGGGAACGGTTGACGTTCCCGTTCCGGCACCACCTGCCTCGGTTACTTTCCCGTTACCGTACGTTCCGTTCGAAACTAAAAAGGTATGGGTCTATTTTGATCAACCAGACGGCACTCGAACACTAACCACTGAAACCTACACCGTAGAAGGATTGAACGTTGTATTCGATGTTCCGCCTCCGGTCGGCGTGGTAATTTATATCGCAGTGATCGATTACGAATATTTGTATGACAAAATTTACGCCCCTGGCGAAGATTGGGATCCTACCGTAGGAGATGAAGATGTCATCCTAGAAGGTGAAGGATTCTTAAGACCACATTGGGATAGAAATCACCCACAAGAACTTTCTCCTATTAGGGTTTTAGAAAACTTAGAGATTAGAGTTTACACCAACCAGGCGCAGGTTCTAGGTTCTGATCCCGGAT
>Ga0075108_10001108_pt1 | contig 13840 bp, 12 predicted proteins | sample AntAceMetag02UK1_FD_69797 | JGI IMG/M metagenome (GOLD analysis project Ga0075108, IMG submission 69797) | Saline lake microbial communities from Ace Lake, Antarctica - Antarctic Ace Lake Metagenome 02UK1 | ecosystem: Environmental > Aquatic > Non-marine Saline and Alkaline > Saline | place...
GGGTTGAGTAGCGCGGTGTTTTCGGAGATAAACAATACGCGGGTGACGTTGCGGCTAGAGCTATACTCGGTCACCCGGGCACCGCGTAGCGCCTGCTCCACTGTCACCGTCGGGACGGCTGGCGCCTGTGGATCGTGAGTCCGTAATATGTAGTCGAGCTCGCCTGAAGCGTAGTCAGAAGAATCGGTTAATAGGTCGCGGCGAGCCATAATGGTTCTAGTATAACAAACGTTTATCGAGCAAATGCAGCTAGCCACTGCTGACCATAGTTATCTGCGTCAACTCCAGGCAGGTCTGTTGGGTCGAGGGTTTGTAGTGTCTGATAGATATGTTGTTGTAACGCACCGTCTGTGACTAGTTGGAGGAGCGCGGTGGTTAGTGCCGCAGTGTCATCTACTGGTACCACTACCCCGTGCTCGCCATCCAGCACGACTTCACCGACACAACCAACGTCAGTGGTCACAATTGGCAACCGGTTCAACAATGCCTCGATCAGTACCCGCGCCCATCCTTCGTAGTTTGATGACAGCACGTAAGCATCAGATGTCCGCATCAGTTGAGGCACATCGTCAGTCCAGTCAGCTAGCGTGATCGGACTATTGTGTGGAAACGTGTATGCGATGTAGTTGGTGATGTACGACCGAAGTGGCCCTGTACCTACGAGTTGCAATCGCATATGAGGCTGCGACTGATGAGCCGCGGTAAACGCGTGTAGCAGGTTATGGATGTTTTTTTGCGGGACAAACCGAGCGACTGATAGGTAAGTAAACGTGTCAGTCTGTGCATGAGTACGGGTAGGGTTCAGGAACGGTTCTGGATGAATACTCACCGGTAATACAGTTACTGGTTTTGCTGGTAGTACCTGATTGATGGTGTGTTGGATGCGGGCAGAGACGACCCGAACAACATCGGCCCGCCTCAGGACACCCAGGCCGATGACGTACCAAATACGATTTATAACGGATTCGCGCCGCCAATACCCTGTACTAAAAAAATCACCGTGTTCTTGCACCACTAGGTGCACCCTGGTTACAAATGAAATACATACTCCCACTAACCCAGCGGCAAAGGGGTCTTGGGTGGTGAGAACGTCGATTTGTGTTTGTCGACACAGTTTCCTGGTGATCAAAAACGCATCAACCAGCATCAGTAATCGGTTACGAGAATTAGTTGGGTGTAGGGTTAGCGCGCCGCTTGTTTCCGTCTGCAGCCCGTCAGATTGCACTGTAAATATAACCATGTCGTACGATACAGTTTCTTGGGCACACAGTTCCATACGCGCTCGTTCCGCATTGTCTGATTGAAAAAAATGTCTACCGTACCCAATAGAGATGACGCGCTGAATGCTCATACTAGTTTCTGAAATGCTGCATCTAATCGCTGCATACAAGTGTTGAACACGTCGCCGTGGATCTTGACGTGGTGGCGGACGGTGCGGGCTCGTTCGCGCGAGTCTGGCTCGAGCGTGCGTTTGGCGTAGCTGATGGCGATGAGGTTATGTTTCATGGTGGATGCGTTGTATAAGGGTGACAAACTGCTCGACGGCGCGCTGGCGGGAGAAATCCTTGGTCCGGGCGCGAGCAAACTGGACCAGCTGGGCGGCGGTTGCGGGGTACTGCAGCAGTCGCTCGCAGGCGGCCTGTAGCGCCGACTGGTCGTTAAACGGCACGAGGAATGAGTCGACTCCGTCGGAGAGGAGTTCGGTGTTACCACCGTTGTTGGTGGTCACAATCGGCACGCCGAGATCCATGACTTCTAGTAGCTGATGCGAGAGACCTTCGTAGGCGGTGTTGAGAATGAACACATCGGCTGACTTGACGGTGTTGGCCAACTCGGTTTTGGATTGCCGTCCGAGAAACCGGACATGCTGGTCTAGTTGGTGTTTGGCGACATATGATTGCAGTTCACCTAGCTGGGGACCATCACCGACAATCAACAGTGTGACCGTCGGGTACTGGTGGCGGAGCTGACGTACCACCGCAATCACCGCCAACATACCTTTCCACGGGACCAGACGGCCGGCGGTCACGAGCACGGGCGCCTCGAGCGACTGCGCTCGTCTAGTGTCGGCCGCTGATTGCGTCGACACTAAGGGGACGAGCGTGCTGTAGATGACCGCGATAGTGGCCGGGTCTATTCCCCACTGCGTGATGATGCGTTTGAGGTATTGACTGGGTGCAATGACGGTCACGGCGTTGCGCGCAACGTAGGTCTGCAGGGCTGCAAGTAGGCGCACTGGCAGCGGCCGGCCGGTAGGGTTCTGGACGTATCCGTCGAGGGTCTGGGTGACCCCAAACCTGATCCGGCCTTGCTCCCAAGCGTAGTCACCCCCGAGTCGTAGCAGAAATGGAGTGCGACGGAGTTTGGCGGCAAACAGGGCTGGTAGCCCGACACTGATCGGGTCGAGCGCGTAGATGATGTCGACCGACCGAGCCGCCTGCCATACTCGCCACCCGTAGACGACGTGGCGGATGAGTTTGGGATAACGGCGCACCAGGGTAAACGGCACCACCGTGACCTCGACGTCGTGCTGAGGCAGGTCTGCTTCGAGTAGGGTGGTGTACGTGGCGGGGCCACCTATGTCTGGGGTATATAGACCAGTTGCAATCAGGAGTTTCATATCGGGGTAATGATAGCATCGAGCTCAGCTAGACTACTAATCGTCTGCGCCCCGGCTATCTGCCGGCGGGCACCGCTGCGATCGAGATACACGACGGTGACGCGCGGGATGGTTTGGACGGCGTTTTTGATGTGCTCTGGATGGTCGTCGACGTAGACGGCATGCTCGACGGTGTGTGTCAGACGTTTGATCATGGTGACTTTTGAGTCCGGTACGATGTGCACCGCGGCGACATAGTGATCCACCCCACTTTGCTGTACTTTGGCAGTTTGGTACGCCAGCTCCCACTGTCCAGACAACCCAAAGCAAGAAGAGATGATCTCGATCTGCGCCGGTCGGTGGGTGGCAAAAAACGCCAAAGCGTCCGGGAACAATAGTCCTGCCAGATCAATCCCAGCGAGACTGGCAACCGTCCCGAGGGTCGCCCGGGGATTCTGCTGGTCAATGGTCCGATACAGCTGCTCCATATCAAACACCGTCCGGTCGAAATCTAGCAGGTATAACATGTTAGGTGAGAAGTTTTATAAGTCGCTCGGCCAGTTTGGCCGAGTCGTGGCGAATCAGGCTGCGCTTGAGGGTGTCACCGGCTTTGGTCACGACCTGCTCGCTCGCGAGCAGGTCGACGGGGACAATCTGCACGTCGTCCAACTCGTAGTTAAACTCCACCGGGAATTCATCGTCGGCGGCGTACTTGGCGAGCAAGTCAGTGGGTAGCGGTGTCACATTGACCAGCACGATGTCGGGGGTACGACCAATGTAGCGAGTGAGTTCCCTAACGTGCTCAGCGACACCCATGTCGTTGGTTTGGCCTTGCTTGGTCATGAGGTTGGTGACGTACACCAGTCGAGCGGTGGTATCACGCAGCGCGGTCTCGATCCCGGGCACGACGATATTGGCCAGTACGCTCGTGTACAGGTCACCGGGGCCAAGTACGACGAGGTCAGCATCGCTAATTGCGGACGTTGCCTCGACACTCGCCGGCACCAGCGGTGTGATACCGAGGTCCGTGATGTGGTGCACGAGGCGGTCACGCGCTGGTTCGTCGATGTCGTGCTCGCCGATAATCTCAACGCCATCGCTGTACGTGGCGATGAGGTGTGTCGACTGCGTCGTCACCGGCAGTACCCGTCCTTGCACGCGCAATAGTTTGCCCGCGGCCCGGATAGCCGCTTCTTCTGACCCCAGGATATCGGTCAGGGCCACCAGGAGCAAGTTGCCGACGTTATGCCCGTTTAACCCGTGACCCTTACTAAACCGGTGCAAAAATAGTTGCCGTACCAGTTCCTCGTGCTCATCAATATCACTCGCAAGCGCAGCTAAAGCCATCCGCACGTCCCCCACTGGCAAATACCCAAACTCATCGCGCAAGCGACCAGTCGACCCGCCGCTATCAGCCATCGTGACCACCGCCGTCAGATCAACCTGATCCTGGTAGCGTTTGAGCCCCCGCAGCACGGTGTGGGTGCCGGTTCCGCCACCAATGGTAACAATCCGTTTTTTGCGCATTACTTGGACTATAACAAAGCTGGCTGCAAATAGTGACTTTACGTGTCTCTAAATAGTGGTTCAAATACTTCGCTTTGCATCCGCGCAGCAATCAGGTCCCAGTCGTACTGAGCAAGCACCATCGCCTGAGCCGTAGTAGTGACTGTTTGGACTTTTTCTGGGTGCGTCATGATGTCATTAACTGCGGTGGCTATCTGCTCAGGACTGTCTGCGTTGACGGCCCAACCAGTAGTTGGTTGGTCGGGGTTTTTGGTTTCGTCAAATAGAAAATCAGCGATGCCGCCCTCCTGGGTCGCAATCACTGGTAACTCGGCTGCCATCGCTTCAACAAACGAGTTCCCCATGCCTTCGCTGCGTGAGGGGCGGATGAATATGTCGCAGGCTTTGAGGTATTGCGGCATGACCGCGTGGTCAATGTGTCCGAGTAGGTGGACGCGGTCAGTTACCCCTAGTTCAACAATCAACTTTTCTAACATCGTTTGATCTGGGCCGGTGCCATAAACGACAAAGTGCACGTTGGCTGGCAGGAGCGCAATGGCACGAACCACGTCGTCAGTAGCGTTTTTATAAACGAGCCTCGAGGTGGTTACGAGAAACACTTCGCCTGGTTTCTTGCCGAGTTCTGCTCGGGCCGCGTTTAGGTCTGTCTCGGAATACGGTTGGGTAAAATGTCCGGTGTTGACGGCGTTAGGGATCAGTACTGGTACACCGACGTACCCCATGCGGGTTGCCCACTTACCGAGAAATGTCGATATGACCTGGATAGTATCGGCGCGGGTAAACGCCTCACCAAACGATTGGCCAAATGGTTTCATTTTTTGTTCGATGTACTCTGGCGGGTCGCCTTCTTGGAGCGTCAGGACATATTTGACGCCGGGGAACGCTCGTTTAAATTTACCCGCTGGCACTCCAGTGGCATGGGCCATCATCGCCCAGACGCCATCGAACTGCTCGGTTGTATGCAGACGCTTGGCGGCCCAAAAGGCCTGCCACTGGTAGGTGAGTTTGTTGAGGTGTAAGGGCAGTTTACGCAAGTCTCCCATGGTTGGGTTGTTGGTAGTCAGTCCAATCCGATGTACGGTCACGTTGCCGATAGTTTGTGTCCTAGGCAAGGTCGAATCAAACCGATTGCATACCAAGTGGAACTCGTACGCATCAGGCGAGATCCGGTCGGTGATTTCTTTGATAGCGACCTCTGCCCCACCGATGTGTTTGGGATAGTACGCCGTGGAAAAAATGAGAATCTTTTTTTTCATAGGGACACTATTTTTCATCTTTCTCCTCTATACGCTGGCGTAGAAAGTTGGTGTAGGTGAAGCGGACTTGGTTGGCAAAAGCGTCGCCTGATCCGATTGATTTGATTAGTTGGGTTCGCTTGCTGAGTGATACAGCGACTTTGGCTTCGCGGGTATCCATGGCGTAAACCTGGTCGGCGGTCCCCAGTACGTAGCGCAGTACTAGCCGCGTGTACCACGGGATTGATCCTAATTTCTGGTCGGCTAGCGTGATTAGTAGTGGTGTGTTGGTGCTGGTTCGACCGATCACTGCCGCCAGGGCACCATAACTCGCAAACAGTGCCCACTGGAACAGGTAGGTGTTACGTTTGGTCAGCGTGCGGGCTTGCTTAGCACCCAACAATGGGAGAAAGTATTTATCAAACGTCGTGCCGTATCCGACTCGGTGCAGGGTGACATTGGCTATCTCACATTCGTCACCCATAGTGTCTTTGGAGAATTTGGTCGTGATGACGTCAAACTGCACCGATGGCATCGCGCGCATCAGGTCGCAGAGCGCGTGTTCGGCTGGTCCAGCGTGCGGGAAAAACGTGGTCGAGAACACCAATACTCGCTGGTCGGCTTTGGTGACTGAACCGATATCAGTTTTCACTTGGGTTATCCAATCTGGCAGGTGATGATTTTGTTTCCAGCCAAGTTGTTTGACCGGCTGATTTTCCACCCCTCCACTGAGCCTGTTACCTTGACGCTCGGGCATCATGATTATTTCGGACCCAAACAGCTCTGCCAGTTCGAGTACTGAGTAACCCGTGTCAGCCCCAATCCCGTAGCCATCGCCCGCCCCCTTGCTCGCCACCAAAATCAAACCATCGACGATGTCGTAGACGTGGGTGTAGTTGCGCGTCTGGGTACCTGGTGCCGTTACTAGCAACGGTTCGCCTTGCCGATATTGCTCGGAGAAAATCCGGACGACGGTACCGTATGAACCTGACATTTCGCGCGGACCATAGACGTTATAAAAATACGTAATGGCGTAGTTGAGCCCAAACCACTGGCCGTAGTTTTGCACCAGCTCAGTGTTGGTGGCTTTGGTCCACGCATATGGACTCTGGTTGCGTCCAGCGCCAGCGTCAGCGAATTTGGTCGAGGATCCCGCATAGACTAGTTTGCAATCATGTCGTCGGACAAACTCTAGTACCGCGAACGTTCCGGTTTGATTGAGGTCAAAGACCTGCTCGATGTCTTCAAAACTCTTTTCGGTGCGGGCGTATTCGCCTAGATGAAAGACGACATCTGGAGTAATAGTGATGTGTTGGTTGATATCTTTGGTGTGGCCTTCAAGGTACTGTACCCCGGCGACGTGGTTGTCGGGGGTGCCGGTGAAATAATTGTCGAGTGAAATGACTGCGTACCCCTCGGCTACCAGGCGCTCGCAGAGGTGTGAACCGACAAAACCGGCGCCGCCAGTGACCAGGGCTAGTTGTTGTTTTGTGTTGTGTTCAGTCTTCATAATTATTTTATGCTATCACTTACACTTGCTAAACCCAAGGGGCGTCGTCTTTTTTCTGTGGTACTAGATATATACCAATGATACCGAGCAAAAGTAACGCGATGAGTGCGTAGAGGGTCCAGTTGTTGGTCAGTGGGTTGTTGGGGGCACTGGCGGCTGACGCTAGCTGTGGGGTTGGAGTGACGGCTGCCAGGGGTGGCGGTTGGATGGTTGGTAGTTGGGCTAGTGGTTGGATGGTCGCGGGTTGGATGGGTTGCTCTGATATAAAGCCGAAATTTGGGTTGGGGTTGGGGTTGGGTGGGGTTAGGTTTGGGGGGATGTCCGGGGGCGGCGGCGCAGCCGCCGCCCAAGCTCCAACGCTCGCTACCGGCTGAACCATCTCTCCAAACGCCAATTGAAAGCCTCGGTCAGTTGGCAACACTCCTGGCACATAGACTGCGACGGCTAACCCAGTCTCGTCACGTAGCGCCACCATCGTGTCGGCACGATTGACCATCGGGATCGGAACGCGCACCTGTGACTGGGGCAGGATAATCGTGTGGGTGGGAAACACCCGCTCGTGCATCCCGGCAAACGTGTACCCACCGATGTCAATCTCGTGGTCGCTGAGGTTGTGCAAGATAAACGTCTGACCGTCGGGAGCCTTGGTTACCTCAAGTTCCACCGGCAATACCGTCACGGTTTGGCGAGTGAATTGCTGTTGTCGTTTGTACGCACCTCTGACCACCACCACGTATTGTCCAGGATGGGTAAACGTGTACTCAATGTCTTGGCCGGAGCGCTGCTCACCGTTACCCAGGCTCCACTGATACTCAAGCGAGGCGGCGATAGTTGGTCCGACCCCACTGGGTTCTGCGGTAAACGCGACTGGTTGTCCGGCGTGCACGGTGGTTGGGGCATCGATTGCTAACTGCAATGATATGTCAGGCAAGGTGAGCGGCTGCTCGACTGGAGTCGGGCGACGGGTGGTGGTACTGCCCGTACCAGCTGCCGAGTTTGACGCGTTGACTGGGTCGGCTACTGGGTCGATGAGTACCGTAGCGGCAGTGCTCGTATTGCTGGCTCGACCAGGCGTGGGCGGGGCGGTGTGCCAAACAGTACCAGTGCGCTGCGCGGTGTCTTTGGTAGTATTATCGCCGCCGACTGATGCCCAACCCTCCCCACCGGTTACTTGGTCAACTACGTTGCCGGCAGCGTTGCGCAGGACCAGTGTCGCACCCACGTTCGGGAGAGCACCAGTGTACATGAGAAAGGCCGCCCCCGGAGCTGATTCGTCGCTTGTCCGCTCGAGTACGACATATTGGTTGGCGGGCAATGTCCCGGTTAGTTCGATGGTGAGGTTGTTAGCGTCGTGCAAAATCCAACCATCGACGCTCGTAGCGGCGCCAGAGTTATATAACTCAATCCATTCGTGATTGGCCGAATCAGCACTACCCATCCAGGCAATCTCTGATAGCTGGACAGATGCCAGCGCAAGCTGGGGGAGAAAAAATAATCCTACGAGCCAGCTGGTCCGCATACGCCTAACCAATACCCGGCGGGCGTTCTTTACCACTAGTGCGTAGTATTTGTCTGACTTTAGCTGGGTCTGGGGCTGGTGTGTGCGTTACTGGGGTAAAAGCTGGCTGGCGACTACCGCCGATGACTGGGCTGTCTGGCTGTTCAACTGCTTCAATTGCGACAGTTGGCTGAGGGGTTGTGGGTCGGGGTTGGTCCGCTGATGATGCTGGTGACGAGGGTGACGGTGATTGCGCCGGCTGAGCTGATGGTTGCATGAGCGCGGCCAAGGCGGATTTGAGATCAGTTTTGGCTGGTTCGCTTGGCGGTTGGGCTGGCTTTGACTGGGTTGCTGGTGAGCGATCTAGTTGTGGCTGAGTTGCTGGTGGTCGCGCTGGTTCGGGTAGGCGTTTTTTTGGTTCGGGTGGTTGGAGTTCTACTCGGGGAGTTGGTTTGTGCTCAGCGGTCATCTTGGCCAAAATGGCGCGCAGATCGTCAGCGGACTTGGCGGCTGGTTTGGGTCGGCGGTCAGGTCGGTCGGGTTGCTGGCGGGTGTCAGCTGGCGCATCGGCGCGACTTTGGTCAGTTTGTGGGAGGGTTGGCGCCGATGATTTTGGTTTTGTTTCGGTTTGGTTTTGTACCCGATTACCGTTGTCGTTACTGTTCCGGTTGTCGCCGTTGCTGCCACCGTCTTGCGGTTTTTTCTTGTACGGTTTTTTGTCGCTGCCAACTTTGAAAAAGGCGCTAGGTTTAGCAAACCCCCCTTTGTTTCCACCACCGCTTTCCACGGCGGCTTCGATGCGTTTTTCTGGTGAATGCGAATCGATCACCGCTTGCTCGACTTCGGCGCGCGGGCGGCTGTAGTTCTGCTGACTGCGTTTAATCGCCATGTGTTTATGAGACGTAACCGGTGTCGCCACTGGAGATAGCGTGGTAGCTGAAAACGGCTGCGACCCCACTCCATCTATCATCAATGTCAAACAAATCTGGTACATCCCCAAGTTCACCAAATCAACCGCCTCGAACTGCGGCGCGAACACCGTTTCGAGCACCTCGGCGTCAAACGGTCCGGTCCGGAACGCCACGGTTGTTCCGACGTTGCCAAACACCGCGTCGCGGATTTTCTCTTCCATCTGTGCCACGTACTGGTGGGCGATGATCAGGTTCAGGTGGTACTTGCGGGCCTCAGAGAGGATGTTGGCAAACGTTGAGTTGGCAAACGACTGGAACTCGTCGACGTAGAAATAAAAGTTCGGCATTTGTTTCATCTCCGCCGGCGACAGCTCGGCGCGACTCATGGCGGCCAGATAGATCTTGGTGATCAGCATCGAGCCGATCAGGTCAGCGTTAGTCTCACCCACCAACCCTTTCGAGAGGTTGATCAGCAAGATTTTTTTCTCGTCCATCATTTTGCGCACGTCAAACGATGATTTGGGTTGGCCGATGATATTGCGGATCAGTGGGTTGCCGGTAAACTGACCGATTTTGTTCTGGATGGCTGGCAGCGCCTCGGCCGCAAACCGCTCGGTGTAGCTCGCGAACTCATCCACCCAGTAGGCTTTCACCGCCGGGTCTTTGATGTGGGCGACGACTTTGTCCCGGTAGACCTTATCGGCCAACATGCGGTTTACCGATAGTAGCGTTGTGTCTGGGTACTCGATCAGTGCCAACAAGGCGTTGGTGAGGATGTATTCCATCCGGGCAGACCAGGCGTCTTCCCAGATTTTCTTGAACGTGGACATGAGGCCCGACACTACGAGGTGTCGCTTGTCGACCCCGACGTCCTCCATGATGTTAAACGCGATGGGGTTTTCCATATCAAACGGCGCAAAATACACCACGTCGTCGAGGCGATGCTCGGGGATGTAATCAAGCAAGACCTCGATTGCGCTGCCGTGAGGATCGATAAACGCCATCCCTTCACCGTTTTTGATGTCTTGGGCGGCCATGTTTTCCAAGAGGGTCGACTTCCCCATGCCGGTTTTGCCGATGACGTACATGTGGCGCTGGCGGTCTTTGGCTTTGATACCAAACGGTATCTGCTGCCCGCGGGTGTCGGTTTTGGCAAAAAAGGTGATTTGTTCTGGATCGAAGCCACTCATAGTACGAGTATAGCACTACTCACCGAAACGGTTTTCGACAAATGAGACCAACGCTTGCACGTCAGCGGTACGACCGAGTGACCCAAGGACAACCACGACGACCGTGCGGGTAATACCATCGATCTGCAGTTCATGTAGTGAAAGTGATGTTTGGCCCGCAGCAATAGTCTCGCCGACTTTACCCCCCATAAACCCGGTGACGTCATCGATTTCGTTAAAGTTAATCAGACCGGAGAAATCTCCGCCGACGTACGCACTTGGGAGGTTCACATCGCGGGTGATATCAAATATAAAACTCCGGTTCTGGTCGATGTGTTGCGCCAGCCGATATAGGTCGCCAACTGTCGAGACGTTCTGCGCACTCAGGCCCGACGGATCGGCAAAATTGGTGTTAAGCATTCCCAACTGCCGGGCTTTTTTGTTCATCGCGGCGATGAATTCTTCACGACCGAGTTGGGCGGCTAGCGCTTCGGCGGCTTCGTTCGAGGATTCGACCAATAACAACTGCAACAGGCTGTACATCGACACGCTACTACGCTCTGCCAGCCGAGGGATCATCGACATCACAAAGTTAGGCGATGTCGCCGACACCCGCTGGTCGAGTGGTAACTCTTCGGCGGCGACGACCGCTGTCATGAGTTTGGTGATTGAGGCGATGGGAACCACGGCGGTAATGTCGTTGGCAGCCAGCAGCGCGTTGTTGTCGAGGTCAGCGATAAAGTAATGTGGGGTGCTGATGTCAGGCACTGACGGTTTGTAGACAAACGAGTCAGCTGATACGCGTCCCACATGCACGAGTACCGGTACGTCGGGAGCGGCTAGTTCATAGAGTTGCTTGGCATCGGTGGTCGAGAGACGCACACCACCGGCGGCGTTGTCAGGAGCACTGGTACCATCAGGATACTGTGGCTGTCCGTGAATCATAAAATTCTCCTGGAAGGTGATCGTCCACGGCATGACTGTCTGGGCGAGGTTGGAGAAAAACTCTTCCTGCTTTTCTTTGACCTGATACAACCCGGCCTCGACGTCCCACCAAGAACCAGCGGTTGGTTCAGCTAGAATTGTCGCACTTGACGCCAACACTCCATCTGCAAAATATCGCACCTGGTCGCGCTCCGTGTCTATCTCTATAAACGTTAGCTCATCTTTGATAAAGGCGGCTTTGGTTTCCGCAAAAAACGACGTCCGCAAGAGCGCTGCCTGGGGACCGTAGTCAAACGCCGCTACCGACAGCGTCACCGGATCAACGATGGTCACAATTGGTGACGCCACCTGGCTTGATTGCAACATCGAACCATAGCCAGCCGTGCCGGCGACGCCAAATACCGCAAACAACAACGCCACCACTCCAACTCGGGCGATGGTTTGCATCGGCAGTGCTAGGGCGCGTGTCGGCCGTTCCTGAATGGAGTTTGGCTTAAATGGAATCAACGCGCCTTTGCTAACGTGCGGTTGGTCAGATTCATGGGCGATCAGCTGGAGGGTGTCTTTCGATTTCTGGAACATTGCCCTAATCATACCTTGAGTATACGAGCTACATCGCAGTAGCTCACATGTTAGATAGGTGGTTGTTTAAGTCAAATAATACCCTCGGTACCAATCTACAAAGGCGGTGACACCATTCTTGAAGTCCATCTTCGGTGCAAATCCCAACAATTCTTTTGCTTTGGTTGTATCAGCATAGGTTTCGTACACATCACCCTGCTGCATTGGGAGCATATTTTTAATCGCTGGTTTACCGAGCGCTGTTTCTAGGAGTTCCACAAAATCGAGTAGTTTGACCGGTGCACCATAACCAATGTTAATGATATTGTATTTTAGAGGTTGCTGCACAGCAGCAACAAATCCCTCTACAATATCGTCAATGTAGGTAAAATCTCGCTTGAGATCACCGTGGTTATAAATATCGATTGGTTTGCCGGCAGTAATATGGTGAGAAAATTTGAGCATCGCCATATCTGGTCGACTCCACGGCCCGTAGACAGTAAAGAATCGGAGACACGTTGTTTCTATACCGTACTGATCAAAATAACTATGTGCCAGTAGTTCACCGGCTCGTTTGGTAGCCGCGTACACAGACACTGGACGGTCCGCCGGTACATCTTCTGTAAACGGAGTCACGGTACTTGTTCCATACGCAGAAGAAGTCGAGGCGTACACCATTCGTGATACGTGGTGTTTCTGCATCACCTCTAGTAGTGTCTGCATCCCTAGAACGTTAGTTGTTACATATACTTCTGGAGCTTCAACTGAATACCGAACACCGGCTTGTGCGGCGAAGTGACACACAACGTCAAAAGTGTTCTCAGCGAATAGCTTGATGAGTGCGGTTTCATCAGTAATGTCCAACTCGTACATTTGTACCCCAGGAATCAAGGTAGCCACTCGATCTCGTTTCAGTTTGAGATCGTAATACGTATTGAAATTATCAATTGTAATAACCTCATGTCCATCAGCCACCAACCGTCTCGCGGTCGCACTACCGATAAATCCTGCTCCCCCGGTCACTAAAATTTTCATACTAAAATGTAGCACATATTACTTTGCTTCCGAAAGGGCGGCTACGGTGTAGATATTGCTCGGTGCCTAGATCATCTAACTGTATATCCCGGCGTCGTACTCGCTTGCATCCGGACTGCTCCCTGAGACATTGCTTTGTAGGCCACCTCATAGGGATAGTTGTTTGGGTTACGTCCTTGCCGACCAACAGCAAAGAACCGAATTTCATCTTTCTATTGGAGGGAATTATTTGAACAACGACTCGGTGGTTTCGACAAATGACTCGTTGCCGCGCTCACCATTGCCTAGGTCATTGTCAAAATACACCCAATCACGGATCAACAAATAACCCAGCAGGAGGAGAAATCCACCCGTTCCAACGGTGATATATAGTTTCCAAATTGCGGGAATACCCAAGAACGGTAGTACCATTAGTAGTAGTCCCGACAGGCCAATCAGCATAGCTTTGCGCATAGTAGCCCGAGTATACAGCATCAACGACAGTCAACCAGCATGACAAACTCACCCTTTTGTTTTACAGGTGTGGTTTGCAATTGTGTCAATAATTCGGTCGCGGTACCGACGAGCATTTCTTCGTGCATTTTGGTCAGCTCGCGTCCGAGGTATACGGTCGCTGTCGGCTGCAAGTCAGCTAGTTGTTCGAGGGCTTTGATGATTCGATGGGTTGATTCAAAGCACACCGCTGGCTGGATACACTTGTGTAGCTGCGCAAAAAACGTCTTTCGGCCTTTTTTCTGCGGGACGAACCCCAGAAAGGTGAACTGGTTACCGGCAATCCCAGCGAGCGAGATGGCGGTTGTAATGGCTGACGGCCCAGGAATGGCTTCGATCAGAATGAATGCCGCTCGGG
>Ga0075108_10001111_pt1 | contig 13817 bp, 17 predicted proteins | sample AntAceMetag02UK1_FD_69797 | JGI IMG/M metagenome (GOLD analysis project Ga0075108, IMG submission 69797) | Saline lake microbial communities from Ace Lake, Antarctica - Antarctic Ace Lake Metagenome 02UK1 | ecosystem: Environmental > Aquatic > Non-marine Saline and Alkaline > Saline | place...
AGCACGGCAGAAAGGCCAAATCGATATTCAGATATGGCCTAGACTATATATCGAACTGTATGCTTAACGCAATCAAGCCAATGGAAATCGATATCTATAAATTTTTGTCATGTACTTAGCGCTATTATAGTAACCTATAATGTTGATTACCTTGCCGGCGTTCTCCGATAAAAAGTTTTTTAGGCTAGTAATACCGGCTTCCATACTTGTGTCCAAAGGCATCAATATTTTAGATGACGATGCGTTAAAGTTATAGTTGTCGTTTTCATTGAACGCATACGCTCCATCGCTAAATGCAAAAGGAAAGGATGTTGGTTCTGGTGTTTTAGGAATTAACGCCTCCTTCGGGGGTTCTTCTGTTATGCTGGCCCTACATTCGCTACACCAGGAAATATAAAAATACGTCCCGAGGAGAATGGTTAGGAGCATCAGCAGGAGATACTTCGTAGTTCTTGTCATTGTGGTTAATAGTTTTAGTGTTTGCGGCACAATGTATTAAAAAAAACTTAAAATTTTAAATATTGGTGCCGTTAATTACTAGTAATCAGTACAAAAGAAATTTTCCAATTACACATTATTCCTATCCATTGATACAGGCAAAAGTCTCAGTAGTATAATTAACTGGTAAAAACAGGATAATTATCCCGAACTTTAAGAAACAAATATCAGGGTACTAAGCTTTTGATAAAACTCTGTCAATGCCATAGGCCTATAGTACATATTTGAGTTAGTTAGTGTACTAAAAAAGCCCTATTACGGTTTCGTAATAGGGCTTAATTTATTTTAATATTTTCCCATTTGTACACAAATCATAGCATTCTGTACAGAGATCGGTTCAATTACTTTATTATTTCCCTACCTTTTATAAAACAAAGATTAACGGAATGAAAAAACTTAAAAAACACATCTCGGCTTCTTTCAAGTTTTTATGTATGATTATACTGTTGGGCACCCAAACCTTGCTGAGAGGCAGCTGGACCCATGAAAATACCGGTCGAAATACGGTTTGATCTTCAGTTTTGAAAACAGTTCTAATTATAGGTCGAACTTGATGCCTTGAGCCAATGGCAGCTCGGCAGTATAATTGATGGTGTTGGTCTGTCTTCTCATATATACTTTCCAAGCGTCCGAACCACTTTCACGGCCACCGCCGGTTTCCTTTTCGCCACCAAAAGCACCACCAATTTCAGCACCGGAAGTTCCTATGTTTACGTTTGCTATACCGCAATCACTACCTGTTACGGACAAGAAACGTTCCGCCTCCCGCAGATTGTTGGTCATAATCGCAGACGATAATCCCTGTACCACGCCGTTTTGAAGTGCAATTCCATTTTCCAGTTCCCCAGAATATTTTAAAAGGTAAAGTACGGGCGCAAAAGTTTCGTGCTGCACGATCTCAAAAGAATTCTTTGCTTCTGCAATAGCTGGTTTTACATAACAACCACTTTCGTAACCCTCTCCTTGCAAAACACCTCCTTCTACAATAATTTTTCCCCCTTCTTGAACTACTCGGTCAAGAGCTTTTTGGTATTGGGCAACAGCATCGGTATCTATTAACGGACCTACATGATTGTTCTCGTTCAACGGATTTCCTATTCTTAATTGACCGTAAGCCGAGACAATGGCCTCTTTTACCTTGTCGTAGATTGAATCATGAATGATTATCCTCCTTGTAGATGTACATCGTTGCCCAGCGGTGCCTACTGCTCCAAAAACGGCTCCAATGACCGTCATTTTAATATCGGCATCCGGCGTAACTATAATGGCATTGTTTCCGCCTAGCTCTAGAAGCGATTTACCTAATCTTGCAGCTACGGCCTGCGCTACTATTTTTCCCATGCGTATAGATCCTGTAGCCGATATCAATGGAACCCGACCATCTTGGGTCATCATTTCCCCAACTTTATAATCGCCATTGATCATACAGGAAATACCTTCGGGCAAATTATTATTCTTGAATACTTCAGCGGCTATGTTTTGACAAGCAACACCGCACAAAGGTGTTTTTTCGGAAGGTTTCCAGACGCAGACATCACCGCATATCCATGCCAAGGCCGTATTCCATGCCCAAACGGCTACCGGAAAATTAAATGCCGAAATAATCCCTACCACTCCCAAAGGGTGGTACTGTTCGTACATTCTATGTCCAGGTCTTTCCGAATGCATAGTTAGCCCATGTAATTGTCTTGAAAGACCTACTGCAAAATCACAGATATCTATCATCTCCTGTACTTCACCAAGTCCCTCTTGGTAGCTTTTTCCCATTTCATAGGAAACCAATTTCCCTAGGGGCTGCTTTAATTCTCGAAGTTTCTCGCCAAATTGCCGGACGATTTCTCCACGCAATGGAGCCGGTTTTTTTCGCCACTCCTGGAAAGCCTCCGTTGCGGTGGACATTACTTTTTCATAATCTGCTTCAGATGTTGTCCTTACTTTACCAATAAGAGACCCATCAACCGGAGAAAAGGAAGAAATAGTTTCACCAGAAGCAAAGTTATCTGAACCAGTAGAGGTTCCATCATTGTCGTCTTTTATCCCTAAGGCTTTTAGAGCATCCTTAATTCCGAATTCTGTGGCTATTTTTGACATTTTATAACTTTTTGAATATGTATTGTTAGATTTTTACGAAGTTACGCATAATCATTGTCTTTAAAGTTCTTTTCTTAACATGGTAATCTTCACTATTTTTTCATTTTTGACTTCATAGATAAGTACGAGTTCTATGATTTCGTCCAAGCCGTTCCTGCCTGTAATGCTCTCGTGGTCAATAACCTTGTTTCCAAAAATAGTTCTGTTAAGCACAATGGAGTGCAGGTTTGGGGAAGCGGCAAAGAGGGCACTATATAACGTTTTACAGGCGGCGGCTCCTTGTATGGTTGTGCTGCCATCGGAAAAGTTATGGAAGCTTATATGGGGGTCAACGACGGACATGAAACCATCTATATCCCTATGATTATAACTTTCCATTGATTTCTCAACGACCTGCTCTGGAGTCATTTGTTGTGCATTGGCTAAAATAATCGTGCAAAAAACCATAATAAACGTTGTGATGATGTGGGGTTTGATTTTCATTTGGAAACTAATAAGATAATACAGACCAAAGCGGGCAGGGCTTGGACAAAGAATATTTTTTTACTCACAGTCAAGGCTCCGAATATTCCGGCAACGGCCACACATATCAAAAAGAAAAGCGAAATATTCACGCTCCAAGTAGCGTTTTCAATAAAAAAAGTCCATAGCAGCCCAGCGGCTAAAAAACCATTGTACAAACCTTGATTGGCGGCCATAGACTTTGTTGGTTGAAAGAACTCTTTGGGGAATTTACTGAATATCTTCGGACCCTTAGTGGTCCACGCAAACATTTCAAACCATAGAAAATAGAGATGCAATCCCACTATAGCACTGATAAGTAATTTAAGTAGCACTTCCATTTTAGTCATTCTTCACAAAACGTTCATCGGTAGGCATTACGGTGCCGCAATTATCGCAGGTCCTTAGGTCATTTGACCCATAAAAATGTTTAAAATGCGCCAAGAAATCGGTTTCGATATCGTTAAGGGTAAAATAGGCCTCATATAATTTATGGTTGCAATTGTCGCAGAACCAAAGCAGACCGTCATCAACGTTCATGTGGGAACGTTTCCGCTCTATGACCAAGCCAATGGAGCCTTCATACCTAACCGGGGAATGTGGTACTTTGGCAGGATGAAGGTACATGTCCCCAGCCTCTAAGGTCATCGTTCTTTTTTGTCCGTTTTCTTGGATATTCACCTCTATATGTCCTTCCAATTGATAAAAAAGCTCTTCGGTCTCGTTATAATGGTAATCTTTCCTTGCGTTGGGCCCTGCGACCACCATTACAATATAATCTCCCGCGTCCTTATAAAGGTTTCTATTACCAACAGGTGGTTTTAGGGTTTCCCGGTTCTCTTCTATCCATTTGTTCAGATTAAACGGTGGACTAATACTCATAATACCTATTTTTAAATTAAGCAAAGAACCTCGGGGCAAGTCCAGTTTACAAAGGGGTTGACCCGCGAGGCATTAAAATTCCAAAATAATAAACCAGCCTGCTTGCTGACCGGTTCAATCAAAAAAACAAGGTAAGCCTTAGGGTTTCAAACCCAAAAATTAAAGTTAAAGAATAGTCTCAAGTGTTCCTAAAAACAAGGCACAAAAAAAAGCCTAAAAGACAAGAAATTGCTTTTAGGGTTTTTAAGCTGCTACCGCTACGCTTACTTTACCGTTAAAGTGGTGTCCGTTGCCGTTGGGTTTAACGGGCAAAAATACACATACTCCCCTTTTGCCAAGGCAGTAGGATTAGAAGTCTGCTTTTGTCCGTCGGCTACCTGCTCGGTTACATACGCTGTTTGGATATGGTTCTCCGGATTGGAAATATCGGCTCCTTTTTTCACCAATACAAATCCTACATTGTGGCCAACGGCATTGTTCGAAATTTCAAAAACGTAGGTACCTTCAGTTACCGTCAGCTGCTTTGTGGTAAATTCACCTGGAATCTGTTCCAACGATATCACTTTTGCTTCTTTAATTAGTTGATCTTGGGCATTTACGGAAAATAAAGTTCCAAATGCCATTACTACTACTGCTACTCCCTTTTTCATGATTTTAATTGTTTGTTTTGTTCCCCAACCTTCATCGCGCTTGGCACAGACTAAAGTGGAAACCTTGTTTTTAAATGATTCTATTTTTTGACCCTGCTTAAAACGGAAGGCCTACGTTATAGCTGCTTTAACTATGCTACTGCCGCTTCCAAAGGTTGCGCTGCAGGAAAATCTACGGCAACATTTGTAGTTTTGTGTAGGTAATTGGACATGGTCTTATCGCCTACCAATACTATGGTGTCAATTAAGTTTTCTTTGGTCCAACCGCTATTTAGGAAGTGTTCCGCAATGGCGGTATCGGTGCCACCTCTATTTTCGGTCATATTTTTCGCCAATTTGGCCAGAGCGTCTAATTTGGGGTCAAAAGAAGCCTTACCAGCTCTAAGTTCCAAAATCTGGGCGTCGTCAAAACCGTTCATTTTTCCTATTGCTGTATGCGCCGCCAAGCAATATAGACATCCGTTTACTTGGCTTACGGCCAAGTTTACCACTTCTTTCTGTTTCGCGTTTAGGGAAGTTTTTGCTCCACTAAGGGCTAAATAATTACCTAAGGCATTTTCTGAATGTGCGTAGGTGGCATACAGGTTAGGGACAAAACCTAAGGTATTTTTAAGATTATCAAAAATTGCTTGGTTACTTGCTGTAACCTTTTCTCTTGTGGGTACGTTAAATGTGCTCATAGTATTTAATTTAGTGTTGTTTCCGCCCTTCCACTGCGCTCAGCACGAGCTATGGCGGGCATCTTTCTTTTTGTTAACATTAAATTTGTTCGTGACTGCTCCGGAAGGACAGGCTTTTTAAAGTGATAGAAATGGTTTATCTGCATCGCAATAGAAATCGTGATGGTATTTTTGTTCGCAATGCGCTTCTGTACTTATCGTTTGCTTTTGCGGCTTTCTCGTTTGCCGGAATATTTCAATGAGATTGAAAATGGAAGTGTGTTTTAGTTTCATCTTTCTTTGTTTTTTAATACACTCCAAAGATGCGATGAGGATCAAAGGATTTGTTAGGCGCTATTGCCCGACTACTTGTACATATTTCCCTTTATACCGATAGATTGATGTTTTTCCCTGTATAGGGATGGAGAAAATCCCGTCATTTTCTTGAAAAAACGACTAAAGTGCGCAGGATCGTTGAAGCCAAGATCATAGGCTATTTCCTGATTTTGCTTATCGGTAAAATTAATAAGGCGCTTTGCCTCCAATGCCAAACGTTCCAAAATTAGCTGTTGGGGCGATTTTTGGTTGTACAGGGCAAAAAGATTGGATAAGGTCTTTGGACTTTTAAAAAGAAGGTCTGCATAATCACTCACTTTTCTTTTGGTCTTAAAATGAGTATCTACCAAGACATTGAATTTCCGCACCACATCTATCTGTTCGTTGTTCATAGTTCTAACTATAAGCTGGTCTTTGGCCAATCTGGTGCAGATGATAATAAGTCGCTTCAAAAGCATTTGAAGCATATCTCCCTGAATTTGGTCCGATGTAGAAAATTCTTCGATAAAAATATCGTGTAGCAAATCAAACTTCACCAACTGTTGCCCTGGAATGGTAATAATTGGTAGGTCTTGCGTGCCAAAAAATAAAATACCGTTGCAAGAAACCTCACTATCATGGTCGTTAATGCAATAGAACTCCCTATTAAAAAGAAACGCAGTTAACGGAGCTTCGTTGGGCGGGTAGGAAACATGTTGCAGATACGTAGTAGTTACCAATTGATCTGGAAATAGTTCCATTTCTAATCCATCAATATGCAAACGTACTGGCACCTCATCTCTATTCCATAAAATACTGATGTTACCCGAGGGAATAGAAACTAGATGTTCATCATTTTTTATGTTGTTGGTACACCCTAAAAGAGAACCTAATTTAGCATCGTAATATTCGTAATACATAAACAAAGGAGTAAATTAAGGCTGTAACTACCCAACTTAGTCTACTCTTTCGTTCATCCTTTACAATCTTAAAGGAAATTAATACTTACTAAATATTAAACAATACTGTTAATCATTCCCATTAATTTGAGGACTATAAACGATTTTAGTAGCTTTATAATCTTTTGCTATGAAATGAGCCACAACAAAAGGTTTACAATACCCTTTTAGTTTGTTTGCAAATTACATCTGATCGATAAAACAAGATAAATGTCGACAGTTGAAAAAGACTATTAATATTATTTGATCAATATGGAAATTGGAAACTACGATGATGCTGTAAGAAGGTTTTACAAAAAATTAAAAATAAATCCATTGCCTGTGTCGTCTTGGGATTTTTATGGGATGTATTTTGATAAAATTTGCAACGACATCCAAGACATAACTTCGCTTTACAAATTGGCAAAGGAAAATGCATGGACTTTTAACAAAGAGGTATTTAAGGAAGAATTACAAGATAAAGGACACATAATCGTTGTTACGGATGCCAATTTAAATATCGTGTATGCCACCAAGAATATCTGGAACATGAACGGTTATAGTCCCGAACAGATTGTAGGTAACAAACCAAAAATGTTTCAAGGTGAAAAGACCTGTGAAAAGTCGTTAAAGGTAATCTCGACTGCCGTAAGGGAGGAAAGGTCATTTGAAACTATTGTTACCAATTACAGGAAAGACGGTTCAACCTACAAATGTTGGATTCATGGCCAACCTATTTTAGATAACACCGGAAAACTGGTAAACTTCATAGCCTTTGAGCGGGAAGTGGCTTAAAACAGTCTTGAATATAAACCTTTTTTTCGGTTAAGGACATAAGACCGGGGCACTATTAGACGTAAGACTGAATAATAACTATTTGAAAATCAATTAATTAGATTTAATTTATAAAAAATCTTTCCCAGATTTAAATAATAAGATGACAAATATTAAAATAAACTTAAGCAATCGTATTTACGGCTACTCGCAAAGCTTCACAAAAAGTTTACCGGGCACTAAGATATAAGCAATAAAAAACCCGCTTTCGCGGGTTTCTTTGTTATCTATTGAGTACTTCCAAAATTACTTTTTTCAATTTCGGAAATACGCAAGGTATTTACCATGCCCTTATCCTTAATAGGCATTGCGGCCAAACTAACTAACATGTCCCCTACTTCCAAAAAACCCTTTTTACAGGCAAGATTATTTACGTCATCTATTGTTTCATCTGTTGAAACAAATTTATCGTAATAAAATGCCTTAACCCCCCATAAGAGATTAAGTTGCGTGAGTATTCTTTTATTGGATGTAAACACTAAAATATGGGCACTTGGTCTCCAAGCCGAAATTTGAAATGCAGTATAACCGCTATTTGTTAGCGTTGAGATAGCCTTTGCCTTTATTTCATTGGCCATGAGGGCGGCATGATAACAAATAGACTTGGTGATAAAACGTTTAGTCCTCACATGTGGCGGTTCGTGGGGTACTTTAATAAGTTCGCTCCCTTCTACGGTTTCCAAAATGCTGGCCATTTTTTCAATGACCTGTACCGGATAATTACCTACAGAGGTTTCCCCTGAAAGCATTACGGCATCGGCACCGTCCATTACCGAGTTGGCAACATCGTTTACCTCGGCCCTTGTTGGGGTAAGGCTAGTTATCATGGTCTCCATCATTTGCGTAGCAATGATTACTGGTATTCTGGCCTTTTTAGCACGCAATACCAACTTTTTCTGTATTAACGGAACTTCGTGTGCAGGCACCTCAACGCCCAAATCTCCACGCGCAACCATTAGACCGTCGCAAAACGCGACAATTTTGTCTATGTTCTCGACTGCTTCCGGTTTTTCGATCTTAGCAATGATCGGAATTTTGTGTTTGGAGTGCTGGCTTATCAGGTTTTGTAAATCTATAAGGTCCTGGCTAAACCTTACGAAGGATAAGGCAATCCAGTCCACTTCTAAGGAAATGGCATATATAGCATCCTTGATATCTTTTTCTGTAAGGGCCGGTAAAGAAATATTGGTGTTGGGAAGATTTACACCTTTTTTTGATTTTAAGGGACCTCCTTGGATTACTTTGGCTTTCACCTCGTTCTCTCCATTTGTGGCCATGACCTCGAACATTAGTTTACCGTCGTCCAAAAGAATACGTTCTCCTGGTTTCACATCCCTTGGAAACTCCTTGTAGTTCATATAAACCCGTTCCGCAGTCCCTTCAAATGGTTTGCCTGTAACAAAAGTTATTTCATCACCCGGACTTACAACAACTTCTCCGCCCATAACACCGACCCTTAATTTTGGGCCCTGTAAATCAGCCAGAATAGAGGTGTTGACCTCCAATTCTTCGTTTAATTCGCGGATCATGGTAACACGCTCCTTTACATCATCATAATCTGCGTGTGAAAAATTGATTCTAAAGACATCTACTCCTGCTAGTATCATGCTCCTAAGCACATCTTTATTACTGGTGGCCGGACCTAAGGTGGCCACTATTTTAGTCTTTTTTTTTGTTGACATACTTAAAATATTAAGTTTTTCTTTGATTTTAATTTATTAGTCTCCACTTGGTAGGCTGTAATAACATTGGCCATACCTTTTAGAATTTTCACTATATTTTCGGTTTCCTTACTTTCGTCATCCTCTATCTTCAAAAAATAATCTGCATCTTTTAGTTCTGGAATCAACCTTGGAGTACTATACGTAGTTTCGTTCCTAAAGAGATCTTCGCTTACCCTAAGTTCTTGTTTCGTGCTTTTATTAGAGATTAGAACCCAATACCGGCCGTGTAACTCATCCAACCACTCAAACCAGGGAAAAGAACTATTTTCAGCTAGATCAAAATCATTCTTGACCCTTTTAAAATTTGCTTTGAGCGCTTGGTTTAATTTGTATACCAAGGTATAGCCTTGCCATGAGCTGTGGATAGCTATCAAAAGAAATGAATCATCGTAAAAATCTTCGTTTATTTTGTAGACGGCCGCCATAGATATAGAAAGGTCGTAAATATAGAACTATTCGGCAATAAAGCCTAAAAACACAAGGGTTTAAGCGCTATTAAAAATCACGAAAACGTTAGCGTTTTGTTGCAAAACCGTTTTTTTACTTGCGCATCTGATCCTGAAGCGCAAAAAACGCCCTTTTAGATGCTCTCTCCTCCGCTTTCTTTTTAGAGGTTGCCCTGGCCTTTGCCACAATAGTTCCGCCAATAGATAGTTTTACGGCAAAATGTTTTAACGAATCGTTACCGGTATCCTCGTAGACATTGAAGTCGAAGGATTTCTTTTTCTTTTGGCACCATTCTATCACCAAACTTTTATAACTGATCACCCTGCCTTCCAATTGCTCTATATCTACATAAGGCTCAATGACACGTTTTTTAATGAACTTTTCACAATAGGGGTAGCCTCTATCCAAATAAATGGCTCCTACCAGCGCTTCAAATACGTTGCCGTGTATATTCTCGCCAAAATGAGTTTTGGGAATCCTACTTTCTACGTATGTAATAAGATTTAGGTCTTTTCCCAGTTCGTTCAAGTGTTCGCGACTTACCACCTTGCTCCTCATTTTTGTAAGGTAGCCTTCATCACCGTTTGGAACTTCGCTGTAGAGATGTTTTGATATGATCGTTCCTAACATCGAATCCCCTAAAAACTCCAAGCGCTCATAGTTCATGGGGTTTCCTTTTTCGTCCCTTTTGTTCATAGAACGATGCAGGAAGGCCTTTTTATAGACCGATAGATTTTTTGGTTTGAATCCTAGTATCTGCTTTATCCCTAAAAAAAAATCCCCATCGTCCTTTGAATGGGAATTGAATATATTTTTAGGAAATTCCATAAACCTATTAACTTATTTTCTTGAATACGACACAGGCATTGTGTCCGCCAAAACCGAACGTGTTGCTCATGGCTACGTTCACTTCCCTTTTTTGCGCCTTGTTCAAGGTTAGGTTTAAGCTAGGGTCAATATTCTCATCAATGGTAGTATGGTTAATCGTAGGAGGTACAATACCGTGTTCCATAGACAGTATGGAGGCAATTGCCTCAATGGCACCGGCCGCTCCCAATAAATGCCCGGTCATGGACTTGGTTGAATTAATATTGATGTTTTTAGCGTGCTCCCCAAAAACTTCGGATATAGCCTTCAATTCGGCTACATCCCCTAAAGGTGTAGAGGTACCATGCGTATTTATGGCATCTACTTCTTCTATCTCCATTCCTGCATCACGAAGACAATTCTGCATTACCCGGACTACCCCTATCCCGTCTGGGTGGGGAGCCGTCATATGGTAAGCATCACTTGATAGTCCGCCACCAGCAACTTCGGCATAGATTTTGGCTCCTCTTGCCTTGGCGTGCTCATATTCTTCCAGCACCAAAGCCCCGGCACCTTCGCCCAATACAAAACCGTCCCTTGTAGCATCAAAAGGTCTTGATGCAGTTTCTGGACTCTCATTTCTTGTAGATAAAGCATGCATTGCGCCAAAACCGCCCATGCCCGCTATGGTTACCGCCGCTTCGCTGCCACCGGTGATAATTACGTCACAATGTCCCAAACGAATATAGTTTAGGGCATCTATCATGGCATTTGCCGCAGATGCACAGGCAGATACCGTTGTATAATTCGGCCCCATAAAACCATGCTTAATGGAAATATTTCCTGGAGCGATATCCGCAATCATTTTGGGGATGAAAAAAGGATTGAAGCGCGGTGTACCATCCCCAGCGGCAAAGTTCAACACCTCGTTCTGGAATGTTTCCAGTCCGCCGATACCGGCACCCCAAATAACCCCGACACGGAATTTATCTATTTTGTCCAGGTCTAGTTTGGAATCTAAAATAGCCTCATCCGAAGAAATAAGGGCATACTGGGCAAACTTGTCCAGCTTACGGCCTTCCTTTCTATCAAAATGATCATCTATGTTATAATTTTTAAGCTCACAGGCGAATTTTACCTTGAATTTTTCGGTGTCGTAATAGGTAATTGGCGCAGAACCACTTTTACCGTTTACAAGACCGTTCCAATACTCCTCAATATTATTACCAATTGGGGTAAGCGCCCCTAATCCAGTAACCACAACTCGCTTTAATTGCATGGAACTTTTTTTATAGTTTAAAGTATAAACCAATGTAAATTAAAAAAAATTATCCATGCGGAGCATTTACCGCATGGATAATTTAAAATTCTATCTAAGAGAAATCATAAATTACTTCGCTGCTTCTATATAGCTGATCGCTTGGCCAACTGTTGCGATGTTCTCCGCTTGATCATCCGGAATCTGAATATCAAATTCTTTTTCGAATTCCATGATCAACTCAACAGTATCCAATGAATCTGCCCCTAAATCGTTAGTAAAGCTAGCTTCCGTTACCACTTCGTTTTCATCGACTCCTAATTTATCAACGATGATAGCTTTAACTCTTGATGCAATGTCTGACATAATAATATTGGTTTTAAAAATTTAAATTGAAGGCAAAAGTAAAAAACTTTGGTTTAATAACACGTTTTGTCTTTAAAATGTGTGGTAATTTAATAAAATTAAAAACAAGAGTGGTAATTTTACCTCAATATTTATTTCTTTTGGCAAGGTTTGCCGTTGTAGAAAAAAGAACTTGAATAACACATATACTAAATAAATGTTAAGTTCCCGATTCTTTTACTTTCTTTACTTTTCTATATCGCTGCTTTACACCTGTATGCCTTCACGATAAATCCTTTTATTTTGAAACCCAAACAAATAGTATTACTTGCCTCAGGTGCCGGTTCCAATGTAGAAAACATAGCTACGTATTTTGAGCGCGACCCAAATATTACCATCGCCGCTGTATTCACGAACCAACGGGATGCTAAAGTTTTGGATAGATGCAATAGATTAAAAATCAACGCCTTATATTTTAACAAACAAGCGTTTGTGGATAGTGACTGTGTGCTCAACATCCTTAAATCGTTGACACCAGACCTTATCGTGCTTGCAGGTTTCCTTCTAAAGATTCCAGAAAACCTCGTAAAGGCCTTTCCTAACCAAATCATAAATATACACCCAGCCTTACTACCAAAATACGGTGGAAAAGGGATGTACGGGATGCATGTCCATAACGCTGTTAAGGAAAATAAGGATACGGAAACAGGGATTACCATACACTATGTAAACGAAAACTATGACGAGGGTGCCATTATCCATCAGGCCAAAACACCTGTGTTGCCTGAGGATAGTGCAGAAACCATAGCCGAGAAGGTGCATATGCTCGAGTACGAACATTTTCCAAGAGTAATAGCGAAGTTATTGTCCTCCCCCAGAAATGTCCGCCTCCAGAAATGATGAAAAATCATTTCCGACCCCTCCCAAGGAGGGGTAAAAAAAATACCTTGGTGCAAGGATAAGAAATGTCAAATTCCTAAAAAAAAGTACGCTGCAAGTAGCGGAGAATTAAACCGTCTTCAACCAACCTAAAGCAAATGACAAAAAAAGCAAAATTCTATGTGGTTTGGAAAGGCAAACAACCAGGCATTCATAAAACGTGGGCGGCGTGTAAAAAAGCGATAGAAGGCTATAGCGGTGCGGAATATAAATCCTTTGAGAACTTTGCGATGGCACAAAAAGCTTTTAATGGTAATTATGCCGATTTTAAAGGGAAACAAAAATCAGAATCTTCCCTTTCGCCACAAGAATTAGTTAAAATTGGGCAACCCAACTACCATTCCATTTCCGTGGATGCGGCCTCTAGTGGTAATCCGGGCATTATGGAATACCAAGGGGTGGACACCAAAACGGGGAAAAAATTGTTCAAACAAGGGCCTTTTCCACAAGGCACCAACAACATCGGGGAATTTTTGGCCATCGTACACGGACTTGCTTATTTAAAAGAACGCAATAGCGACCGCATTATCTACACCGATTCCCGTACCGCTATGAGCTGGGTACTGAAGAAAAACTGCAACACAAAATTACCGGAAACAGCGAAGAACAAAGATTTGTTCGATTTAATCCGCCGTGCGGTAGACTGGCTAAAGAAAAACCAATACAGCACGCCCATCGTAAAATGGGAGACCAAAGCTTGGGGAGAGGTACCTGCGGATTTTGGTAGGAAGTGACAATCGAACAAGGTAAGGAATAGGCTCTGCCGAACAACTGGCATTGGAACTCCCTTTCTAAATATTTATATAATTAATCACTACTAACCGACAAAAAATTTAAGGAGCTACTTATTTTAGAGTAGCTCCTTTTTTCATATTTTGGTTTTGCAACAAACTAAAAATATGATGAAAAATAAAGATACGCATTTAGTC
>Ga0075108_10001115_pt1 | contig 13808 bp, 7 predicted proteins | sample AntAceMetag02UK1_FD_69797 | JGI IMG/M metagenome (GOLD analysis project Ga0075108, IMG submission 69797) | Saline lake microbial communities from Ace Lake, Antarctica - Antarctic Ace Lake Metagenome 02UK1 | ecosystem: Environmental > Aquatic > Non-marine Saline and Alkaline > Saline | place...
CTAAAATTATAGGAACAACCATAAGCCATCCATATTGAGCGCCTGCTTTGGTAGAAAGTACTAAATGTGAGGTTCCAATGGCCATGCTGGCAAATAGCAGACCGGGTCCCAAGTTTCTAAGAAGTGTTTTTATCTTTGACATAGGTTGTTTTTATATTCAGAGTCTATAATTATCTCAAAGCTTGCTCGAAGGTTTCTTAAACGCCTTTAAAATACTATTCTATTGTTTCTTTATCTCCGTAAAATCGTGGCTGAACTTTCAGGGCTAAATCCAAGAATACTTTTACACGGGCAAAGTATTCCCGCAGTTGAACGCGAAATCCTGATTCCAAAGCAATATCAGCGGCATTGAAACCAATGGCTTTTAGGCCTTTTTTTTCAGCGATATAAATCGCTCTTTCATTATGGAATTTTTGCGATATCACCGTAACAGTTGTAAGTCCAAACACTTCTTTGGCCCTCACCATGGAATCTAGTGTCCTAAAACCCGCGTAGTCCAAAAAGATATGCTCTGCCGGAATACCCTGGGCAATAAGGTCGTTCTTCATCGTCATTGGCTCGTTGTAGTATATGCTACCGTTATCACCGCTTACGAGCACAAAATCAATTTTGTTTGAATTATAAAGTGAGACAGTAGCCAAGATTCTGTTGGTGTAATAAGGGTTGGATTGTCCACCTTTTATTTTTTTGGAAGTTCCCAAAATCAACCCTACCTCATTTTTGGGTATTTGGGAGGTATTGGTGTATGTTTTTCCTTCTGCAAACGAGTTGATAAGGTGGTTTGATATTAGTAAGGCCGAGAGTGGAATCAAAAAAATAACAAAGCCGATTCTTACTAATTTTCTTCGCATAGGGAAAGCGTTGGTGTTCTAAAGATAGCAAAATGGAGCAATATCCTCAAGAATACAATAATACCATTGTTTTGGTTTTTAAGGAAACGATTGTTCTTATATAATTGTTGGTAACGTAAGTTTTCAGCCTAAACATTACATTTAGTTTGGCTAAAAGACCAAATCTGCTTAAAATCCTCACAGTTTTAAAAAATATTGGCATGGTAATCCCAAAGCATGGTTTTAATTCCTTATCGCAAAAGACTTAAATTTGAGAGACTCTGATAATTCTAAATGCTTTATAATGAAAAATGTACCCGTCTATAAACCTGTTCATAAAATAAGAATCGTTACGGCAGCTTCTTTGTTTGATGGCCACGATGCTTCTATCAACATCATGCGAAGAATAATTCAGGCTACAGGCGTAGAGGTAATTCATTTGGGGCATGACCGTAGCGTCGAGGAAGTGGTAAATACAGCTATTCAAGAAGATGTGAATGCTATTTGTATTACATCCTATCAAGGAGGGCATAACGAGTATTTTAAATATATGTACGACTTGTTGAAGGAACAGGGTAGTGAGCACATCAAAATTTTTGGAGGTGGTGGCGGTGTCATTCTTCCTCAGGAAATAAAGGAATTAATGGATTATGGTGTCTGTCGTCTCTATTCTCCGGATGATGGCAGGGAAATGGGGCTGCAGGGCATGATCAACGATTTGGTACAGCAGTCCGACTTTGCAGTTGGTAATAACATCACAACCGAGGCGGAAAGGCTTTCAAAAAAAGAACACAAGGCCATTGCTAAACTCATTTCTGCAGCAGAGAATTTTCCGGATTTGGCTCAAAGGGCATTAGAGGAAGTTGCACGTGCTGCCAGTAACTCTAAAACGCCTGTTTTGGGGATTACAGGTACTGGTGGGTCGGGAAAATCCTCCTTGGTAGATGAATTGGTTAGACGTTTTTTAATGGATTTTCCAGAGAAAACCTTGGGAATTATATCTGTTGACCCCTCTAAAAGAAAAACCGGTGGTGCCTTGTTGGGCGATAGAATCCGCATGAACGCCATCAACAATTCTAGAGTTTATATGCGGAGTTTGGCTACTCGGCAGTCGAATTTGGCTTTGTCCAAACATGTGAACAAGGCCGTAGAGGTGCTCAAGGCCGCACATTTTGATTTAATTATTCTAGAAACTTCCGGAATTGGTCAATCGGATACCGAAATTATCGAACATAGTGATGTGTCCTTATATGTGATGACACCAGAGTTTGGAGCTGCCACACAGTTGGAAAAGATTGATATGCTTGATTTTGCTGATTTGGTAGCCATAAACAAGTTTGATAAAAGAGGAGCTTTGGATGCCTTGCGCGATGTAAAGAAACAGTACATGCGCAACCATAATCTTTGGGACGCCAAACAAGAAGATTTGCCTGTTTTTGGTACTATTGCCTCCCAGTTCAATGATTCTGGTATGAACCATTTATATAGCGCGGTATTGAGCGAGTTAGTTCAGAAAAAAAAGGCGCCGCTAGTCTCTTCTTTTGACTTTTTAGCCGGCTCCAGTGAAAAAATATATGTGATTCCACCTGCTCGCACACGTTATCTTTCGGAAATAGCCGAAAGTAATAGGTCTTATGACGCAAATTCGGTAACCCAGTCACAAACGGCTCAAAAGATGTATGGTATTTATAAGACATTGGAATCGGTCTGCGAGCAGCTTCCCCAGCTAACTGCTCAGGGGCTGGAGCTGCAAGCCGACGCAAAGCGAACCAAGGATAAAGCTGAACTGTGCAAACTGTTATTGGTAGAATTTGATAGGGTAAAGCTAGACTTGGACCCTTATAACTGGAAAGTGCTACTGGAATGGCAGGAAAAGGTAGCCCGATATAAAAATCCTGTTTACATATTTAATGTACGTGACAAGGAGTTAAAAATAGATACCCATATCACGTCGCTTTCTCATTCGCAAATTCCAAAAATAGCCTTACCAAAATATAAAGCTTGGGGAGATTTGTTACAATGGATTTTGCAAGAAAACGTGCCTGGAGAATTTCCCTTTACCTCAGGTTTGTATCCGTTTAAGCGATCTGCCGAGGATCCTGCAAGAATGTTTGCAGGGGAAGGTGGCCCAGAACGCACCAACAGAAGGTTCCATTACGTAAGTGCGGGACTTCCAGCAAAGAGACTATCCACCGCTTTTGATAGCGTTACCCTTTATGGGAACGATCCGGATTACCGACCCGATATTTACGGAAAAATTGGGAATGCAGGGGTAAGTGTTTGCTGCTTGGACGATGCTAAAAAGTTGTATTCCGGTTTTAACTTGGCCCACCCAATGACATCGGTAAGTATGACGATAAACGGCCCTGCGCCAATGTTGCTCGCCTTTTTCATGAATGCCGCCATAGATCAGCAATGTGAGCTGTATATCCAAGAAAATGGATTGGAGGAAAAGGTAACAAAGAAAATCAATTCGATTTACAAGGATGCCGAAAGGCCTCAATACCATGGCGATTTACCTGAAGGAAATAATGGTTTAGGCTTATTTCTTTTAGGGGTGACCGGAGATCAGGTATTATCAAAAGAAGTATATCAACAAATAAAAGTAAAGACCTTGTCCGAAATTAGGGGTACGGTACAGGCGGATATTCTTAAAGAAGACCAAGCCCAAAACACCTGTATATTTTCAACGGAATTTGCACTCCGTCTCATGGGTGACGTACAGGAATATTTTATTACGAATGCAGTCCGTAATTTTTATTCGGTTTCCATTTCTGGCTACCATATTGCAGAGGCAGGCGCCAATCCTATTACCCAGCTTGCATTAACTTTATCCAACGGATTTACCTATGTAGAATATTACCTTTCTAGAGGAATGGATATCAACGATTTTGGCCCAAATCTATCCTTTTTCTTTTCGAATGGTATAGATCCGGAATATGCCGTCATAGGTCGAGTCTCCAGAAAGATTTGGGCAAAGGCGATGAAGCATAAATACGGAGCAAATGAAAGGGCGCAGATGTTGAAATATCACATTCAGACCTCTGGGAGAAGCTTGCATGCCCAAGAAATAGATTTCAACGACATCCGTACTACATTACAGGCATTGTACGCAATTTATGATAATTGTAATTCGCTGCATACCAATGCATACGACGAGGCTATTACCACGCCAACGGAGGATTCGGTAAGAAGGGCCATGGCTATACAGTTGATTATCAACAAAGAATTAGGACTAACCCAAAACGAAAACCCGCTACAAGGTTCTTTTATTATAGAGGAGCTGACCGATTTGGTCGAGGAAGCTGTATTGCTTGAGTTTGATAGAATAACCGAAAGGGGAGGCGTTCTAGGGGCTATGGAAACCATGTACCAGCGTAATAAAATCCAAGAGGAAAGCCTGCATTATGAAACTTTAAAGCACAACGGGGAATTTCCTATAATTGGTGTGAATACCTTTTTAAGTTCCAAAGGCTCGCCCACCATTTTACCCGATGAGGTCATTAGGGCAACGACCGAGGAAAAGGAGCAGCAAATCCAAACTTTAAAACAACTACAGGATAGAGCAGACCAAAATCAGGTATTGGAAAAACTTCAAAAAGGGGCCATGGCCAACGAGAATATTTTTGAGGATCTTATGGAGGTAGCCAAACACTGCTCCCTAGGTCAGATAACCAACTCTCTTTTTGAGGTGGGAGGGCAGTACCGTAGGAACATGTAAAAAAGTATTGTCTTCAGGAGAAGAAAAATCCATAAAAAAAGGAGGATGTGTATAATTAAGTTTACACATCCTCCAAACTAAAATTTTAACTTGTTTACAGCTTAGGCTCCCAACCTTTGGCATACTCCCGTTTCCAGCTTTGCATAGCTTTTTCGTTATTAAGTACTTTTCCGGTTTTTTGGTCTATGTTTAAGGTTTCTCCTGCATCCTGAGCCATGTTACCTAGATGGCAGAGCATGGTAGAGATACTTGCATCGTTTATTTCTGCATGTAAGGAAGTATCACTGCGTATGGCATCAAAGAAGTTACCTACGTGATCTACATCTAAATTTCCTTCTCCTCTGGTATTTGTGGTGGCACTAGCAGATTTTTCAAACTCGAACTTTGTAGCATTCCCCTGTAAATCAAATTGCTTATAAAAATTTCGATCTAACTGTATAATCCCTTTACTTCCATAGATTGTGACTCCACGGCCAGGTTGTTCTGGCATGATTACACCGCGGCTGTGGCCTGTCCAAGTGATGAATTTATTATCCGGATATTTGAAGGTTACTTGTTGGTTATCTACAAATTCCCAATCGTCATCAAAAGTGTATTTCCCACCAAAGGAAGTAACGCTATCTGGTAAATCTACGCCCAAGGCCCAGCGACAAATATCAACCTCATGCGTTCCATTGTTATGCATTTCACCAGTACCCCAGGTACGGAACCAATGCCAGTTATAAGGGTGTACGTTGTCCCTGTACTTTTCTCGTGGTGCCGGTCCTTGCCATAAATCCCAATCCAGTGTTTTGGGAACCGCAATTTCCTTGCCCTTACCTATAGAACCGCGGTTGTTGGAATAGTAGGCCTCTCCCTTAAAGACTTCACCAATTTCGCCCGCTCTTATATCTGCAATAGCTTGGATAGATGTTTTGGCGGAACGCTGTTGGTTACCCATTTGTACTTTTTTACCGTATTTGTTTTGCGCAGCTACCAATAAATCGTTCTCATGCGGATTGTGGCTACATGGTTTTTCTATATACACATGTTTGCCTGCCTGCATGGCCATGATGGCCATTGGGGCGTGCCAATGCTCTGGAGTGGCAATAAATACAGCATCCACATCCTTGTCTTCCAATATTTTCCTGAAATCCTTTTCCACTTTGGGAACATAGCCAATGTTCTTTTGGCACCATTCATTGTGCTCCTGTATGATGATATCGTCTACATCGCAATTATAAAGAATCTTTGCATTTGCGTTGGCATGAATTGCTATTACGTGTGCCTTAGCCCTACTACGAACACCTATAATAGCACAATTGATATAGTCGTTCGCTCCCAATATTCTTGTGTTTCCTATAGCAGAAAATGGAAGACCACCTAGCGTTAAGGCCAAAGAACCGGCCGTTGTCTTTTTGATAAAATCTCGTCTATTGTTCGTCATGATCTAGTTGTTGGTTATGGGCTTTATTTTAATGTTCTTAAAACTTACATGGTCTCCGTGGTCCTGTAACAGAATTTGCCCATTATCCAATTCGCCAAAATTGGGCCACTTAACATATTTACTGTTGGCGACTAGCGTTCTATAAGCATCACTTTTTCGTTCATATTCTAGAACTTTAGCTCCGTTAAGGTAATGAGCTACTTGATTGTTTTTTGAAATGATATGTGCCGTATTCCATTCTCCAATGGGCTTGATAGGTTTATTGACATCCGCTTGTATGAGGTCGTAGAGTGAAGCTACCGTTCTACTTCCTTCATGATTTCCCTTTTTGGCATCTGGATGTCTGTCATCGTCCAAGATTTGGTATTCCAGACCAATAGATGATCCCGGGCCTTTGTTCAATTCGGTATCTACATAATATTTAATACCACTATTGGCACCTTCCGTCAGTTTAAAATCGAGCATCAGTTCAAAATCGCTAAATTTTTCCGTGGTTACAATATCGCCACCTGCTGCTGACTCTTCGCCGCCAGAAGATAATACGGTAAGTACACCATCTTCTATTTTCCAACCCTTATCAGGAAAGCTATCCGATCTAGCACCTCTCCAGCCTTCTGTGGTTTTTCCGTCCCAAAGCATTTTCCAACCTTGGTCGGATTCGTTTTTCGTCAGTTGATTTTTCTTATCGACTAGGGGTAAAGGACTCTTTTGGGCATAACTATCTAAACTATCCGTGAGAATGCGAATGTTTTTCCAAATGATTTCCGTCCCTTCTTTTTGTTCTCCATTAATGGAATGTACTTGTAAACCTATAAATCCGCTGGCCGTTTGGTCATCTACCAAATGGGAGGCCGGAACACCATTGATCCATGTTTTAAGTGTATCCCCTAAAGCTTCTATGCGATAATGGTTCCAATCGTTTTGTTTAAAGGCCTGTTTAGCGGCCATATTGTCATCGGCTAACGGGTGCAGCCAACCTCTTCTGGCTTCGTCGTAAATACCTGCGCTCCAAGCCCTGTCCGAAGGGTCTATCTCAATTTGATAGCCATGCACCCTTCCGTCCCTATAATGGGGGTAACTATTACTGCGTACCTGTATGCCAGAATTCATGCTAGGGTCAACCTTATACTCTAGCTCCAAAATAAAATCTCCGTAGATTTTATCAGATGTAAGAAAGGAGTTTGGTGTGTTGGATACCGTAGTTCCTACAATGGTGCCCTCGCGCACTTTGTAGGTAGCCTCGCCACCTTTTTGCGTCCATCCATTTAGCGATTCTCCATCAAAAAGTGAAACCCATGGTGTGCTGTCCTTTTCCTGTTCTACACAGGAATAAAAAAATAAACTAAGCGTAATAAGGAGTGTAACTCTGCCTAGTGTTATTGCGGGATGTTGGAGGCGACTGTTTGTTCTTTTCATTTTTTAAAAATTGTTTTGGTTGACCTAAAGATATAAATTCTGATTGTAAAAACTTTTGAAGACATACAGCCATAAAGGTAATGAACTTGGAGCAACTAATAAATACCATGACTTGGATGTGTAGATAAAAATATTTTGATAGAATGACCTAGTTTCTCTAAGCAGTACTAGCATCTAAATAGTACAGGAGGTTAAAGAAATGGATGTTTATTTAAATTATCACAACTAAGAAGCCTCTGTTAGATGAGAACTAAACTTATATTTTGAGAGTTACATTAAGCCTTTTTCTGCGTACCAAAGTGTAAAGGTTTCATTTCAAATAAAGGAAAAGCTACTAAAAAAATATCTTCTTTAATGATTTACGGTTAATGCAAAAGATAGAGTAGTGGATATATAAAATAGTATTTTGTTTCATTTTTATTTTTGAATAATCCGTTTGATTTTCAATGTAAATTATAGCTCGTGTAGATGTATATCAAACAAGATGTATAAGCATTGGGATAGCTATAGATAGTTATGTTTTTACCAAATTCTCGGTATTTTGTCCAAAACAGTTATAAAAACGCAACGTAAACTGTTAAAAAAAACTAAAATAAGCTACCTGCTTTAACGCAATTACAGCGTCTCCTTTTGTATTTTTAGTAAATCAACTAGAACGAAATAAAATGACTATTCTTTTCAAGTTTCAAAACATAATAGCCTTGCGTAAACCCTTATCCTCATTTTCTATGTACAAGGCAAGAATATTGCTTTTCATTTTATTCACTGCAGTGGTATTACCGCTAGTTGGTCAACAACCTATTGCTGTGTCTGGTGAATACAATCAGGCCTCGCTTCAAGATGTAATTTTGGATTTAGAGAAAAAAAGTGGTTATAGCTTCTTTTTTTTAAAGGACTGGGTGGCTCAGGACTCTGTTACGGCCACCGTTAACAATGAAGCTATGGTTTCCGTTCTAGATAAGATTCTGGATGGCACTACCTTGAACTATCATATACTTGAGAACGAAAAACGTATCATCATCTTAGAAAATACGATTGTTTATGATGAATTGCCACTTTACTTTTTTGGTAGGGATAGTAGTAATTTAAACATACAAACGACTAGTGGTGTCAGAAATGCACCGCCTCCAACGTTTTTTAATGAAGACGTGCGCCAAACACGTAAAAACTACGCTGTTTCAAGGGTAGGAAAGGCAGATGCTTCCAAACTCAAATCGACTTATGTGCTAAATGGCAAAGCCATTAACGCTAGAACGGGAGAGGCGTTGGAAGATCTTGCCATTAGGGTGAAGGGGACTAACCTGTTGAGCGTAACCAATGCCCAAGGTAATTTTCAGCTAGAGTTGCCGTCGGGTTATAATGTATTGAGCATTAGGGCTATGGGTATAGCTACCACAGAACGTGAGGTAATCATGTACAGCGATGGTAGTTTAAATTTGATACTAGAAGAAGGCCTGCAACAATTGGACGAGGTTGTTGTGGAAGCCGATGCAGCAAAAAACGTAGAAGATGCGATAACGGGGAGTGAGCAGATTGATTCCGAGGAATCCAAGAATATTCCTTTGGTGCTTGGGGAACGGGACATTTTGCAAGTAGCAAAAGCGCTTCCGGGCATATCGTCTGCAGGGGAAGGGGCGACCGGTCTCAATGTTCGTGGTGGGAAAACAGACCAAAATCTCGTTCTTTTGGACGATGCCGTCATTTATAATCCACAACACTTTTTCGGTATTTTTCAAGCCTTGAACCCATTTACTACCAAAGGTGTTGATATATATAAAGGCGCTGTTCCTGTTGAATTTGGTGGGCGTCTATCCTCTGTTTTTGATATCCGCACCAAAAACGGAAACGTTGAGGAGATTTCAGGTGAAGGATCCGTTGGTCCTGTTACCGCAAATCTAGCCTTGGAAATTCCTTTGCAAAAAGACAAGTCCTCCTTGGTCGTTGGTGCTAGAGGCGCCCATGCTGACTGGATTCTACGCTCCCTAGATGATGAGTCCCTGAACAATAGTCAAGCTTCTTTCTTTGACGGCATTCTTAAATACCATAACAGAATAGATGATAACAATGAGGTAAAAGCTACAGCTTATTACAGCCGCGATGCTTTTAGTATCACCTCGGATTCGCTTTACAATTACAATAACAGGCTGTTTTCGGTACGATGGGACCATCGTTATAATGATAAGACCAACGGAGCCTTGGTTCTGGATAACAGTCGCTATGGGTTTGGAATTGATTTTGACGGGGAGGCCAATATAGATTTTGATTTGGATTATTCGATTGCGGAGACTGGGGTGAAGTATAAGCTCCGAACCTTGTTGAACGATACCCATACCTTGGATTATGGTGTTGCCGCAAAGGTGTATTCCGTAAATCCGGGTAGTATTGTGCCAACGGGCGGCGAATCTAACGTAACCCCGGTGTTTATAGACGATGAGCAGGCATTAGAAGGTGCTTTATTTATTGGGGACGAAATTAATATTGGCGAAAAATTCTTGGTAAACGTAGGGCTTAGATATGCCTTTTTTGCGGCTTTGGGTTCTGGTACGCAACGCACCTACCAAGATGGTCTGCCGCGTAACGAGTCTACCGTTTTAGACACCATCAGTTATGGTAGTGGTGATGTGGTAAAGACCTATGGGGGTCCCGAGGCTAGAGTCTCCGCGCGCTATCTACTAAAACCGGACTTGTCCATAAAAGCAAGTTTTAATAATTCCTATCAATTTTTGCATACCCTATCCAATAATACCACGGTATCGCCTATAGATACATGGAAGTTGTCCGACCTTAATATAGCGCCCCAACAGGGGTATCAAGCCTCCTTGGGAATTTATAAGAACTTCAAGGAAAATGAATATGAACTAAGTCTGGAAGGCTATTATAAAAAAATGGACAATGTGCTTGACTTTAAAACGGGCGCCAATTTGTTCTTGAACGAAAACGTAGAAACAGAGGTCCTACAGGGTGATGGGAAGGCCTACGGAGTAGAGCTGCTATTGAAAAAGAACAAGGGAGATTTTAATGGATGGCTAAGTTATACCTATTCCAGAAGTTTGTACAGGTTCGATAGCGAGTTCAGTGAGGAACGAATTAATAACGGGGATTTCTTCGCTTCCAACTTCGATAAGCCCCATGATGTAAGTTTAATTACCAATTACAAGTTTAGTAGGCGGTACAGTGTATCGGCCAATTTTGTGTATCAGACCGGTAGGCCGGTAACCTACCCCATAGGAACTTTTAGATTTAACAATGCGGATTTCGTGGCTTTTAGCAACCGGAACGAGTTTCGGATTCCGGATTTCTACCGTTTGGACCTAGGCTTTAATATTGAGGGGAACCACAAAAAGAACAAACTGGCTCATAGTTTTGTTACCGTTTCAGTGTATAACGTGCTGGGAAGAAACAATCCTTACTCCGTCTTTTTTGTGACCGAAAATGGCGAGGTAAAGGCTTTGCAGAGCTCTATTTTTGCTATTCCTATTCCTTCGATTACCTATAACTTTAAATTTTAAGACATGTCTGCAAGAGCTAGAACGAATATAATGATGTGTATTATCAGTTGTATCATCCTTTGCGGGTTAACTTCCTGTATAGATGAGTTGGAGGCTGAAAACATAACTGATGTTTTAGCTGGGTCTCTTGTCGTTGATGCCAGAATTTCCGATCGTAATATGGAGCACACCATTTTTCTGTCGCGAACATTTTCATTGGAAGATTCAGAACCATTACCGGAAAGAGGGGCACAGGTAAGTATTATTGACGAAACGGGTAAACGCATCGATTTTTTGGAAAAAACTCCTGGCACTTATGGTACCAACGGTGCTGCGATACTGGAACACGGCAAGGCATACCGATTAGAGATACTAACGGTCGATGGGGTTAGGTATAATTCGGAAGAAGCTAACTTGCCTACAAAAGTTGAAGTTTCCGGCCTTCGTGCGGAGAAAAGAATTAACGGTTTTGATACCGATGGTATCGCTATTTTGGTCGATACCGATGATGGGCCTACTACAGCTAATCACTATCGTTACGAATATGAGGAGACGTATAAAATTGTTGCCCCTTATCAAAATCCGTTTGATTGGGATGAAATTGACTATGATATTAACGATGGTGACGGTTGGGAGGTTACCGTTGCACCCCGTGATGAACAGGTGAATATTTGTTTTGGAACCAACAAGTCCAACGATATTATTCTAGCATCAACAGCTGGTCTTAATTCAAGTAGTTTGGATGATTTTCAAGTACGTTTTTTAGCAAGCGATAATTACGCTATTTCCCATAGGTACAGCGTTTTGGTAAAGCAGTACCATCACGATATCAATGCGAATTCATTTTTTAAGTTACTTAAAGACTTCTCGAGTATAGAAAGCGTTTTCAGTAACGTGCAGACAGGAAGCTTAGAGGGGAATATAAGTTCTGAGAATTCGGATGTTGCAAACGTGTTCGGCTATTTTGAATTGAGCTCATACAGTGAAAAAAGGTTGTTTTTTAATTATGAAGATTTTTATCCTAATGAACCTTTGCCACCTTACCTAATGTTTTGTGCCACCGGTGCACCCCCGCTATATCCAGAAGGGTTCCATATCACACCTGCACCTGAAGGCGATGGATTTATACTAGATGGGACACAAGGGTCCCCTTTAATTGATGGTATATTGGCTGGTCTATACGCCTACCTTGCAGACAATGAAGACTACGAAGATTATATACTTAGAGAAGGCGCAGGCGGTGCTGCCCCATTTTTGGTCAAGCCTCTCGGCTGTGCTGATTGTACGGTATTCGGTAGTACTGTCGTCCCTGAATTTTGGACAGAAGAATGAAAAAAATAATCCTTTCAATAGCGCTTTTGTTTTCAATTATTTCCTGTATAGAGGAGGTAGATTTGGCTATTGGTTCCGTTGAAAGTACTCGGGATATCCTTATCATCGAGGCAACTCTAACGGACGAACTCAAAAACCAACGTATCCTTATCACACGTATGGATACATTGATAGATTTAGCCATCGATTCTGTTTTCAGTCCTTTCGTTCCCATACGGGACATCGATAGGGATTTGGTGCGTTATGAGGAAAACGCCACGGTTACAGTCGTTGATGACTCGGGTTCCGATTATATGTTTATAGAGTCCGAGCCAGGGATCTATGTTTCTTCTGAACCGTTTGCTGCAAGATTGGAGGTCAATTATTCCTTGAAAGTGACCACGGCAGATGGTAGGGGTTATTCATCGTCTGCAATGTCAATAGAAGGCACTTCCGATATAAATAGTTTCTATGCCCAGAAGACGATCAGCGGTACGGGTGCCGAAGGTATCGGCATATTCGTTAGTAGTCAACCTAGCGCAGGCAGGGTAAACAAGCTGCGCTATACTTACGATGAAACCTATAAAATCGTAGCCCCATTTTGGAGCAGTAAGGATTTCAAGTTAACTAACTATGACCCATGTGCATTACCCGTCCCAACTTATGATTTGGAAATAATAGAAAGAGAAGAAGAACAGCAGACGTGTTATGGAAATACGCTGTCCAATACTATAATTCAAGTTGGTCAGAACGATGAAGTTGATAGTGGACTTCAAGATTTTAGGGTACGATTCATCAATAAGGATAACTTTATACTATCCCACAGATACAGTATAGAGGTAACCCAAATGGTAGCCGGCTCTGAATCCTTTGGTTTTTACGAGCAATTGAACAATTTTAGCCAACAAGGGAATATTTTTTCGCAGGTACAACCCGGTTTTTTGGAAGGTAACCTATCTGCCGATAATGGAAACACTGGAACCATAATGGGATTTTTTGATGTGGTCTCCGTATCAAAAGAACGTTTGTTTTTTAATTATACCGATTTTTATCCCGAGGAACCCTTGCCTCCGTATGTATTCAATTGTAACGAGACCTCGGCTCCAGAATCGCATCTTTCTTATTGCTATAGTGGCCCTCCCATTCCAGATACTTGTCCACAATCTGTAATCGAACGAGTTAACTTGGGCCTTATTAGTTTTGTAGCTAACAATGATGGCGTAGCCGTAGGGCAGGAATGCCCAGGGCCTCATGTTTTTGTAGTTAGAATTTGTGGAGATTGTACCCTGTTGGGTAGTAATGTGGCACCAGAATTTTGGACAGAAGAATGAAAGATCTAAGCTACATATCATTTATCACCCTTTTGATAACAATCAGCTGCGTGGAGCCTATAGATGTCGGGCCTTTAGTTAGCGGGTCTGCCAATTCTTCGGGTATTCTGGTCATCGAGGCCAGTCTTACGGATGAAGCAAGTAGACAACAAATCTTTATTAGCAGGAGTAGAAGTATCCAGAGCGATAGTACCGTTAATATTGAAGAGGAAGTGCTTTTTAATCCCAATACACCATTTAGATCCCCAAGGGGATTGGACGTGGATCCAGAACGGAATGCGATTG
>Ga0075108_10001128_pt1 | contig 13719 bp, 7 predicted proteins | sample AntAceMetag02UK1_FD_69797 | JGI IMG/M metagenome (GOLD analysis project Ga0075108, IMG submission 69797) | Saline lake microbial communities from Ace Lake, Antarctica - Antarctic Ace Lake Metagenome 02UK1 | ecosystem: Environmental > Aquatic > Non-marine Saline and Alkaline > Saline | place...
AACCATCTTTTAGAAACCAAAAAAATTAGTACTTTTGAAACAGAGTTGTGTATTTTTAATTACCAATTCTTGTGTATTGCAAATTGCCATTTCTTCTGCACTTTTGCTTTCTGGTAACAAGTTATACATGAAAAGCTCTTTTTACGACATAAATGACAAAAATGGAGATTACCAAGAAATCGGTGAATCAATTGGAAGAATAATACAGGGTTTAAAGGCTATGGCAATGATTTACCATGATTATTCGGATGATATTAATTCCTTCGAAAGAATTCATGAGCTCAAGGATAATTTGGGATACCGACTAAAATCAGCCGAACATCACTACTATTTGCTACTTAATGAGTATGTGGCTAAAGAGCATGAAATATCCGAAGTAATAAAGAATGACCCAAAATTATTTCAATTAAACTTTGTCGGAAAAAATCCTGTAACTCAAAAAATTGAGGAAGAACTGGCAGCAATATTTGATAGCTTGGTATATCATTTGAATTCCACTTTTGATTACTTGGCCCATATTACAAGCTATGGATGCCATGGAAGATATTCTTCGCGCAAGCAACGCATTTAAGGAAAGTATTGAAGGGGTTTTAAAAATTGTAGAATCATAGACCAAAAATATTTATTTTCTTGATGTAGGTCGTTAAAAGCTATAGTCTAGGTTCATTTCGCTCCATAGACTATAAACTGATTGGTTAAGCCGTCTTATAACTTCAACTGCTGCTTCGTCAGTAAGCGAATTAATTCTTTGTTTAAATCCTAAAGTGTCAATAAATGCAACTTATTTCATTTTTTCCGTTATATGTTTGCCAGCGGTGCGTCTATGCGTAATGCTGGATTTCAGTTCACTTCACTTTCCGGCTACAGAAAAGCTTGCTTATTGTAATTACTTTCGTTTTAGCACTTTCGTCCGCATTACGTATAGCAATTGTTGTATGCTGGCTTTTTTGTTTTGCACAATTAAGTAAACTAGATGAAAAAACCAATTCCACTGTTCGTCAAAGTTCCAATTAATGTTGTTCGATCTAGGAGCATATTGAACTCTTCACAACTGGTTTCAGGAACTATCGCACAATTATGACATGCAGAACCATTAACATTATCTGGGCCTTGGCCACTGGAGTCTCCAATATCGGAACAAACAGGATCAGCTGAACACCATCTTGCTTCCTCAAGGGCGTTTTTGACCAAACGACCCAAGTTTTTGGACTTACCTTGTCTTACAAGCCCCCCCAACGAACCTTCAGAGTCGCCAGAAGATGTGTAAATAAGTATTCCATTCATTCTTGTTTGTGGATCAGCGCTAAAATACAAGCGCTCTCTTAAAGATGATGATCCATAGCCACAGTCAAAACAAAGTCTTTTAATTAAGAGATGTGCAAATGTGTGCATCGCGACAAAAAAAGGATTGATGGCTCTAGGTTCATCTTGTGGTCTTCTTTTTAGTATAGCGCTATGATATCTTTTCACAATTCCTTTAAAATCTGTACCATATTTCTCTATCCACTTATCGACTACATCATCTTTGAATTTTAAAAATATCCCTTCTCCATATACCTCAACGGCCGGCAGCCAAGTCACTGGTTCATTTGATAATTCTTCTTTTTTAATCTTATTGTTCGGGTTAATTCTTGAAAAGCCTTTAAAAACTCGTGTTTCTTTCAGCCTTTCCACTAAAACCACTTTCTCAAAGAACTTTTCTAAAAAATCTTTTTCTGTGTAGTCGTTAAAGGATTTGACAATTGCCTTAAAATCGGAGTTTTCAGAATCTCGTCCCTTGAGCATATATTCATATTCTTCAAATCTCAATTTGAGTTCGCTAGGTATTTCTAAGTCTTCCTCCTCGGTTTCACAATTTAATAGTTCATCTAGCACACCTGCTAATAATTCATCCTTGCTAATAAAACCCCTTAATACTGATTGATTTGTCGCTAAAATCGCAGGAAGCGTAACACTACCCTTATCTATTCCGTAATAAGTTTTGAGATTATCTATTCCAATTTCTTCAATAACCTTTAAAACGTACTCATTGGTTTCTAATGAACCCTCTGGCAAATAAATGGCTGATTGAATTTCTGAGAAATGAACATTTGAAGCGCCTCTCACCAACACTTGAAGATGATTTTCACATCCAGCTGAATCTTTAATACCCTCAAGCCCAAGCCAAGGCCGATGACCTTTGCAATATTGACCCAAAGGATTTGAATTGTTGGGTTGATCTTTATCAAATTTATGATCATCCTCTTTATTGAAGCCGATTCGTGCTAGTGCGCTATCAAATACATCTTCTCCTTCCTTTCTAATATTCATTAGTCCTGCTAATGATTTACGTTCACCACATGTGCATTTTAGGTAAATACTACCAAGGTCGCCTGAACCACCCCCAGTATGATATGAAAGCTCATGTTCTCCATCACTTGGGGCTTGACCATTATGAACCCACTCTTTAAATGGAACATCTTGAATGTGACCTGACGGACAAGCAGCCACAAATCTAACAGGGATCATTTTCGACTTAAACTTGCTTTCACCGTCCCAACAAGCTGTGCATTCAATCTTGGTATTTGCCTTTTGGAGAGGTTCTTCTCGCATTCTACCGCAGCTTGTGCAGTAATGCCAACCTGGAAACCGAACTGCGGGAATAGAAAGCCAGTTATTCTTTGCTCCTGTCGTTTTAAATTCAAATGGCTTCACAAAATAGTTGACATCGAGTACTTTTTGTAACCGAGTCTCATTGAAGCGCAATTCATTCTCATTAATGCTACTAGCACCCCTATTGGTTTTACCAAGAGCTATAGAATTATCCCATAAATTCAAACCACAAACCATTACGGATAATTCCCCAGGAAAATTAACTATTTGACCTATGCCAAATGGTGATAGTAATTGGCTACTTCTTAAATTATTGTGTTTGCTCATCTTCATCTATATCTGAATAAATACTAATTACTGATTCTGTACCTACACCTCTCATTGATGTGGAAGTTGCAAATGGAACAGCTCTTTCTTTAACTTCTCGTTTAACCTCCGAACTACTGGCGTACATTAATGGAAAATATCCTTCATTATTAAGAATTCCATAATTCGCAGCATCGCCATAATTATCAGGAGCTTCAAGGCGCCATGATCTTATTCTTTTTGATAAAAGGCGAGTAGTATTGGCGACTTCGTCTAGGTCAATTAGGCTACATCTGTCCTTAATTATTTTCTCAACGATTGGTGCTAATTGATCAAACTCATTCAACAGCACTGGTGAATGTGATAAATCTCCAATGGAAAAATGCCTCATCAATCCAATAAATATCGCATGCAACCCTTTTTGCCTAGCATTTATTGAGAATGGAGTTACCGAAGTAGGCTCAACATTTGAGTATATGCGACTATGATATCCTTGAAATTGCTCATAATGAGATTTATCTCTGGGTTTTGATGAGCTGTAAAGGGTAAAAATTAACCCCGGGCCAGATGGGACAGCTCTACCAACTCTAGAACTTGCCTGAATATATTCGGCAGTTGTTTTTGGCTGACCATGGATGAACATAAATCCCAACCTTGAAATATCAACTCCAGTCGCGACCATATTTGTGGCCAGACATATATCTAAGGCTTGAGTTTTACCAGCATTATAGTTGGTCTCCAGTTTTTTCAGAATAACCGGGATTTCAGCTGAACTTATCCTACTTGTTAATTCCTCAATTTTATTAAGATATCTTTTTTTATCCTTTATTGTTAAATCGCGATTTTGAATCTGTCCTAGTCGCTCAACAATATCTCCATAAACAAGGGACGAAGCTCCTCCTAATTCCCTTATACTATTAAAATAACCTAGCAGTGTCCAATAGTAATCTATCGTTGATTCATTTTCACTCGACAATGAAAGCTCTTTAACTCTTTGGAGCACTGATGCATATGTCCTCACGATAGAAGTCTGCGCCGAGGGGTAGCCCGAGGCCAAGATCCCTACATACCTTCTACCGGGATATTTGTCGCTGATAGGCTTCTCTTCAGAAAACCAAGTATCTCCAAAATCGAGCCCTTGAGCTGGAAATATGTTTATCTGACTTCGTGACTTTATCGCATATAAATTTTGAACTTGTTCAAAGGCTCGGCTTATTGTGGCTGAAGACGCCACAATTTTAGGAGGAATAAATTCATCATTCCCTTCTGAAATAAAAGGCGGGCGTGTCTTTTGGTAATTATTGCACAGCGTTTGAACCATGGTTTCATACAAACCAACCATAGTTCCAAGAGGTCCTGCGATAAGATGAAGCTCATCTTGAATTATAAGCTCTGGTGGACAGATTCTATGGACGTTTTCTTTCTTTTTTTTCCTAAAACCAAAAAGGTTACCTGCCTTTTCCTTCCAAGGTATCATAGCAAATTTGTCTACAGTGCCTAATAATAACGTAGGTGGGTTCTTGTAGATGGACTCATCTACCACTTGAAGCGGTAAAGAAATATCTGAGTATTCACATATAGAATTCTCACATTTGAAATAAACGTCACCAGTTTTTCCATCATTTTTATGTAGGCCCATGACCTTAGGCACTCTGTCATAAATGGTAATTCCATCAACCTTGCCAATCTGAGAACCACAGCATGGACACTTCATTACAACAAAGCTGTATTCCTCTTTTGGGTTTGTATGGAGTTTATTCAATTTTGCTCTAGCATCCGATATTTCATTCGGAGTAGAAGTCCCTCCAACCCACAAACCGATAGATATTGGTTCATCCCCAAGCTCTCCCAATTCGAATTCTTCTTCTCTATCTTTCTTGTTTTCTAAACGAATTAGATCACAAGCACAAATTAATGATGCTGCGCGCTCATATTGTTGGGTTGTCAAGAGCCTTAAAGTGTAGCGCATTATGACACTTGTGCCTCCAAAGTTCCCCCAATTTGTGTTGATTTTACCCTTTATTCTCCGATAAAAAATATTGAAAGCAGTCAACCCCAAATAAGCTTCTGTTTTACCGCCACCTGTTGGGAACCAAATTAGATCAACAATTTCTCGTTCCTTAGACTTTGAATCTATTATGGATTCAATATTCATTAGCACAAATGCGAGTTGGAACGGTCTCCATTTTCCATTGTATTCACCTTCATGAAATTTCTCAAGGGACTCAAACTCTTGACTTTTGGTTTCTTTATCTAAGTATTCCAAAGTCAAACTTTGATTTGTGCCAGTACCTGTTTTTTGCCACTTTCTAATTTTCGCTTTAGATCGTTGCTGCTGCCAAATCATTGCACGATTCATCCATCTAAAGCATTTCACCAAATCAGAATTTTCATCAGTATTGAGCAAAAGATCGATGCCTTTGCTGATTCTGTTCAATGAAAGCTTACACTTATCAATATTTAGTTTTGCCGCTTCATGATAGTCTTTAAGCTCTTTAGAGTTAAGCGAAGATTCCATCTTCAAAATCCAACTTTGATATTCATCTCTAAGCTCTATTAAACTATCCTTGGCCGTTTTCCAGTTACCAAGATCAGACAACTCGAGCATACTTAACATAACATGTGAGGTAGGCGCTACTTGGCGTAAATCATATTCAGGAAGCACCGAGGACCAGACTTTTGAAACGGTCTCATAACCCGTTGTATTATCCTTTTGCGTTTCCCATTGAACAGACGTGCCATGTCCTATAGAAAACACTCTTTTTTTACGATAGAGAAGATTCAGCTCCTTTTCTTCATCTGTATCCGATGCCAAAACTCGCTCCTTGTAAGGAACAATCAGTTTAACGTTTTCTGCACTTAAAGAAAGTTCATTTTGAAACAATATTTTGTCCCCGTTTCTGGAATTATCAGTACTAGATGTAAGTGCGTTTATGATGACGAATGTGTATGTTACTAGTCCTTCTGTTTCATCCTCCTTGGTTGTCCTATTAAAGATTCTCAGAACTAACCAGTCCTGCCCTTTGTCATTTTTCTTTAATACTTGATTAAAAGATTTATTCTCTCCTGCAAAAAGAGAGTTCGTATTAAAAACCGAAGGTTCAATTTGCAGAGGTCTTCTAATCCAATAATCAGAATCGAAGGTCTTACCTTCTTTATTGACATATGTCTCAACCTTCCCATCTTTATTAACTTGTTTCTTTGGCTTTTTATCTTTTCCTTTCTCATAATATGCTGAAAGTATGCTAAGCTCTATTTTATCATCTTGTTCTTGCGAATTGAAACGAATTGTAAATCCCATCGCTGAAGGCAGGTACTGATTAGCCATTCCGACTGGTTCTTCATCTTGACCATCACCAGAAGCATTGCTGGAACGTTTGCCATCTTCCCTCATTTCTGAATTTTCCGAACCATCTTCTTCTTCACTTGGAATTTTATCATCTGTCTCATCAGGTTCAGTGATTATAGCTTGCTGGGGATATAGCATTCCCGCCCCATATCTAGACTTAGGAGATCCATGAACACCAGCTAGTAAAATTTCTTCTCCAGTGGCTTCATCCAAATAACTAGGATTTGGCGATGGTCCAATAATTTCTTTTTTTACAGACTTGACTATTTCATCTCTAATATTCATCTATTGAAGTTTTGTGAAGTTTTGTTGAACAAGTTTGCCTACAGCCGCCTCTAGGTTTTTATCTAAAATCAGATATAACTCTTGCTGGGCTCTGGAGATCCCAACGTAAAGAAGTCTTTGTATTTGATCAGAGCTTACTTCATCTAAGTCAACAAGTATGACAATTGCGTTCTCCAAGCCTTTGTAGGCTTGAATAGTACTGACTTTCAAACCATTTAAGATAAGTTGATTTACATAAGTGTCATCACTAGCAAATGAGTTTTCAAATCGTTTAGAAGAAAGTAATGTGACTTTGTTAAGAGGAATGTCTCTATCCAAGATATTTTGGAGAATTTCATGTAAAGCTTTAATGCGAGTGGCTTTTGTCGGATATTTACAGACCACATGATTACCTGAACAATTTTTTGAGGTAAATTCCGGTACTTCAGCACCTGTTAAAAGTGTGTTTTGAGTTGCAATTTCTCTCGTGTTCCTGCAATTAATTCTAAGAGGAGGAAACGAAGTGTAAGTGGCCCGCTCGGATAATAGTTCTAATGACTCTTTTGGATTGTTTAAATAAATAGCTTGATTAGAAAAATCTCCAAATAAAGCCCAGTTTCCGTTTCTTAAGCCACCCTTTAGGATTAAGTCAAATACTTCAAGATAATACGGTGAAATCAAGTCTTGAGCTTCGTCAACTATTAAAAAATCTAGCTTTTGTTTTTCGTCCAAGTTTTCGTTTGAGACTAGAAACTCAATTGGCAAGTCCTCCGCATAATACTTTGCTAATTCATTAGTGTTACTCGGTATGTGACAATCAGTTTTTTTTGCCATGTAACTGTGAATCGTTCCACTGTAAGTGATTTTACTTTCAGAGATGTTCTTTGAAATAGAAGATATTCTTTTGCCAAGTTGGTTGTTAAAACAAAACATACCCACTTGCTTACCTGAATTTGTTTGGCGTTTTAGCAATTCTATGGCCATTATTGTTTTTCCCGTGCCTGCAGATCCCTGAATTAAACAACGATTATTATATCGCGCAAATTCAAGTAATGAAAATTGCTCTCTTGTGTATTCTTCAATCGCCTCTTCAGTTTCATTGATTCTATTTATCTCTGAATAGTCGATTTCAAAATCACCTCTAAGAATTCTCAATAATAGTTCGCAATCACTTTTGGTCGGTTTAGAGTTGTGTACATCATACCAAAATTTACCATCACATTCCTTGTGAGAACCTTTACTAAGTGAAGAAATGAAAGAACCAATTGGCATATTCAATCCTTGTCTTGTCAAAACTTGCCATGGGTGTCCCTCAGGACCAAAGTCAACAAACTCAGTCATACTTGTAAATGCTACTCCAGAACCCCAAAGAATTTTGGAAAAGCGAATATGAAGTTCTTTATTATGTTCTAATCTGCTTAAAACAAAACGCCTTATCGAATTGATTGTAGCATTTTGTTGAGCGAAAGGCCCAGTTTTTTTACAATTCGTTTTTCCATCACGATTGGTAAAACACCAATCTCCATTCTTCCGAGAAATCCCTCCATGTTTAACCTCAATTGAGAAAAAGCCATGGCCGGGCGCTAGAGCTAGAAAATCTAACTCTCCTGACATGTTCTTGATGTGGTGGTTGGTAAATAAAGAGTGCAGAATAAACATAGAGTTTGTAGATCCGTCATTCTTGAACTTGAGATATAGGATTCTTTCTCCTGTGGAGTTGAATTCACTTATGTTATCTGGAATCAACATAGTATTTTCCGAGTGTTATAATAGTCAACGATAACTCCATTCGTATCAACGGCAGAAATAGTCCTTGTCTCAACATCGATATATACGCCATCTACGTTGATATGAAAGCCATCATTCAAATCGCGAATTTTAGATATTTTTTTAGCTATCTCCTTCTTTATTCTTGTGCTAAGACTTATTCTATGAGCTGTTGCAATTTTGTAAGCAGTCCTCAGTGTTGCAAGGCGGTCTTCCATATTTGGAACCTCAGCAGCTCTGAGTATTAGTTCTAAATTGTCTTCGTCTGGTGAAATAACTTCGTCATCGAAAAGCCATCGATTTAAATTGTAGTGCGCTGGGTTACCTTCTAGATTCGAATTTTCTTTTGTTTTTCTAAGAAAAACTTCTAAGGTTTTCGTGTTTTGATTATTAGCTAAGAACAGGTCTTGAAGCAAACCTCTCCAATATTCAAGCTCTTCATAGCTCTGACTTATAATCGAATCTCTCTTTGAAATCTCGACTAACATACCTCTATCTTTTATATAGCGAAAAATGATATCACCAGTGTAAAATTGATCTGAGTTTTTCTTCAAAACTTTCGACCCACCTTTCAAATCTTCCGAAAGACATAGAATACTGCTCCCTTTTTTTAGGAACATAAAACTACCATCTTCAAAATTCAATACATCACATTTAACCTTCCAACTAGCTGAATTTTCAAGACTTAGTTGGTACCCCTTATATTTAAACTGATCAACACTTTGCAAGAGTGTTTCTACCTCATGATCCTCTTCTATAATTTGATCAATTATTAAATAAGATTCAATTTCTGCTTGAATATCAATTTCTGTTTTTAATATTAAAGAATCATCAATATCCACAATTGACGGTAGGTTATCATAAAAGTATCCCCCTTCTATTCTTCGCTTTAAGTAATTATGCGTAAGCGATGCTTCAGTCGGCCAACATTTAATTTCAATTTCAGGAACAAAAAATTTACATACGCTATTTATCAAATATTTACCACTATATTCTTTGAAAGGATAACCAGTAAAAACAATATTTTGAGTCTCATTTGTTGGAATATTTGTGAAACCTGTATTCACAGGTATTGTAAAGGATTTATCAAAATCTAAAGGGACATTGATAGAAAATGTATCCTGAGCGTATTCAATGTCTTTCCTGCACCCTTCGTAAGCCTCAGCGATTTCTATAATATTTACAAAGTCTTCTGATACATCAGCGGGAATCTGGCTAACCACGTTAAGTAGGTCAGTCTTAAATCTTGCAATTAATTCTGAAACACTTTCGGATGAAGATGCAGAGTTTTTGAGTGCGAATATGGCTGGGTATAAATTATTGTAAAATGATTTCTGTAAAACTTCAAACCCATCTAGAAGCTTTATATTCTTCAATAGTCTTGGCATGATGCTATCCAGTTGACTTCCCGGATAGGTGTATATGTGAATTGATTGATTCTCGTAACGCATCGCTTGATTCCAAAAAGCTTGATCAATATAAAGGTCTTCCGTCCAAGGTATCTCATTCCCAGAATCGGGATCGATATAGTAATACGTGCCATCTTTATTTTCGAAAAGCTCAATCTTATCTAATCCTTCTGAATAGGAAATAAGAGATGAAATTTTTTTCTTATTCCAATTAAGCCGATAAGCATTTATTCTCTGGTCGAATAGACTTCGGAATGCGTTAATATCCTCAACACCAATAATTTTTCTATCAGCAAATGCGATAACTGGAATATTAGCATTTAAAAATGCGTTAATTGTATCTGGATAATCTGATAATTGTTGGATATCATTTACAATCACCGCTCTAAAATCATCACTCGCTGTTTTAGATATACCTGGATATTTCTCATTTAGAATTTTAAGCTCAGGAATGTTCTCTATTGCCTCGCTTATCAGGTCATTAAACTGATCATCAAATTCTTCTGAAATTTCCCCATTTTCGTTATATATATCTAACAAGGTTTGCAATGATTCAAATATTTCTTCGAATTTGGGAAGCTCTAATGCTCTATTAAGTATTCTAATGAAATCCGAGTCGTCTAATTCATCATCAAGATTTACAGCGTTTTTGTATTTCTTTAAATCAGCTGTAATAATTAGGTTTTCGCCTTCGGGAAATATTCTACCGAGCTTCTCTCCATAAATTTCTACAGTCTCTAAAAACTCATGAAATGTTTTAACTTGTCCTCTTCCAGCAACTAGCAAGATTTTCGAAGTAAGATTTTTCTGGTTTACAAGTGCATCTGAGTCATGTTCTAATATTTTGGAAATTGGATTCCGTTTTTCTTTTGCCTCTTTTCGTGCCTTTCTGTAATTAGAATATTTATTTAAAACTCTTTTCGACGAACAATGACTCAATTGAGATTTCAATCTATTTGGGACCGGAATTTGCCCTTGATCCTTAAATTTTAATAGAACCTCTCCATTTTGAGAAACTCGCTCAATCTCAGCAACACATCCAAAGAATTGAACTTTGTCTCCTAATTTAAAATTCAATCCTTCTACAGAGACATCAATATAATCATCTAGATAGTAATTTGTTAGAATAGAAATTGAAGTCCATAAAGCTGCAGCTTTCTTTTCAGGAAAACAAAAAATAAAGGGCTCAGCTTGGCATTTTTTATCTTTAATACCATTGCAATATTCAAGTGATATCCCTGTAGTTAATTTGATTAGTGGACTGAAATTATAATCTCCAAGTTGTAGGTGATACTTCGCAGAATATTTGTCTAGTAAATCAATCATTTTAATTCGAAAATTATTTTAACAACTTCCGCAATCTGCTTCGCCAAATAAGGCGGCACTGCATTTCCAACTTGATGGAATTGTGCCGTTCTTGGTCCACAAAAAAGATAGTTGTCAGGAAATGTTTGAATGCGAGCAGCTTCTCGCACCGTTAAGCTTCTGCACTGTTCAGGGTCATAGTGAATGAAGTAGTGTCCATCTTTTGAAATGTGGCTGGTTACGGTTGTCGCTGCCTCTCTTCTTAGTTGAACTCTAAACCTGTCATTGAATTTTCCACTTTCAGCAGAAGCGTGATCGGGTAATAACTCTTTTTGATGCTTGGCAAAGTCATGCATTCTGGGAAAGCGATGATAATGCTCTGTATAGATTGCAGCAAACATGTACCTCTTCAAATCCTGAACTAAATGCGAGCGCGATTCGTGATTACAAATACCACCGAGCTTTTCATCCTTGTACCACGCTCTAAGCGGATTTGTTGCTGATGGGGTATTGCACTTAATGAACTCTGAACCAAAAGATGATGGCTCTTTAGTTTTCTTAGTATTCTTCTCAAATCCATTCCAGCTCACAATTTCCTGCCTGAATTGCTTTGTCAGATTTGTCCAATTTTCATCCGTGTTCTCTACCTTTTCATAAACATGCTTTTTTCTACCTCTGACAATACTTGAAGAAATAAGGTTTTTACTTATTCCACTTCTAATTTTTGGTAGATCATCAATTATTGATTCTAAAGTAACCTCTTTGCTGACCTTGGTTAAAATATTTGGATCGATATCTAAATCATTTCTAACGCCAAGCAAGATGACACGATGTCTTCTTTGAGGAACTCCGTATTCTTCTGACTTGATTAGAAAGTCAGTATTCTTTTCGTAAATAGGGTTTCCTTTTGCATCAAACGAATCGGGCTTCTTAGTCAGAGAATAGATTTTGTATTCGGGTGCATTGTGCTTTTTGAAAACAGACCCCGGTTTTCTTAAATCTCTCAAGATCCAATCGAACACTTTTTCTTCTCCAACTTTTGCTGAGAGTAAGCCTTTCACATTTTCCATCACAAAAACTGATGGATGGTGTTTTGCTATTATTCTCAGATATTCTTTGTACAAGTAAACTCGATGATCTTCTTTGTCTATTCCACCAACTCTAGACCGTCCAACTAAAGAATAAGCTTGACAAGGCGGTCCCCCAATTAGAAGCCAATCTTTGGATTGGTTCAAGGCTTTTGATATTCTTGAGTCGATTAACTCTAATGGAAAATTAGAATTTCCGAGTTCGCAGAGCCAAGCTTCATGTTTTGCGATTTTTGCCTGTTTGGGATATTTATCGTATAATGAAATTCGCTTTTCTACTCTTTTAGCAAGGCTCGTTTCTCTGAGAAGTTCGTAATACTCTTCCGGAAGTTCTCCTTTTCTAAATTGCCGGGTAAAACTTCTGAGTTCTAATGTTTGATGTGCGTTTTCATCCTTTTCTATTGATAATTTAATTTCAAATGCATTAGGTAATGAAGAGAAGCCCTCTCCAAGTCCTCCAAGACCAGCGAACAGATCTATAATTGAAATTTTCTTGTTTTTCATTATTTACAAATAATTCTTCTATTCAACTTGCATACAACTTTCTGGCTATGGCAAGTAGAGTAGGCAGGGAAACGTTGGGTTTCCGTTTGCGTACGAAGCTAAAGCTTTTAATTTAGTTTTATTTTTTCTATTCTGAATCTAAATCCATAAGATTTAGCGGCTTTATAAATATACAGAGACCTTTAGATTTCACCATAAAGTCCGCATTACGTTTAGGTTGTGTTACCCGACGTATATTTTATTCCAATGTTCAAGACTACTTTTAAAATCGTCTTTATAACTATTAAGGTCAAAATTTCTTCTTTCATTTAGATTTTGAATAGAAAAAGAAACAGCATCCGCAAACAAACCCTCAATTCCTTTTATTTTTCTCGTAAATAATTTATCTGAAACGACCCAAGTTTCACATTGAAATAACATCAAATTTGTAAGTTTTCTTTGCACTTTTTTTTCGGACTCTTTAAAAAATGAATAAAAGTATCCCTTTACCTTATTTTCATCTTTTTTATGATAGCCTTTTAAAAGAACTGATTGATTTTTATAAGGGAAAATATTAATAAAAATTTCAGCAACTCTTTCCATATCTTTTCCATGCCTATTCCTATATACATTCATTTCTTCACTGGTATCATAATTATAAAATGCAGATAAGCACAAATCTATTTCAGTCATTTCTCTTTTTTCGAAAACATATGATTCAGTTCCATTTTCTAAATCATTCCATATTTCCGATTCCGTAAATTTCAAGTCACCAAGACCAAGTTTTTCTTTCTTTACATGTTCTAAAAAATGTAGATTATTAAATTTAGCAGGTTCTTGCTTTAGTAAACAATCAAACATTTTTATGTTAACTTGTTTTCTCCATATTTCGTTATAGACTGTTCTTAAAGTGAAAAGAAGGCAGGATTCATAGTCATTGAAATCGATGTTATCGTTTTCAATTTTTTTGAATAACTCTGTATCGTGTTCATTACAATAGCAATTAAATGAATATATTTTATTTAGGCTCTAGTTTAAAATGGATACGATACTAATTACCGATTTTTGGCCTTTTTTGCTCTCTTTAGGGTCGCGGAAAGAACAAAAGGCCGAAAATCCGATCATTCTTACCCTGACCCCAAAGGGAATAACCGGA
>Ga0075108_10001129_pt1 | contig 13718 bp, 11 predicted proteins | sample AntAceMetag02UK1_FD_69797 | JGI IMG/M metagenome (GOLD analysis project Ga0075108, IMG submission 69797) | Saline lake microbial communities from Ace Lake, Antarctica - Antarctic Ace Lake Metagenome 02UK1 | ecosystem: Environmental > Aquatic > Non-marine Saline and Alkaline > Saline | place...
GCCATATTCGTAGATGGTACTCCGGCAGATTTTATCTCGGCTATAGCCAAGCACCGAAATTGGGACCGAATGGAAAAAGCCGAAAAAATACCGATTTAATAAAAACTATAAAAACTTGGAATCGTACTTGCCCTAAGGAGTGGCAGATACAAAAATAGATGGCGATATAAAATTTGCATGGAACGATATATAGATTTGGTGGCCCGGTCCGTAGAGGTGATCGGCATTTTGACCATACTCACAGGGGTAATTTATGCTTAGGCTATCTTTTTAATTTCGGTCATTAAGGGTCAGGAAAAAACTACTGAAATTAAGACAAAGTATAGGTAAGGCAATTTTGCCAGGGCCGGAGATTTTAATCGCTGCGGATATCATGTCCACGGTAATCACGGAACCCAGTTTAGAATCCGTGGGAATACTGGAGCTAATCGTTCTGATTAGAACATTTTTGAGTTTCTCTTTGCAAGTTGAACTCGATGGTAAATTTCCATGGCAGCGCAGGACATCTGTCCAAGACACAGATAACAAGTAATAAATGGACCACGGATAAGAAATCAAATTGCTATGTCGTCAAAAAAACAGAGGATACAGGACTGGAGAATTAGGCAGGATTATAAACGGTAGAACACTAAAATATAAAATAGTAGAATATGAAATCAATATGGAATGGATCAATAAGCTTTGGACTGGTGTCGATTCCCGTGAAATTATTTTCCGGTTCCGAAAGCCGCACCTTGGATCTTGATATGCTCGACAGCCATGACGGGGAACGGATACGTTACAAGAGGGTCAATGAAAAGACAGGTGAAGAGGTCGAATACAAGGATATTGTAAAAGGCTATAAGAGAGATGATAAGTATATCATTCTGGAAAAGGAGGATTTTGATAATGCGAATTCGAAAAAGAGCAAGACCATAGATATAGAACAATTTGTCATGGGGGACGAAGTAGCTGACGTACTTTTTAAAAAACCCTACTTCATTAAGCCCCAAGAAGGCGGGGAAAAGTCATATTCCCTACTTCGTGATGCATTGAAAAAAACAGGGAAGCTCGGGGTCGCCACCTTCGTGATGCGGCAAAAGGAGCATTTATCGCTTATCGGGATATATAAGGAGGCCTTAGTGCTTCACGTTATACGTTTTGATGATGAAATCAGGGATACCGGAGCTCTCGAACTCCCTAACACCAAGGTTGCCAAAAAGGAACTGGATATGGCCTTGTCACTGATAGAGCAATACACCGAAAAGTTTGATTTCTCGAAATTCAAGGATGTTTATAACGATCAACTCCTTGCGATTATCGAGGCAAAATCTACCGGGAAGCTGTCCACTCCGGAAAAGTTCGAAGCAAAACCCACACAGGCAAAAGATTTGATGGCGCAGTTAAAGGCAAGCTTGGAAAAACGGAAAAAGGCATCGTAGTAAATAAGGCGTGCAAAGTTATGGGAAACGACTTTTGACGTGAAGCTCTGAACTGCGTACCAACATCCCATAATTTTGAAAAGAGTGGATCTACAGGAATACAATAGAAAACGTGATTTCTCGAAAACCCCTGAACCTGAGGGACAGGTGCTTGCCACCGAAGCCCATCGCTTTGTGGTGCAAAGACACAGCGCAAGGCGATTACATTACGACCTACGCCTTGAAATCAACGGTAGCCTGAAAAGTTGGGCGGTGCCTAAAGGACCTTCCATGAATCCAACCGATAAACGTCTGGCGGTGCGCACCGAGGACCATCCCATCAACTACCTGCATTTTCAAGGCACCATTCCGAAAGGGAACTACGGTGCCGGCGAAATGATAATCTGGGATTCCGGTACTTTCGACGTAGACCGAACAGAATTGGACATGCCCGTGCACGAGCAACTCGCCAAGGGCAACCTAAAGCTCGTTTTTGATGGGCAGCATATAAAAGGGCATTTTGCACTTGTCAAAACCGGCAAGCGGAGCGAGAAAGAGCAGTGGCTGCTGATCAAAAAAAAGGATATGTATGCGACGGATTTGCAATACGATGCCGAGGCCCTACTTCCGAACGCGGAAAACAACATGAAAAAACATCCCCAGATATTAAGGCCTAATACCATTATACAGCCCATGTTGGCCTCGGCCGCCAAGCAAATTTTCAACCATCCGGATTGGCTTTACGAATTAAAATGGGATGGCTATCGGGTTCTGGCACATATTTCTGAAAAGGGAGTTTTGCTCCAATCCCGGAACGGTATCAGCCTTACTTCCAAATTTCCAAAGCTGGCCAAGGATTTGGAGGCCGTTGAACATGAATGCATCCTTGATGGCGAGGTAGTATTATTGGACGAGGCAGGCGTTTCACAGTTCGGGGAGCTGCAAAATTATCCGAATGCGAAAGGCGTCCTGCGGTTTTACGTATTTGACATGCTATACCTTAACGGACATAGCATGCTTGACCTTTCCTTGATCGATAGAAAAAGTCTGATTCCAGATGTGGTGGAGGGCTTGGATATTACCCGTTATTGCGACCATATAGAAGCCATGGGCAGCGCGCTATACCACAAGGCCACCGCTGTTGGTATGGAAGGAGTTATGGCAAAACACAAAGCTTCCACGTACAGCTTAGGAGCAAGGACAGATAAATGGCTAAAGGTAAAGAGCGTGGAAAGTGTGGATGCCCTTATTTGTGGTTATACAGCTGCCGCTGATGGCACAGTGGCCTTTGGTTCCCTTATCCTTGGAATAATGGAGGGAGAAAAAATGGCGTATATCGGTAATTGCGGATCTGGATTCAGCGAGGCGAAGCGCGAGGAATTATTGAAACTTTTTAGACGGTACGGCAGCGATAGGAATCCTTTTGACAAAAAATTGAATTTAAAGGGACGCACACCGAATTGGATGATACCGACCCTGAAATGCGAGGTAAAGTATTCCGAACGCACCAAAAATGGAATGCTGCGCCATCCTGTTTTTAAACGCTTGATAAACCAACCGATAGTCGGCCAAAAAACACATTGGCAGCCGTACAACAAAAGGGTTGCGACTTCACGTGAAACGCTGGAAATCGACGGACTTCCCGTTCCTATTTCCAATATAGATAAAGTGTATTGGCCTGATTCAGGCATTAGCAAATACGACCTTATCGACTATTACTTAAAGATTTCCGATTTCATTCTGCCGCATCTGGTGGATAGGCCTCAAAGCCTGCACCGGCATCCCAATGGTATTTTGGAAGATGGTTTTTATCAAAAAGACAACGAACGCGTACCCGAATGGATGCAAACCACCACTATCTATTCCAACTCCTCAGAACGCAATATCGAATATTTATTATGCCAGAATACGGCATCGCTCCTCTATATGGCGAATCTAGGCTGTATAGAAATCAATCCTTGGAGTTCAAGATTGGGCCACTTGGAATACCCCGACTATGGCATCATAGATTTAGATCCGCCTGAGGGAGTGGATTTCCAAAACGTCGTACTAATTGCGAAAGAATTCAAGTCGGTTCTGGACGCCGCCAAGATCGGCGCATATTGTAAAACATCGGGATCCAAAGGACTGCACATCTACATTCCTATGGGCGCAAAATACAGGTATGAAGAGGTGCGGAATTTTATAAAACTACTCTGCCATTTTGTGGAGGAACGACATCCTAAAATCGCTACAATGGAGCGACGCATCATTAACAGAAAGGGTAAAATCTACTTGGACTATCTTCAAAATCGCAAAGGTCATACCATTGCTTCGGTATACTCGGTAAGGCCTTTGGCAAATGCACCGGTAAGTATGCCCATACAATGGGAGGAGCTCAATAGCGGCCTGTCCGCTCAAAAATATACCTTGAAAAATACCATGGAAAGAGTCGCAAACACGCACGATTTATTCCAACCTTTACGTGACACCGGTATCGATATGGAAACGGCTCTCAACAATCTAGACCGTTCGTACTAGACGAATTCTGAGATGGATTTTACAATAGCTCTTTCTTTGTCAGTTCGGCTGCGTCAAAAATAAACGGTATGCCGTTATCTCCTTCTATTTAGGACATTTACTTTGCAATTCACGTTTGAACTACTTTTTGCAATTCGGTCGGATTGTGAGGTCCAATACCAGTAACCTATGAAGAACTTTTTCAAGGAATTCAAGGAATTTGCCATAAAAGGCAATATGATAGACATTGCCATTGGTGTCATTATCGGAACCGCCTTTAATAAGGTAGTCGAGGTTTTGGTAAAGGATATTATCATGCCGCCCATCAGTTTGCTAACCGATGGGGTTCATCATGCCGATAAGAAAATTATCATTCGTGATGCGGGCAGCTCTGCCACCGGCGAGACCATAGATGAGTTGGCCATTGGTTACGGTAAACTCATTGAATCCTTGATAGATTTCATGATTATTGGTCTGACCGTGTTCGTTGTCATTAAAATAATGAACAGTACAAAACGAAAGGCCGAAAACGTGGAGGACAAAACGGTAGAAACTCCCAAGGATATCGAATTGTTATCTAAACTTACCAAGCTCGTCGGCGAACAAAACGAAATATTGAAGAATCGACCGAAGTCCTGATCCGCGATGGTAATGAAAAAGTTCGATTATTCCTTGGATTATCAAAAGCTGGATTTGAGAAAGGAACCGCATCACTATACCATTGGGAGGGGCTAACAGGGAGTCTTATTGGTACAGCCTTACAAAGCGGAACTACTGCCCTATTGGCGTTTTAAAACACCGGAAATAGCAGAAAAATCCGCATATAAAATTTACGGTATGTTCTTGGCGTATCTGGAAGAAGATGATTTTGTTGGGGCCGATATGACACGCAAATTTCTATAAATGGGCTTTACTAGGGCAAGACGTTACGCCAATTACAAAGGTGGCAAAAAATACGCGGGTGCGGTACCGAAAGATAAAAAGGGACAGAGCGGTTCACATGGCAGGGCGCAGAACGAACGGCAGGCCGAGGATGCTAACAAGGCAGAATCCGCTGCCATTTTTAAGAACTGGTTGCACCTGGCAAAAAACAATAGGGAATATAACCGATTGGGGAAAAATTTTCGATCGGACTATCCCTGATCACTACTTCGGGGATTAAATAAAACTTTGACAGGTCAAGCTATTACACCTTCCAATTTACCTTAATCATCAAAGTGTCGATACTTGGCCATTATGAACATATAGGCACCATAGCAAATTAACCCGAAAGCCACAAGACCCACCAGCCATGGCCCGGAACTTTGCCGCAAGAAGGAAAAGGCCTCCGCAGTCCCCTTAATATCGTTTTGGCTTGCCGTATCCGCAGCCCTGAAAAAGAAATAGGCAATGACGCCGGTAACGACCGCCCTGGACGATAACCCCGCATACCCGAGCCACTTAATTACGTTTCGCGTATTCATATCGGATAGCGTACTCAAACGAAACTTTTGAAGGAAGTCGCCCTTGATTACCTTCACAAGTTGAAAAAGAGCTTTTATAGCCAAGCCAATGGCTACAGCGTAGAACACATAATCCAAATACTCAGTGGGCAAGAATTTGCCTTTATTGGACTGCCCCCCGCTTGCAGGATTAAAAATTTGATAGAAGGCATAGATACCCAAGGCGAGATAGACCAATCCGCTAATGAAAAATCCAATACGTTTTCCAAGAGCCTTGCCGTCCGAGCCCATCCCCTCCGGGTCTTTGATACTCTGGTAGAACCGCCAGAAAGCATAGCACAACAACCCTAGACCAACTATACCCAAGAGCACGTTCCCGAAGGGTTGATCCTGTAAAAATTTTAGTACCCCTAATTTTCCCTGCGATTGACTGCCCAATCCAAACGCCGCCCCGAGGGCAAGAATACCGGTTAACGCGTATACCGTACCCTTGGAGGCAAATCCTGCTCGTGCGATGTGTTTCACTTTATCATCCATGGCTTTTTATTTTGTGGCAATATAAAATTTTACGGTACAACCTATTAACCACATTGCAATGAATTATGTGCCTTATCCGTCAGAGGTATTTTTACCAAATTGAGTTGTAAGTGCCCTCACAATACGATTGTTTGGGGCGAATTCCATAAAAACGACTTTAAGTACCGTATAGCCCGGTACCGCTACGATCATACCTACCACACCAAATAAAAGTCCCGCAATGATGATAATTAGAAAGATTTCCAAGGGATGCGATTTAACGCTGTTCGAAAAAATAAAGGGTTGCGAGAAAAAATTATCGATAAGCTGACCGACCGTTATACCAATGGCCACGTAACCCAATTTAGGAAGTATATCGGCACCGAAGTCCATACCTAAATTTCCGGTTACCGTAAAGACCATCATGAATACGGCACCGATTATCGGACCGGCATAGGGGATGATATTGAACAGCGCACAAAGAAAGGCGATGGCCAAAGGGTTTTCCATGCCCACCATGGTTAAGGTTGCCGCGTATATAATAAATAAAATGAGTATTTGCAGCAGCAACCCTATGAAATATCTGGAGAGTAAATCTCTAGTGGCATCGATGGAATGAATAATGCGCAAATGATGGGTTTCCGGAAACATCCTCACCATCGTACCCTGGATCATCCCTGTATCCTTAAGAAGAAAAAAAGAGATGAATATTATGGATAACAAACCGATACCCATAGTGCCGACAGCCTCCAAAACCGAATTTGAAAAGCGGGAAATAAAGCCGGTTTCGATCTCATTCTTTACCGTTTCCTCAATGTCGACATCTTCTACCATATTCTCTACCATTTCTTTGGAGGCGCCTGCGGAGCTGGTCAGTTCCCCGAAAAAAAGTTCTAATTCGGCCTGCATTGTTTTTAGGTTCAGCAGGGCCAGTTTTTCCCCTTGCTCCGTAATCAATGGAACGAAAAGCCATACTAGCCCTACGAGCAGCCCAAAAAGAAGGAGCATGGTAATGGTAACGGCCAAAATCTTTGGAAGCTTTAGTCGATTTCCAAGAAATACTCTAGCGGGCCTACCGATCAGTGCTAAGACCACCGCCAAAACAAGGTAGGCAATGACCGACCGTATCATATAGAGAAAATAGAAAACTAAAAAAGTGAAGGCTATGAGCGCGAAGCCCTTAAAGATACCTTTTGCGATGGTGTCGGATTTCATGTCGGTTTTGTTTTAGATAAGGTTTTTTTAATGGTATTTATAGAACGCTGCCATTTCGCGTAAACTTGCCCAGGTTTCGGATAGTTTTGTATATCAAATTCCCATGGCATCAATACTTGCCTATCATCCAGTTCGGCCAATTTGGGCAGCCATTTTCGTATGTACTCCTGTTCCTTGTACTTATAAGATTGGTAAATGGGGTTGGTGTACCAGATCTCAAAAGCCTGCATATGCCAGTTCATCCAATTGACGCTAACATCGTAATCTATGAGCTTGGATTCAAAATAGGCCGCGCGCCAACGCCAATCAACCTTATAATCGTGTATTAGAAAACTTGCATAATTTACTCGCCCCCTATTGCCCATATACCCGGTTGCATTTAATTTGCGCATGTGGGCGTACACAAATGGAATACCCGTTTTTCCCTCGCACCGGCGCTCGAATGGTTCCTTAGAATCCTCGAACCCGACTTTTTTTCCCTTAAAACCATGTTTAGCGTAAAATTTTGTGCCAACCCTCATGTGACGGAAAATAAAGTAATCGCGACAGACCAATTGAAACAAGAACCACCATGTGCCATGTTTCTTTTTGGTTTGCTCCTCATATTTTTTGACTTCGTGATAAATGTAGCGAGGCGAAATACAGCCCAAGGCCAAATAGGGAGAGAACTTTGAACTATAGTCCATGCCCAAGGATTTGTTGCGTGTCCATTTATAGGCCGTCAGCTTTTCGGTCTCGTAGAAATAGTACTGTAATCGTTTTAAGGCTTCCCGTTCCCCTCCTTTTACAAAGGGTTCGGTTTCTACCAAATCAATATCGCTCGTTACCATGTCCCAAAATTTAGGCAATTCCCCGTAATCCGCTATCGGATAGAAGTCGATTACGTTTATTTGGGGTAAGCATTCTCGAACCTTCGTCTCCTTGGTCGTTTTGATGCGATAGGTTTTGGAAACTAATGGGATAGCTGCCATACTGTAGGGGATATCATCCTGGTGATACATCGTTCTTCCCCAATAAAGATGTATATCGCAGGTTTTTGGCAAGGCATTTTTTACTTTCCCGACCATTTTTAGTTCCTCTTCGGCATGTTCCTCCTCGGCGAAAATGGCGGAAATTTGATATCTATCGACGAATTTTGGGAGCTCGGCGGAAGGGCTGCCCTGAACGACCAAAAGACTACCGCCCATATCTTGGAGTTGATTGCGTACATCCCCTAAACATTGTAATAGGAATTGATGCCGTACCTCATCCGCTTTGCGAAAACCTAATTCTAAATCACTATAAGCATTAGGGTCTATACAATAAACGCATAGCACTTGCTTGCCCATTCCTACCGTGCGGTAGAGGCCTTCGTTATCGTGTAACCACAAATCGTTCTTGAACCAGTACAGAATGGGCATCATTTGATATAAAAAACGGATAGCTTAAAAATAACCACCCGTAACGCCCGTAAATTTGTGAAATTTTAAAAAATGCGGATAGCCTAATAAAATCAATTACTGACCCAAAACAAAAAGCATACATTAGGGTTTTGTAGGAGGAAAAGGCAACTATTAACCCTTGGCCAGAAATACACTTGTTTTACCCTGGCCCTAAAGGGAAACCAAGACGATTTATGGGCTCTCACCCTTTTGTCCCGATACCTATCGGGAGGGAAAAGAGGGCAGAAATTGCCGGACTTTTGTAACGGGTGCATTTACAAGAAAAAGGACCGGCGTATGCCTACCCGGTCATGCAGGAAGGTACACCCTAAAGGTTGCACCACTTCCTAAATTTCCTTCGGCCGTAATTGCCCCACCATGGTTCTCCGCTATTTTTTTAGCAATCGCCAAACCGATTCCCGTTCCCTCATATTCCGATTTTGCGTGTAACCGTTGGAATACTTCAAAAATCTGCTCGCTGTACTCGGCCTTGAACCCTATGCCATTATCTGAAAAGGAAATTTCATAGTATAGCTTGTCCGCTATCAATCCTTGAATTTTCAATGCACTACCCCCTAATTTATGAGTGGTGATGTGTAGTATAGTCGACACGTTCTTGGTGGAAAATTTAATAGCGTTCTCGATCAAATTCTGAAAAAGCTGTCCAATCTGAAATGGAACAACTTCTGTAGCACAAAGGGCATCGGCATGAATTACGGTGCCTGAAGTGGCAATCCTATCGGAAAGATTGTCGATTACACTATCCAATAAGATCTTTAAATCCGTATGTTCAAGTTTGGTATTATCGACGGAGGTACGGGAGAACGACAGTAGATCATCTATTAAGGTTCGCATACGCTGGGCCGAACCAAAAATTTTGTCGAGGTCGCGTAGTCCAGCTACCGAAATGTTTTGCTATTCCCTATCGGCAATCTTGTCCGAGAACATTTGAATTTTTCTCAGGGGCTCCTGTAAATCGTGACTGGAAATATAGGCGAATGCCTCCAGTTCCTTGTTCCTGTTCTGGAGGTTATGCACCGATAATTGCAATTTGTTATTGGCCTCCGTTACCTGGTCTGTCCTTTCAATGACCTGCTTTTCAAGATGTTTGGAAAAATCCTCCAATGTTTTTCTAGCTTTTATACGGTCGGAAACGTCGGTGGTCGTGACCATTACCCCGGATATAGTGCCGTCAATCTCCCGCAAGGGTTTATAGTCATAATCCACATAGAATTCCCAAACTCCCTTTTCGTCCTCAAGGGAGGCGAACGATTCCTTTTCTGAGACCGCCACCCCTGTTTGCAATATGCTCCTGATAATATCCGGATATTTGGACTGCGCAAGATTTGGGAAGATATCTAGAAGGCCCTTACCCTCTACCTCTTGTTTCTCCTTACGCCAAAAAAGCTTTAAGAGCGTTTCATTTGCCATTTGTACTTGCATATCATATCCTTTGAGGATACCCATGGCTATAGGGGACTGCATGACAAAATTTTTGAATTGTTTTTCGGACTGCTCCAGATTAAACCTTGCCCTAACTGTATCTGTTACCTCAAAAGCGACCAACATGATTTCGTCGACTTCGCCATTTCTTAAAATAGGCTTGAAAATAAAATTAAAATAGCCGGTTTCCTTGATTCCGTTCCGTTCCAGGATGAATGGATATTCCAAGCCATCCTGACCTTTTTTTGAAGAGATGACTTCGTTAAAAATTGGTAAAATTCCGTCCTTTACCTCTGTTAAGACTTCGAATAGCGGCTTATTGACGGATTCTTCATGTGTTTTGTGCCAAATGGTTAGCGCCATGTCGTTGACAACCTTTATTACAAAATTTTCGATTCCGATAATGGCTATTCCAACCGGTATTTCCTTGACCAATAGACGAAAACGCTCCTCGTTCCGTTTTAATTTTTCTAGACTTTGCTGAAGTTCGGTAGTGTCCTGCAATGTGCCGTTGAAACGATAAACGTTTTTATTCGCATCGAACCAAGCCCTTCCCAAGGCCCTTACGTGCCGTTCACGGCCATTTTCCCTGTTGCGTACGGTATAGCTGATATCATACTTACCACCGGATTCGTATTTGAATACTTTGGCAATTGCGTCATTTACCCTCTTTCGGTCTTCTTTTATAATTGCATTTGTTGCGATTTCCAATGATATGGCTTCCGTTACTGGCAGCCCGAACCACATTTTTAATCGGTCGTTCGATTTCAGTTTGTCATTTACCGGATCATAGACCCATGTCCCAAGATCGGCGGCCTCGATGGCAAATTCAAGTTCGTCCTCCCGCTCCTCAAGCCTTTTAAGGTTGACGACACTATCGGTGGTTTCCGTAAGTATGGTCATCACAGCTGTAATTTGGTTCTTTTCGTCCTTTACAGGACTATGGCTAAAGGTCCAATAACAATCCTCTAGATTCCCATTTCTGTACATTGGCAACAACATATTTTCGTCCCATGTAGCTTCTCCATTCTTATAGGCCATGTAAAGCATCGGTTCTAATGATTCCCACATCTCTTCCCATGCTTCCTTGGCCTCAATACCCAATATCCGCGGATGTCTGTCCTGTGTCAAGCTTAGCCCAAAAGCGTCGTTGTAAAGGCAATAATGCTGATCTCCCCAGTAAAGTATCGTTGGCAAGCGGGAGGGCAATAACAGCGATAGGGTACTTTTTAAGGTTTTAGGCCATAGTGCTGGCGGCCCCAGCGCTGTACCCTCCCAATTTTTTAACTTTATAAGTTCTCCCATTTGACCTCCGTCCTCTAGAAAACCAAGCTGCTCTACTTTGGGATCTTGTTCCATTTTATTTGTTTGCAATGTTATAATTGTACGATAAAACTTGACCCATCGTCCTTGGTAGCAGGGTTTTCCTTAATGTGTTTCAAACAGTTTGATATCGCTATTTTAAGACCATTGAAGGTATTGGGTTTTTTCAGATACAGGTTTGCACCCAAATCCCGTAAACGTTCTGCATTTGAAATATCGATCGAGGTCGAATAGATAACCACAGGAACTTTTTTTAAACGGACTGAATTTCTAATGGAAGACAGACATTCTTCTCCATCCATAAGAGGCATGTTCAGGTCCAAAAATATACAGTTCGGCAACTTTGACGTTGCAGTAAGCCCGTCCATCAAATCGACACCGTTCCTAAAGGTCTTCAAATCTATCCTCGAATTGATTTCTTCCACAACTTCCTGAAAAAACTCCCGGTCTTCATTATCGTCATCCGCTAAATAAATGGTGTATTTCTTTTTGTACATAAAATTGATAGTTCGGTTTTATCCAATACCACTATAAAGGTCATAATCAGAAATGCTATTTATGGCCTTGGATGCTCAAAATGTTAATCCTAAATATAAAAAGAGATTTACAAATTAGGAAGAAGTTCGAGAATTTATTGAAATGGCGGTGCTGTCGGTGCCATCTGACCAGCGATTAAGCTACGTTCCCTTCGTCATACATTTTTATGCCGGTCGGGACACATTTAGGAAATCGATTGCATCAAATTATTGTTTTAAAAACACCATGGCAAAGGATGGATGTCTTTACATTTGGCTAAAAGAGAGCCATGGAGAAGCCAAAAAAATTTCCCGAACAGGAACAGACGCAGCCCGGTCTAGAGGAGCGGATGAAGCCCCAACCCGAAATAATTCGCACCGGCTACAGAGGAAGCGGAAAGCTGGACGGAAAGGTGGCCTTTATCACCGGTGGGGATAGCGGGATTGGCCGTAGCGTGGCAGTACATTTCGCAAGGGAAGGTGCCAATATTGCGATTATCTACCTAGAAGAGCAGCACGACGCCGAGAAAACCAAGGAACTCGTAGAAAAGGAAGGTCGCGAATGCCTCCTATTTGAAGGAGACCTTAGAGATGTCGACTTTTGCGCCCAATCCTTGCGCGAGTGCGCCAGTTCTCTGGGAGGTTTGAACATCTTGGTAAACAATGCCGCCGTACAATATCCGAAGGACGATTTTGCCAATATTGATCTGGGTCAGGTAAAAATAACATTTGAGACAAACATCCTCTGCTATTTCCATATCGTAAAATATGCCATGTCCTATATGAAGGAGGGTGACTGCATTATCAATACCAGTTCTGTTACGGCCTATCGTGGAAGCGAACATTTAGTGGACTATGCCAGCACCAAGGGGGCAATCGTCAGTTTTACCAGATCTCTTTCCAAAATGTTGGCCAAGAAGAAGATCAGGGTCAACGGGGTGGCACCCGGGGCCATATGGACCCCGCTTATTCCTGCGACCTTCGATGATGTTTCCAATTTTGGACAGGACACGCCCATGGGTCGGGCGGGACAACCTAGCGAAGTTGGGCCTGCTTATGTTTTTCTGGCAAGTGATGACAGCAGTTATATTACCGGTCAATTTATTCATATAAACGGCGGGGAAATCATAGGATCTTAGGGTCTCCATGCTTCATTTCAAAGATTTGATAGGCAGGTCTAGGCCTTCGAAATTCCTTTTTTTAGCTTCCTTTAGCGGATTCCGATACATGGCCAATTAAACTTTCCCATAGCTTCTAGATTCGGAAGAAGGAACACCTATAGATGTCCGTTCCGATCAAGGCGATACAAACGGATTTGAACGGAGCGAACTTTTTTCTTTGGATAGTCTTGTTGGGTTTATGTCAAACCGATTAAATACGCATCGGGAAGTGTACCAAGCTCGTTCCTGCTAGTAAACCAACAGTGTTACGCTTCATTTCTAAGAGCAACTATAAAACCACCTGAATTTCCGTTTCTAAAGTTGTCTTTTGATAATTTACTTTTAAATTTCTGATGATGTTTTAAAGTATTCGAATTTCCCTTAATTAAAAAGACAGGGTTTCCCCTGTCTTTTCCCCAAATCTTACCATGAACTTAACCTACTTATGCTATGGTTGTACAAATATAAACGTACCAGTTCCTTTTCTAAAAAATTATATGTCCAACTACCTTCATTCTCGTTGTGTGGAACACTACGGGAACTAAATCTTACCGATCCGATAGTCCTAAACGCTATCGCTGCTATCCAATGTGCGTTAGGCTCTAGTTTAATTTAGCGTTGTTATTTCTGTTAAAATCAAAAAAACAGGGTCTTTAGTTTACTTGAAATCAGAAAATCCGGTTATTCCCTTTGGGGTCAGGGTAAGAATGATCGGATTTTCGGCCTTTTGTTCTTTCCGCGACCCTAAAGAGAGCAAAAAAGGCCAAAAATCGGTAATTAGTAT
>Ga0075108_10001138_pt1 | contig 13681 bp, 10 predicted proteins | sample AntAceMetag02UK1_FD_69797 | JGI IMG/M metagenome (GOLD analysis project Ga0075108, IMG submission 69797) | Saline lake microbial communities from Ace Lake, Antarctica - Antarctic Ace Lake Metagenome 02UK1 | ecosystem: Environmental > Aquatic > Non-marine Saline and Alkaline > Saline | place...
CGCTTTCAGGAAAAATAACGGACAAAGTTGGCAAGGTAGGCGGACTATCCTTAGGCAGACCTTACAACGCAGGAGCATACACGGTAGCACAAAACGGAAATATAGCCTATACCTTGGGAACCACAGAACACCCTGCAGATTTGGGTGTACAAACCAAGAAAGGAACAAAGCGCCTCACCTTCGTAAACGACGATCTCTTTTCCGCTAAGAATGTAGGAAATGTAGAAGAACTCTGGTGGAAATCATCATATGACCAGCAAGATATACAAGGCTGGGTAGTTACCCCTCCCAATTTTGACCCTTCAAAAAAATACCCTTTTATTCTTGAAATCCATGGTGGGCCGTTCTCCAGTTATGGCTCTGTATATTCTGCCGAAATACAAGCTTTTGCAGCCGCTGGTTATGTGGTTTTGTATTCCAATCCTAGAGGAAGCACCAGTTACGGTGCTGAATTTGGAAATCTGATTCATCATGATTATCCCAATCACGACTATGACGATTTAATGAGCGGTGTAGATGCGGTGATTGAAAAAGGATATGTTGACACCGATAATTTATTTGTGACAGGCGGTAGTGGTGGCGGGGTGCTTACGGCATGGATTGTTGGAAAAACTGACAGATTTAAAGCTGCCGTGGTAGCCAAGCCTGTTATCAATTGGGCAAGTTTTGTACTTTATGCTGATGGTGCGGCTTTCTTCGCTAAATATTGGTTCGGCAAAAAACCCTGGGAAGATCCGGAAAGTTATTTTAAACGTTCTCCATTAAATTATGTAGCCAACGTTACTACCCCAACCATGTTGCTCACCGGAGAAGAAGATTACAGAACCCCTATTGCAGAATCGGAACAGTTCTATACCGCTTTAAAATTGGAAGGCGTCGAAACGGCCATGGTTCGTATTCCCGGCGCATCTCACGGTATTGCCAATAGACCTAGTAATCTTATTGCAAAAATAGCGGGTATTTTGGCTTGGTTTGAGAAATACAAAGAGTAGCGAAATGCTAAAATTCTTTGGAACAATCCACTAAAACCTGCTGAACGAGGTCAAAACAACCAAGCCCTTTAAACACTGCATTGGGAGAACCTTTTTTTTGTTTGTGAAATTTTGATTAATCAACAGTTCACAAACAAAAAAGAATTCCTACCCTCGCCTGTGATGAGCGCAGCCGAAGTGTGGGATGCGAATAAGGGGCGGGTAGTATGATGAAGTAATCAAAAAAGCAAAATAGAACCGCTGACCTTAAAACAAAACCGCCTCTGATATTAAAGGAAATCCAAAGTAAAATTATCCACAAAACACCCACCCCTAGCCCCTCCCAAGAGGGGAACAACGTATAGCTATGATTAATCTATTCCGAAATATTCGTCAAAACCTACTTTCAGAAAGTAATACCCCCAAATACTTCAAATACGCCATTGGAGAAATCCTTCTTGTAGCTATTGGGATTCTCATTAATCGGAAGTTCACAAACAAAAACGTAATCCTCCCCTCTCGGGAGGGGACTAAGGGGTGGGTGCTATGATGAGAAAGGTTATTCACTACAACCCGGAACTAGTTAATCTGGCAAAAAAGCTACGAAACAATCTGACACTTGGAGAAATTGCGCTTTGGCGAGAAATCAAAGGCAAAAAAATGGGTGTGCGATTTAGTAGACAAATTCCAATTGACCGCTACATCTTAGATTTTTATTGTAAAGACCTTCAGTTAGCCATAGAAGTAGATGGGAGTATTCATTTTGAGGAAGGCCATGAAGAGAAAGATAACCAAAGACAAACCCGGTTAGCATCTTTAGGGGTAACCGTAATACGATTCTCCGATACCGATGTGAAAAACAATCTTTCCTATATTTTAGCGGAACTTAAAGTACAGATTGAGAGCCTAAAACCAAAAACACCCACCCCTAGCCCCTCCCAAGAAGGGAACGTTTTATAGTTATGATTAATTTTTAGAAGACCTTTTATAGTAAGGAGCCAGGCGGTGCACAGGCAATAAAAACAAAAAAACATGATAAAGTCCTTCAAGAGAATTAAGTACAAGTTCATGGAAACAGGTACATACTTTAAATACGAAATTGATAAAATCGTGAGCTTAAAAATATATAAATCTTATTTTAAATAGCTGATTTTTAAAATATTACCATAGGTTTTTTAGTGGGTGTCTTTTAATTTAGAGGAAACTTTAATTAAAACAAAAACACCTATGAAAACAACTACGTTCAACCGAAGGGAATGGCTTAAAAAAGGGATGCTTACTGCTGGCGCCGCAGTAACGATGCCCTATCTTAGTTTTGCAGAAACTCCTGGAACACCGATTCGATTAGATAGGAACGGAGATGCCCTTTATAGTCCATTTTTCAAAGAGTACTTACCAGAGAATATAAGAGATTTTCCCGTTCTAGAAGCAAAGTTAAATGCGAATGAAAATCCATATGGCCCATCTCCCATGGCATTAGAAGCTTTGAAAGATTCCGCCGCTGGTGGAAACCGATATGCTTGGCAAGAACTGTATCAATTAATGGATAAAATAGCTGAATTCGAAGGAGTTTCCCAAAAGAACATCATGATGGGTCCCGGTTCTTCTGATCTATTGGAAAAAACAGCTATGGTATTATTTATGAACGGGGGCAACGTTATTTCTGCAGACCCCGCGTATATGTCATTGATTCGTGTTGCAGAGGCCGCTGGCGGAACTTGGAAACCTGTACCATTAAAGGATGATTGGTCGCACGACCTCGATGCTATGGAAGCGGCAATAGATGACGAAACCAAATTGGTCTATATCTGTAACCCTAACAATCCTACGGGTACCATTACAGACTCAAAAAAATTATTGGATTTCTGCTCTAGAGTCTCCGAAAAAGTTCCTGTTTTTGTAGATGAAGCCTACTTATGGTTTTTGGAGGAGGGTGACAAACATAGTATGGTCTCATTAATCAATGAAGGTAAAGATATTATAGTAGCACGAACCTTCTCCAAAATTCATGGTATGGCCGGGCTCCGCGTTGGATATGCAGTTGCTCAAGAAGCAACCTTGGATAAACTTCAAAAAATTACCCGTGCCGGCATGGGAATTTCGTACCCATCTGTATATGCCGCAATGGGTGCGATGGACGACTCAGCGTTTTTAGAAAGTTCCCGTGTAAAGAATACGGCCTGTCGCGAGTACGTGTATCAGGAACTTACCAAATTGGGTATTGAGTACGTACCCTCTTATACCAGTTTTATGATTTTTCCTATTGAAATGGAAGGTAAAGCATTTCTAAAGAAAATGACCGATTTAAAAGTAGGAGTACGTGCTTTCGAGTTTATGGGTAAAAAATGGTGTAGGGTAAGTATGGGAACTATGGAAGAAATGAAACTTTTTACCGCAGCCCTTACTAAAGTATTAGTGTAGCCTATGGATATCGGATTTCAAAAAACCATCGTTTTTCTATTTTTCATCTTCATTGGGATACTGCTTAAAACCAAGTTCAAGTCCAAGGAGGAAATTACAGGCATCAAAAAAATAATTCTGAACCTTGCCTTACCAGCAACAATTTTTATTGCTCTATTGGGCGTGCAAGTAGCATTTAATTTATTGTTGCTTCCTTTACTGGCTCTTGCACTTAATTTGTTACTGTTTGTGGTTTTCCCCTTTGTACTGCCTGTTTTAGGTATTAAAAAAGAAACTCCGGAATTTAGGACTGCTAAACTACTAGTACCCTCGCTGGCTCCAGGATTATCCTGTTTTCCTTTCGTATTGGAGTTCCTTGGAGAGGAATACTTGGCAAAAGCTGCCATGGCGGATCTTGGGAATAAAGTCTTTGTACTTATATTTTTATATCTGGTGGCGATGAAATGGTATTTGCGGTTACAAGGCAAAACGCAACAGAAGGGAAGTTCAAAGATCGGATCTCTGCTTAAAGTAATGGTATCCGAGCCGGTGAACCTTTTTATTGCGGCTGCCTTGGTACTGCTTTTTTTTGGGTTTAATATGACCTCTTTGCCGTTTGTATTCAGCGAAACCCTGCTTAAATTAAGCCTAATAATGACTCCTTTAGTACTATTGTTTATTGGTCTTGCCGTAAAAATTAAACGAAAGCAGTTTGTTCAAATATTTTCCTTGTTATCATTACGCGCAGGTTTAGTTTTTTTCATTAGCGGAGTTTTTGTATTTAGTACCGGAATACGGGCAACTAACGAAATTCTGTTGTTGCTTGCCTTTGGTCTTAGTGCTTGTAGTTTTTGGCCATATGCCCATATATCATCCATTGATAGTTTGGAAATGGATGCTAACTCCAAAAAACGGACCTTTAATACCAATTATGCGATAAGTATTTTGGCTTTGTCATTTCCGTTATCGACCTTACTCATTCTAGGCGTGCTTAATAGCGGGGCATTGTTTTCCCAAACTCCTTTCATATTTGCCACTTCGGCAGCTTTGTTTGTAATTGGGTTGTTATCGCCAGGATGGTCTTTGGCTAGGAAAGCGATTAAAAGACATAAATTAGTAAGCTCAGAATTGGATTCGGCAAGGGCAGAGCACATCTAATTGCTACCTTTATCGAAAAACGTGTTTAGCGTATTAAGTAAGTTTTCAATCAGTTTATTCGCCAAAATATACTTTTTGTCCTTTTAGCGAGTACCTGTTATGACGTAAATATTCCTAAATACAAATAGCTACAAAAGAGGAATCTAATACAGCATTATCTACGTATCACGCATCGAAAGCTAATAAAACCGATTTACCATACGTATAATTCTTTTTCAGACATAACGAATTGAAATTAAGGTAATCTTTCATAAGCTTTTGTTTATACAGCCTGTATTTCTTAGTTAATCGCTAACTTCAACTTTCTAATTTTAGTTAAACTGCCACACCGTGAAAAACATCTTTATTATTATTTTTTTGTTGGTTTGCCCACTTTTGGTCGCACAGGAATTTAAGGCCATGTCCTACAATATTAAATACGACAATGTTAACGACACCGTAAATAATTGGAACGATCGTAAAGCTGCGATGGTGAAACTCATAAGGCATTATGCACCGAAGTTTATAGGTATGCAAGAAGTGTTACACAATCAATTAAGCTTTTTAGACGAACAGCTTACATCTCATACGTATATTGGCGTTGGTAGGGACGATGGGAAGCAAAAAGGGGAATACTCCCCTATTTTTTATAACACCACTGAATTTGATGTATTGACAAGTGACACATTTTGGTTGTCTACCACTCCTGAGCTTATTTCCGTAGGCTGGGACGCATCCATGGAACGTATTTGCACCTTTGGTCTTTTTGAACACAAAGCCACCAAACAAAAAGTATGGGTCTTCAATACACATTTTGACCATATTGGTGAAGAAGCTAGAGCCAAATCGGCTGAGCTGATTGCAAAAAAAATAAAAGAAAGCACGAAAGGAAACCTACCTGTCGTGCTTATGGGCGACCTGAATTTACCGCCAGAATCGGCCCCAACTCAATTTTTACGACAACAGTTTTCCGATGGCCAAACAACCACAAAAAATTCGTTTTATGGCCCTACTGGAACCTTTAGTGGTTTTGACCATAGCAAGGTTTTAGACACGCGTATTGATTATATTTTTACGGAGCTACTTGAGGTAGAAGCCTACATTCATATTGATGACCGAATGGAAAACAACAAACATATTTCTGATCATTTACCAATACTGACCAGGCTTAGGTTTAAGTAAAAAAGTAACCGACAAAAATCAAGCTCCGAGTTAAAATTATATTCATTCCCTTTGTCTTAATCTATGTACATACCCGAACAGTATAAAAACGAAAACATATCGGAAGTCCGCAACTTCCTTACCGAAAACAGCTTCGGTATATTGGTAAGTCAGGTCGATGGCAAACCTTGGGCTACGCATATCCCTTTAGAATTGGATTCGGACAACGAGGGAAACGATATTTTAGTGAGCCATATCGCCAAGGCCAATCCGCAATGGAAACAGTTTTCAGAAGCTACCGAGGTACTTTGTATTTTTAATGGGCCCCACAGTTATGTTTCTTCGTCGTGGTATAAAGATGAAGAAGTACCCACTTGGAACTATATTTCCGTGCATGTGTATGGTACCCTAAAAATAATTGATGAGCAGGCGGTTATTGCCTCCATGCACAAGCTAGTGGACAAATATGAGCAAAACTCGGAGTGCCCTATTTCCATAAACAACTTATCTTCCAAAACCATGCGCCAAGTTAAAGGTGTGGTAGGTTTTCAAATAAAGATAACGGAGATACAGGCCGCCAAGAAATTATCTCAAGGCCGGGAACAGGACCATCCTAGAATTACAGAGGAACTGGAAAAGAGAGGACCAGATTCTATTGCTATTTCTAAGGAAATGAAAAAATTACCCTCGAAGCATTAAGTGAAGAATTCTAAAAAGCACCATAAATTGATTTAACATAGTACTTGAAAGCGTAAATTCAGAAAATCTTACCTTAAGGCGAACAATTCAAAGAAACCAATTCAAACATCATGATAAAAAAACAAACCAACGCAGTAAAAAATAACATGTTGAGACTATTTGGATTGCTATGTTTTACCTCAACGCTGATAAGTGCGCAAAGTGAAACCAAACTCATGCATCAGCCCGCACTAAGTGATACACACATTGCTTTTATTTATGCCAACGATCTTTGGGTAGCCAATAAAGATGGCTCCAATCCAAAAAGGCTAACCATTGACGAAGGGATAGAATCTAGCCCAATATTCTCACCAGATGGTTCCATGATTGCTTTTAATGCGGAATATGATGGTAATTCGGATGTATTTATTGTCCCCGCGACTGGTGGAATTCCGAAACGACTAACCTGGCACCCGTATTCCGATTTGGTGCGTGATTTTTCTCCAGATGGGCAACAGGTCCTTTTTGCCTCTAGACGTAATTCACACACCAATAGACATTTTAAATTATTTACGATTCCCGTTCAAGGCGGAAATGTGAATCAACTAGACATTCCCCATGCATTTTGGGCAACGTATTCAGATAATGCCGAATATATAGCCTACACCCCAATTTATGATGCGTTCAACCAATGGAAGCACTACCGTGGAGGAACTATTTCTCGTATTTGGGTGTATAACACCTCCGATAAAAAGGTTGTTGAAATCGCAAAACCGCTAGGTGGTAGTAACGATACACAACCACAATGGGTAGGCAAGGACATCTATTTTAAAAGTGACCGTGATGGCGAGTTCAACCTCTTTAGTTACAATACAACAAGCAAAGCCATAACGAAGCATACCAACTATACAGATTTCCCTGTCATTAACGCAAAAGCACATAAGACTGAAGTAATCTACGAACATGCTGGTACCTTACATATCTATAATACTGCTTCCGATACCGATAAAAAATTAACCATAAATATTACCACAGATCTTTTAGAAGTAAGAGAACGTTTTGTTTCCGGACAAAACTATGTTCGTTCAGGTCATATATCTCCTTCGGGTGCAAGAGTGGTATTAGATTTTAGAGGAGACATTGTTACTTTACCTTCAAAAAAAGGCGACGTTAAAAACATAACCCAAACTCCTGGTACACATGAAAAATTTCCTGCTTGGTCACCAGACGGTAAATATATTGCCTATTTATCTGACGCTTCTGGGGAGTACGCGCTCCATGTACAAAATACCGCTTCAGGGTCTACCAAAGAAATTACATTAGATGGATCTGGTTTTTACGGAAACCTACATTGGTCTCCAGATAGTAAAAAAATAAGTTATGTTGATAATGGCCGCACTATCTATGTAACCAAAATAGCAGCTGGAACAACAACCAAGATTGGTGAAGACGATCTGTTTGTCCCTGGAGATTTAAGAGAACTTTTTAGTGATTGGTCTTTTGATTCTAATTGGATAGCCTATACCAAAATTACGGCTACTAATTTTGAAAAGGCTTTTCTCTATTCGTTATCAGAAAACAAATCATATGAACTTACAGATGGGCTTTCGAATGTAACTAACCCCATATTCGACCCAAGTGGTAAATACGTTTATCTATTAGCTTCAACAGATGCAGGGCCCTTGGTGAATTGGTTTGATCAGTCTAATATAGATAATGAACTTACCAATTCTATTTATACCATCACACTTCAAAAATCTGTTGTTTCGCCGTTAAAAAAGCAAAATGATGAGGAAAAAGGAGAGGTAAAAGAAGAAGAACCAACAAAAGAGGTTTCCAAAAAAGGAAAAAAAGCTACCCCCCCAACCAAAGTCTTAAAAATAGATTGGAACGGCATTCAAAATAGAATGATCGCTTTACCTGTTGAACCTGGCGTGTTTAGTGCTTTAAAATCTGTAAAAGAAGGAGAATTGTATTACCTATCCAGTTCTTTCCACTCCAGTGATTCCAAACTATATAAGTTTGCTTTTGAGGATAGAAAGGCAGAAGAGTTACTTCCGTTAAATAGATACGAAATAGCGGCCGGTGGAGAAAAAATGTTTTATTATAGTGACGGTTCTTGGTATGTTTCCGACCTCGGAAAAAAATCTGAAGATGCTCCTTTAGACTTAGCAAGCATATCGGTTAAAATAGACCCCAAGCAGGAATGGAATAATATCTTTGAAGAAGCTTGGCGTGTCAACAGAGATTACTTCTATGATCCAGGAATGCACGGTGTGGATTGGAATGCCATGAAAGTCAAGTATGCGCCTTTAATTGCCCAAGCTTCCTGTAAAGATGATTTGTATCGTGTTATGCAATGGATGTTTAGCGAGCTGGCTGTAGGTCACCACCGCTTTAACAGCGATGGAGATCAACTAAACAAACCAAAGGAAATATCTGGCGGACTTTTAGGTGCAGATTATGAGATGGTAAACGATAGATATCAAATAACAAAAATATATGGCGGACTTAACTGGACCCCAGACTTAAGGTCTCCTCTTACTGAACCTGGGGTTGACATTTCTGAAGGTGATTATATCATTTCCGTAAATGGAAAAAATGTACTCGGCACGGATAACCTGTATCGCTTTTTTGAGAATACCGCAAATACCTTAGTGAGCCTTACGGTTAGTACAGCTGCTGACGGTTCCAATGCAAAAACAGTAAGCGTTACACCATTAGAAACGGAGTGGGCCATTAGAAATAGGGATTGGGTAGAAGGAAATATGAAAAAGGTACACGAAGCATCTAACGGCGATGTAGCTTATGTGTACGTGCCCAATACATCTGTAGCTGGGTTTGAATACTTTAAACGTTATTTTTATCCGCAGGCCAATAAAAAAGCGATTATTATAGATGAGCGTTATAATGGTGGTGGTTCTTTAGCCGATTATTATATCGATATTCTAAAGCGACCGGAACAAGCGTACTGGAATTTTAGATACGGTCAAGACTTAAAGTCGCCAAGTGCTTCTATTCAAGGACCCAAAGTGATGATTACCGATGAAACTGCTGGGTCAGGTGGGGATTATTTACCTTGGATGTTCCGAAAATTTAAACTAGGGACGATTGTAGGAAAGCGCACTTGGGGTGGTCTTGTAGGCGTTTTAGGCTATCCAGAATTTATAGATGGTGGTATTGTTAGCGCACCAAATCTTGCGTTTTATACCAAGGATGGCTATAGGGTTGAAAACGAAGGCGTAGCCCCGGATATTGAAGTAGAACAGTTGCCAGAATTAGTTATTCAGGGAAAAGACCCGCAGTTAGATAAGGCACTGGAAATAGTATTACAACAACTAAAAGAAAATCCGCCTAAACAAATGGAACGCCCACCATACCCCATCAAAACAAAGAATTAGATTCATTCATAGTGTACTGAACATTCAAAATCCTTCCTAAGGTAAATCCATTCGGAATGAGGTGAATAAAAAATACGATTTGTTTTTACAGGACGATAAAAATAGCACTGAAATGAAACGCAACATAAGGAACTTCTTATTGGTCTATGCCCTACTTTGGGGGCTTACCTTTATCCTATTTATGATATTGGTAAGCAGAGGCGAAAGGGAACTACTAGAAAGTGCGGAGTTTTTTATTGATATTGCCACGAACCGTAACTTCCTCATCGGATTTCATGTTATTGTTATGGGTTGCTACCTACTCCTATTGGCCGTACAACACTTTATTGTAGTATACCGTACCAAAGGAAAATCGATATTTTTCAAACAGTTTGGCTATCGTTTTGTTCTTCCTATTTTAGTTGCTTTTATAGGTGTTAAAACCCTTATTTACGCCAATTCCAATGAATGGAACGATTACCAATGGGACAGTTCTGTAATGAATACGAAAGGCGTTGTTAATGATTTACACGATACCGATAAAAAACAACGCGGTATGAGTGTTTTTGGTTGGTCTGAAAATAACACAGCCGCTATTAACGGTCTTATAAAAGCCAATGTAGAATGGGTAGCCGTAGTCCCGTTTTTATATCAAGAAGATGAGAAAACTAAAGTTATAGATACTCCAGAATTCCCTGAACAGTTTAGTCGAAGGGATTCTAGCTTTATCAGAATAATTAATGAACTGCATACAAAGGGACTCAAAGTACACCTAAAACCTCATCTTTGGATGAGCAGTGGTTGGCGTTCGAATATTACTTTAGACACGGCCAGCGAATGGGACAACTGGTTTGCATCGTATCGGATAAATATGCTCCGTTATGCAAGAATGGCTGAAATTACACAGACCGAGTTGTTCTGTATAGGCACAGAGCTAAGGACATCAATCAAAAAACAACCGGACAAGTGGTTTCAATTTATTTCCGAAGTAAAAAAAGTCTATTCTGGAGAACTCACCTATGCCGCCAATTGGTATGATGAATATGAACATGTGCCTTTTTGGAGCGAATTGGATCATATAGGAATACAAGCGTATTTTCCTTTGACCAAAAGTGAGAATCCTTGCTTGGAAGCTATCGAAAACGGTTGGAACAAGCATATAACCGCCATGGAACTGTTACATGAGAAATATCAGAAACCCATTTTATTTACAGAAGTAGGGTATAAAAGTGAAAGTAAAGCGACCATCAAACCTTGGGAATGGAGTTCTATTCTAAGTCCATTGACCAGAAAAAAATCCGATAGAACCCAGCAATTGGCCTATGAAGCGCTTTTTAAAAAAACCTGGCAACAGCCTTGGCTTTCCGGAATCTATGTATGGGAATGGAACAATCGCACCCCTGAAGAAAGTGCAGCAACAGATTTGGATTTTTCACCGCGTTTTAAGCCAGCCGAAAACACCATTGCAAAATGGTATGGTAAGAAGATTACTAGAAATTAAAGATATTAGTAGTATGAATACAAGAAGAAACTTTATCAGACAAACAAGTCTTGGAGCACTAGCTTTAGGACTTTCAAATGAATTTATTTTTGCAAACACAAAGGCATTTGTTGCCAAGGAGTTAAAAATTTCGTTAGCACAGTGCTCGCTAAATAAGGCCTTTTTTGGTGGGGATTTAGACGCTGAAGATTTTGCTTCTATAGCTAAAAATACGTTTGATATTGATGCCATTGAATACGTGAATTCCTTTTATAAGGACAAGAGCAATGACGAAACTTTTTGGTCTATCATGAGAATGAAGGCAGAAGAAAATGGCGTCCAAAGCTTACTGATCATGGTAGATGAAGAAGAAAAGTTAGGAGATTCCGATACCAGCAAAAGAAAAAAATCGGTCGAAGATCATTACAAATGGATCAATGCGGCAAAAATACTAGGCTGTCATTCTATTCGTGTAAATGCCTTTGGAGATGGTGCTCCAGATCAACTCGAATCTGCATTAGTAGACGGACTAGGCCAACTAACGGAATATGCCGCAAAAGAAAACATAAACGTACTGCTTGAAAACCACGGCCTACATACATCAAACGCTATGTACATGGCAAGTATAATAAAACAAGTAGACAGCCCCTATTTAGGTACGTTACCAGATTTTGGCAATTGGTGTCTTAATGCCGAATGGGGAGGCACAAGTGAAGCTCAGAACTGCACCAATATATACCCACCAGATGAAGGTTTAAAAGAATGGTTACCCTTTGCAAAGGGCATAAGTGCCAAAGCCTATGATTTTGATACCGAAGGAAACGATACCGTTGTAGACTTCCCTAAACTACTTAAAATAGTAAAAGACTCCGATTTTAACGGCCATATTGGTATTGAATATGAGGGCGAAGGCATGAGCGCCACAGAAGGGATAAAAGCCACCAAAGCTTTAATTGAACGGGTTTGGAAAACCGTATAGTAATAGTGCGTTCATAGGTAAGAATTAGCATAATACTTCATAAACCTGTTTATTAAGTATTGTTCCCTCTTTCATCTAAGGGGGGGGGGTATTAAACCTAACATTTAAAAAAAATAGTTCAAAAAATAGACTGTAAAACTCACCTGTAAATATTTCGGTATATAAAAGTAATCCTGCCAAAATGCACAAGGATTCAAATAATAAACCATCTAATGGTACGTTAGGGCATATTAAGTACCTATTTTTGAAATAGCATATATCCAAGAACATAAAAATACGAATATGAAATATCTTAAGTTGATGGCAGTAGCATTAATCTGTTCCATCATTTCCTTATCTTCTTGTAAAGAAGCTACAAAAGCGCCAGAAAAAGAAATTCAAAAAGAATTTACGATTGAGGATTTGGCTGCTCCACCAGCTACTACAATTCAAAACCCTGCAGCGGTTGAACCTCCACAAAATGCTTTGGGCGTATGGCACTTTACCTGCAGTCAAGGCTGTGCAGGAGGTGCGGGAACAGCTGCTAATTGTGCTACTTGTGGTAGTCTTTTGGCTCATAATGCAAGCTATCACGCACAAAACAATCCTACTCCAAACTTTGCGACCCAACCCATGGCCGCCCCTAGTCAAAATACTGCTGGAGTATGGCATTATTCCTGTGCGAAGGGATGTTCAGGGGGTTCCGGAACAGCCAGTAATTGTAGTACTTGTGGTGATGCACTAGCGCACAACCAAGGGTATCACCAGTAAAATAATAAAGGTTTAAAAATTTAGAATAGTCCTAAAAAAACTCTCGATACTGCATCACCCTAAAATCTATGGTACTGAACTTTGGATTTTCGGCTTTCATTTGTTTATAGGAATCAAGACTCCCAACGGCCCTATTTGCTGCCCCCGAAGGAGCTGTTAAGGAAATTGTCTGTATGTTAACGCCTGTCTTTGGATGAACAAAGGTATGGACACGCGGAACTACATGGGAGACTATTTCAAAAGCGACCTTATTTTCTTTTAGGTGTTTTCTAAAGAAATATTCAGGTCCGTTTTTACTGTTACCACCCGTAAATAATAGGGTATCTACATTCCTATATCGTTCTAGATATTCCAGTACATTTCGTAATTCTATATTTTGCATTCCTAAGTCCGAAGCGTCCATTTTTTCTCGTTCTGCAGATGCAACAATATCACAAATACCAATTCTTCTACTTTTCAAGAATGACTTACGTTCTAAAATGGCTTCCTCTGTAGTTTCAAATTTTAAATTGAGATTAAAGATTCGATCAAGAATAGGCCAAAGCTGACCGTCTCGACTGCCATAAGAAAAGTGCACATCGTCTTCTTTTAAATCCCCTCGTGTAAATCTAGGAGGGGGTAGTGTGCCAACAATAAGTTTTGTAGCTTCTTCAAATAAAAAGGGCTCGTACGGGTGGGTGTGTAAAAACAAATAATAGGATATTGGAACGTACAGTTAAAAAGCGATTGTACTTGATTTAAAATC
>Ga0075108_10001159_pt1 | contig 13573 bp, 14 predicted proteins | sample AntAceMetag02UK1_FD_69797 | JGI IMG/M metagenome (GOLD analysis project Ga0075108, IMG submission 69797) | Saline lake microbial communities from Ace Lake, Antarctica - Antarctic Ace Lake Metagenome 02UK1 | ecosystem: Environmental > Aquatic > Non-marine Saline and Alkaline > Saline | place...
CGGCACACGGGTCAGCAGCACGGGCACCGGGACGTCGTCCACCCAATGCCGACCGCTGCCACCATTATGGCTGCTGGCACGTGCACCTGTGTCGACGTGGCCGACAGATGGCGCTGCCGGGGCCCCGATGGCGACCGAGGCTCTGAAGGCGTCCAGCGCCCGCTCAGCCTCCGCCGCAATGCCCACCGCGCGTGCTGCCGCTGCCGTCGCGCCGACGACAGCATCCGTGAGCTTTTGGGGCGCCGCGGCGGCCACCGACGGGTGCTGCCACCCGGCAGCGAGGAACGCGCAAAGCCGTGGGGACGGCGCGGCGGTGACGGCACGCTCCACCAGCGACACCATGCCGCCACCACCGCCGCTGTCGATTCCCGTGGCGACGTCAAAGAGCGCAGGGATCGTCTGCAGGTGAGCCAGCCCCGTGCTGTGCGAGTCCCGCCACTGCCGCATGAGCGACGACAGCGCCAGCAGCGAGTCCAGGTCGATGTCGCCCCCGCTCATGCCGCGCTGCGCGGTGGTTCCACCGCCGTCGCCTTCGAATGAAAAGTCCTTTGCGCGTTGGCGGGTCCTCTCCCAGCTTCGCTGTTCCTCCTCGCGCACTCCTCCCCGCCTGTGCCAGCTTATCTCCTGGGCGTGCGTAGAGTGTCCGCTCCCGAGGCGGCGATGACGCTCCGCGTGGCGCCCCGCAGGGTATTACCAAGTGCGCCTACCGAGTCCACACCCAAACCGTACGCCGCCCCAAGCACGACCGCGGTAAAGCTCCCCGTGAATGCCGAAGCGACCCCGAGCGCCTTAAGGGCCGTGAACGCCGCGCGCGCGTGCGTGCCGCGGGGCAGGTTGCGCTCGGCTTTGGTGCGGGAACGCGCCCACGCTGTCAGGCTGCCTAACGATATAAGGATCGGGGCTTAGGATCCAAGGTTCAGGGTTTAGGGTTTTGGGATTTGGGGTTTAGGGTTTGGATCATTAGAGATTCAGGGTTAGAGATTTAGGATTTAGAGTTTAGGAGTTGTGGTTTTGAGGTTTAGAGTTTAGGGTTATGGTTTCAGAGTTTTGAGTTTTGGATCCTGTGCTCAGGGTTTAGGGTTCGGGATTCAAGGTTCAGGGTTCACCCGTCACCGTCGCGCTGCCCACGAGCGCGGTGCAGCCCCACGATGCGACCGACGCCAAGCTGGCTGAACGCCCGTGGCCCTCGGCAGCCAGGGATCGCACGTACGACGGCGACGAAGTACTCGTATCGGAGCACCTGGCGGCTGTTTCAGACTCTCCGCCGATAGTTTTGGCTGCCTGCACCATGCATCCTAGGGACGCGGCGCAGCGCAGGTTGCCACGGATTCTGGCGGGGAGGTGGACGCAGCACTGACGCAGCGCAGCGCAGGGCGAGAGTTGGGGGGAAAGGGGTGCTTCGGTGACGTGGCGGGGCGGTGGAGGGTGCCTGGAAAACGCAAGTCCCAAGATCACGCCAAGCGCTACTTTATAGCTAAGCCACGCCAGAGCAGAAGAGAGGAGCCCAAAAAATGTCTTTATCTTACAGCCCATGCACAGTCAGTGACAGTCCGCGACGCTGTGCACAAAAGGCCGCGCAAGTCCAATGGCGACGTCAGCCTCCCCCGCGTTTCGCTTCGTGATCGCGCAGGGCTTGTTTGATGCCTGCCAGCTAGAAGCGCAGGCCTGTCAACACGATGGCCGAACCCTTATATACAGCCCCCGCTCTAAACCCTAGCTATTAGACCCTATGCCAAAACCGTATACCTGCCCCTAAACCCTAAACCCTACGACCCTTAAACACTAAAACCCTAATACCTAAACCTCGAACCACGGATACTAAACCTGTAATCCATAATCTATAGCCCTTACACCTCAACCCTACACTCTAAGCCTTAAACCCTTAACCCTTGACCCTAAGCCCTAGAGCCTTGACCATAAACCGTAAACCCTAAGCCCTAAATAAACCCTAAACCCTCAACCCTCAACCAACCCTAAACCCTATAAACCCCAAACCCAAAACCCAAAACCCAGGAAATTAACCTAAACCCCTCAACCCGAAACCCGAAACTCCGAAACCCGAAACCCTAAACCCGAAACCCGAAATTCTAAACCCTGAACCCTAAATCCTGAACGCTAGCGCTACACCCTTAACCTTAAAACCTAACCTCCTGCGCCCTCACCCCTGAGTCCTCAATCCCCAAACTCCTTACCCCCCCGGGCGCAGGCCTGCGTCGCTCAGCTAGACCCGTACCTGATGACGGGGGAGGCGGTGCCGTTGGATCTAGAGGAGCAGCTGCGCGGGTCGCGTGCGCGGCTGACCGAAGCCAAGGCTAACATGGACGCCGCCAAAGTGGCCAACGACTCAGCGATGGAGGTGTGTGCCGACACTGCCCAGCTCGCGGTGGCCGCGCCCGCGCCCGAAACCGCCGTGGTAGTGGAATACACGCGAATCCCCGAGCCGGAGACGGACCCGGGAGGACCTTGTGCAGTTCTGGACCGACCAGGTGCGGCACTGCAGTGGGCGGAGCAAGCTGAGCACAAATTGATGCTGCACCACAAATTTGAGCTAGAGGATGTGGTATCCATCGAGCGTGCTAGAGCCACCAACCTGCAACGCGAACTGTTGGAGATGCAGGCGCACAAGCGCCGCCTGGAGCAAGATCTGGCCCGCAGCGCCGAGCGCATGGTGATAGTAGAGAGACGAGCTGCCACTGCTGAACTTTCCATGGGCGCCGAGGCGGATCTGCGCCTAAACTTGGAGAGCACTAACGAGTCGGACCGCGTGCGCGACATGCAGCTGGCGTACGAGCACGCGCGGGGGGCAGCGCGGGAGCACCGGCAGTCCTTCGACGTGGAGAAAGCGCAGCTCGTTTCGCAGGTGCAGAAGGCAAGGGAGCACGAGCAAGAGGCGGCGCTGCTGCTGGTGGATGAGCAGCTGCAGCGCATCGAGGCGGAGGCGACTATCCGGAAGGAGCGCGAGGATACCGCTCACCACCAGGTTTAGTTGCAAACTCCAAACCCCAAACTCTACAGCCTTAACCCTAAACAACCCGTAAACCTAGACCTTAAACCCTAAACTCTGAATCCTTAACCCTTAACCCTGAACCCTAAACCCTATGTCTCAAGCGGCGCACCGACGAGGAAATCAGCAACCTTACCGCCGCCCTGCGAGATGCAGTAGGGGAGCAACGCGGAGCTGAGGCGCGGGCCCGTTACGAGCGCGAGAGCCACAACCGAGTCCAGGACCAGGCTGACGCGGAGCGCTGCGAAGCCGTGGCGGCAGCAGGAGCGGCAAAGACAGCGGCAGCGGCGGTGACACGCCTGGTTGAGCAGGCGCGCTCACAGGAGGCGGCCGAGGGGCGGCGCGCGGCGTCCCTCGAGGCGACGCTGCATGAGGTTAAGATAGAGCTGGCCGAGGAGCGGAATAAACGCGCACTCACCGAAGCCGCCGAGTCGTTGGGCCGCGAGAAGATATCGGTGCTTGAGGCCGACGCGCAGGAAGCAGCGGCTGTGCGGTTGACTGCTACAGCCGCCAGGGACGTCATGACCGGACACCGGCGCAGCCTGGAGGAGGCGCTCGGCGCGTCCAAGCAGGCGCTCAGCGCATCCACACACGAGAACGGCCAGTTGCGAAACGCCGCCGACGCCGATGCCAACGCCGCCGCGATGCTGAAGGCCACTGCTGATACCTTGCTCGACAGAGCCGAGTGGGCCGAAGGTGAAGTGAAGCGGCTGACCCGCGCAGCGGTGACGGAGCGTGACGAGACCATGGACGTGAAGCGCCAGGTGGCGGACCTGACCCGCGCCATGTCCACGTCATCTACCAAGCAGGAAAATGTACTGGCAGAGACGTCGCGGCTGGAGTGCGAGGTGCTGCAGCTGACCTTCCAGCTGGAGCAGCTAAGGTCTAAGCTGCAAGACACAGAGGCAGGGGGGCAAGGAGGCTGGCCACTCGCACGCCGAGACCAAGCACCCGCCCCCAATCCGACACATTCCCAGCGGTCAAAACCCCCGCCTTGAAGCACGTTACGCATACAACGTTTAACCCCACCCTAACCCCAAACCTTCTGACCATAAACCCTCCGAACCCAAAACCTAAAACCTTAAATGCCATACCATACACCCTCAACCCTCAACCCTCAACCCTCAACCCTAAACCCTAAACCCCGAACCCTAAACCCCGAACCCCGAACCCCGAACCCCAAACTTCAAACCCTAAACCCTGACCCCTAAACCCTCAACCCTAAACCCCTAAGCTCTAAACCCTAAACCCTAGACCCTTAATCCTTAACTTATATTAACCCTGAACCCTGAACCCTAAACCCTAAACCTTAGATCTTAAATCCGAAACCCTAAACCCGGAATCCTAAATCCTAACCTTAAACCTTAAACCCTTAAACCTTAAACCATAATCCCTAAACCCTAAACCCTTAACCCTCAACCCTAAACCCTAAAGACTAAACCCTAAACCCTAAACCCTAAACTCCATACCCCAAACCCGAGACCCTAGACTCTAGAGCCTAGACCCTGACCCATAATCCTTACATCCTAGATTCCAAACCTGAAATATCAAAGCTTAAGCCTCAAGACTCTAAACCTTAAGCCTTAACTCTCAAACCTTGAACCTTCAACTTCAAACCTTGACCCTTTTGAACATAAATCCTTCAACCCTATAGCCTACTTATACACCTTCAATACTTGACCTCGAACCCTAGACTTCATACCCTGAATGTCAAACCCTGAACCCTGACTCCTACACCCTGAATAACGATCACTGCCCTACCCTGCGGCGTCCGAAGCGAGCACCCAGGCGCGGCTGGACGACTACGCGGACGAAGCGCGGCAGCTACGCACGCGCATGGCGGGATCAGTGCGAGCGTCGATGGATATGGGGGAGGAGCGCGCCACTGCCGCCGAGGAGGAGGCGCACGACGCCAATCTCGCGCTGGCGGGGGCGCGGGCGGAGGTGCGGGAGCTGATGGACAAGATAACGGCGATGCGGGACAGGCACGCAGACGCGCTGATGAAGCTCAGCGGGGAGAAGGCAGCGGTGGTAGCAGCGGCGGCGACGGAAGGGGGGGTGGGCACCGAGCTACGGCACGAGCTCGACATGCTGAAAGCGCAGCTGGTCACCGCGCACGCCGCTAAGATGGAGGCGGGGGACGAGGTGGCGCACTTGCGCCATGCGCTGGAGGGGCTCTCCAAGCAGGTTGCCGCTGCGGAATTCCAAGCGACGGAACGCCAAGAGGCGGCGGTGGCAGCCCAGGCGGCGGCAGTGGCGGTGGCGGTGGTGAACACCGAGAGGCTGGCAGCGTGTGTGGAGCGAAAATTGGTGGCTGGGTTCAACTCCAAGGTTCAGGAGCTAGGTGAAGCGTTGCAAGCCGCCACTGCCAAGTACAAGGCTGAGGCTGCGTTTGAAAGGGATCGCGCTGACGCCGCCGACGCTGCCGCGCACATGGCACGTGAGACCGCGCACATGGCACGAGAGACCGCGGACCGCGCGCAACATGCGCTGCACGCAGGCAACGACGCCGACCTCTCCCGCCGCTTTGCTGTCGGGCTGCGGGAGGCCAACACGCGGACGGGTGACGATAGACATATCGCGGCAGCAGTAGGTGACCCAGTAGTGGAAATGTCCGAAGTGCGGCGGCAAGCAGCTTCTGACCGTGACCGCGCGCTCGTCGCTGAGAGGGGGCTCGAACGGCAAGCTAAGTTGGCCGAGATCGCCACGTTCGACGCAGCTCGTGCGGCAGCGCGGGCGGAGGCAGCGGTGGAGGCCAAGGCGGCGGCTGAAGATCGGGCTGCAGCAGCCGAGTCGAAAGCAGCGGCGCTCCAGGCGGTACTGGGTGAAATAGACGAGATGGCTTTGACGGAGCAGAGGGCGGTGGACATGAAGGCCAGACCAGCGGCAGTCGCAGCTACCGCCACGTCCGCAGGTGTCGAGGAGGCAGGGGCTATCTAGTCACTTCTCATGTCCACGGTTTATGGGGTCTAGGGTGTTTGGTCAGGGTTAGCTGACACCGTGTGCGTTATGAAGCCTCGACTTAGGCTGTGACTTGTCTTCTCGCCAGAGTACCGTCAGAGTAAGCACTTGGACACAAAATAATTTAGATGGGCAGCACTTTGCCAAACTGGAACCAAACCTACACCTGAGACACTGAATCCTGAGTCCAAACCCTAAACTTCATGCCCTCAGCCTTACAACCTGAACCCTAAACCCTTGACCCCAAACCATAGTAACCCTGAGTCCTAAACCCTGAGTCGTAAAGTCCTAAAGTCCTAAAGTCCTAAAACCCTAAGCCCTAAACCTTAAATCCTAAACGCTAAACGCGAAAACCCTGAATGCTAAATCCTAAATCCTAAACCCTTAACCCTAAACCCTAAACCCTAAACCCTAAACCCTAAACCCTAAACCTTAAACCCTAAACCTTAAACCCTAAATCCTAGACCCTAAACCCTAAACCCTAAACCTTAAACCCTAAACCCTAAACCCTGAACCCTCAACCCCGAATTATAAATTCTAAACTCTGAACCCTTAAACCTGAACCCTAGACCCTGAACCCTGAACCCTGAACCTGAACCCTAAACCCTGAACCCTAACTCCTGAACTCTAAGTTCTATACCCTGAACCCTAAGCCCTAAACCCTTAACCCTAAACCCTAAACCCTAAACCCTTAACCCTAAACTCTACAACCTAAACACTAAACACTAAAAACCCTAAACCCTAAACCCTAAGATCCTAAATCCTAAACCCTAAACCCTAAATCCTAAGCCCTTTATCCTAAATCCTAAACTCTCAAACCCTAAACCCTAGACCCTGAACCCTACACCCTACACCCTAAATTCTAGACCTTAAACCCTAAACCCTAAACCCTAAACCCCAAAATTTAAATACTAAACCCTAGACTCTTAAACTTAGTGCCAAACCCTGGACCCTAATCCCCAAACCCTGCATTCTAGATCCTAAACCCCAGACGCTTAGCCCTAGACCGTTTATCCCAAGCCCTGAACCCTAAACCCTTGACCCTAAACTCTGAACCTCAAGTACCAAACCCTAAACCCCAAACCCTAAACCCTGAACTGTGAGCCCTACACCCCAAATCTTAAACCCTCCACTCTAAACCCTAAGTCCCGAATTATAAACCCCGAACTGTGAACCACCCACTATAACCCCTGAACTGTAGACCCTGAACCCTAAACCCTGAATTGTAGACCCTGAACCCCCAAACCCTTAATCTAAACCCTAAACTCTACACCTTAAACCCTAAAAGCTGGACCTAATACCCTAAACCTTAAACCTTAGAACACTACCCTAAACCCCTAAATGTGAAACTCTAAACCCTACACCAAAACTCTCAACCCTCAACCCTAGACTCTGCACCCTAAACTGTCAACCCTTATCCCTGTTCCCTAAACCCTCACCCAAAATTTTCATCCTGAAATCTGAATCTTGAACCTTGAAAACCAAAATCTAAACTCTGAATCCTGAACCTAGAACCCAAATCCTCAACCCTGAGCTCCGAACACTAAAGCTTAAATGCGCATGAGTGAGCGAGCTCCCCCCTAGACAAAGGCAGCAGGAGAGACGAAAGCCGCCCCCGAGGCCAGTCAAGAGAGGGCGGCGGCTCTTGAGGCGCAAAAGGTGGCCGAGGCCAGTCAAGAGAAAGCGGCGGCTCTTGAGGCGCAAAAGGTGGCCGAGGCCAGTCAGGAGAAGGCGGCGGCTCTTGAGGCGCAAAAGGTGGCCGAGGCAAGTCAGGAGAAGGCGGCGGCTCTTGAGGCGCAAAAGGTGGTGGAAGCTGCGGCGAGTGCTAAGGAGGCTGCTGCCAAAGAATCTGCTGCTGCCACTGCCACAGAGGCAGAGGCGACGAAGGGCGCTGCCGCTGACGAGGCCGGGGCGGAGGCTGCCACCGCTATCGCGAGGAAGGCAGCCAAAGATCCGGATGGAGCTGCGGAAGATGCAGTAATTGCTCAAGTCATGGAAAACAACTTGGAGAAACTCGCCACCACTGAGGATGCTGACGTGGCAAAGGCAGCGGAAAACGCTCTCGCCAACGAGGTATACCCAACACCCTACACCCTACGGCACCGTACACCCTGAAACTTATATCCAACATCCCACACACCATACACCTTTTGCCCTGCACCCTAAATCCGAACCCTTGAAACTTCAAGCCTTGAACATTTAAACCTACCCTAAACCCTAAATTCCTTAATCCTATACCCCAAGCCCCAAACCCTAAACTATAAGCCTGAAACTCTACAGCCTACATCCTAAACCCTTGACCCCAAATCCGAAATATAAACATTGTACTCGTACCTGAACTCTAAACCCTGAACCCCAAACCTGAAATCCTTCACCCTACACCCTAAACCCTAAACCCTGAGCCCTACACCCTTAAACTCTAAATTATAAAACCTAAACCCTAAACATGAACCCTGAACCCTGAACACTATACACCCTACTAAACCGTAAACCCTAAACCTTGAACCATAAACCCTGAACCCTGAACCCCATTTTTGTAACTTTAAGCCCTAAACCTGAAACCCTAGATCATGCACCCTTCACCCTATACCCTAAACCCTAAGCCCTAAACCCTGAACCCTTAAATCCAAACCCAAAACCTTAGACCCTATACCCTAATCCCTAAACCCCAAACGGTAAGCTATAAGCCCTAAATCCCAAACCTAAAACTTAAACCCTTATCCCCAAACAACCCTGAGCCCTAAACCCCAAACTGTAGACTCTAAGCCCTAAGCCCTAAATCCTCAACCCTAAACCCGAAACCTAAACCTCAAGCCTTAAGTAACGCGTTAAGCCTCAAACCTTAAATCCGGAACCCTGCACCCTAAGCTCTAGACCCTAAACTCTAAATTCTTAACCCTAAACCTTAAACCCCAAACGTTAAGTCCTAATTCAAATTTCAAAATTCCAAACGTCCTTAAGATCGAGAAGGCCGCCACGGTATTGACCGACACAGAAGCCGCTAATGCTACTACTTACGAAGCGCAGGCACAGGCTGGGGCTGCCACTGCCGCTGCCGCCGACCAAGTCAAGGTCGGCATCGCTGACAACATTCAAGATAAAGGCAAGGGCGGCGACGGGTCAGGTGATGATTTGACGGTGGGGAGGGCACGCGACGTCATCGTCATCGAGGCACGAGGATCGACGTCAGGGCTGTTGCAGATTGGGGATGATGCTGCGACCACACAGTCGGAGATGGCGGGTGCAGCAGCAGGGTCGGAGCGGAGCGAGGGGCTCTGCAAGCCTGCCGCTGCTGGCTTACTAGGGAGGGCTGTTGGGATGCAGGTCAGGACGCTCGGGCAGTTGGAGCAGCGGCAGAAGCTTTCCAGCGCAGCGATGAGCCTGACAGGCACATTTACGATGTAATATGTCTCGGGCATTGGGATGTCGCGCGCCTGTCGTAGGAGGAGTGTCGGATGTGGCGACCAGTCAAGCGCACTGCCCGCAGGTTGAGTGGCGACGCAAACTGATTGGACGCTAAGAAGCCCCTTTGTACAGTCAGTCTGTCACGGCAGAGGTTTGGGGTTGGGGTTTGAATTTACCAGGGATGTAATGTTTGGGTGGTTCGACTCGTGCTGAAACCGGCAGGCGCTCCTTGGATGGATCCACGCATGATACAAACATAAGTCCCGATCCACAGTACATACTTTTATTTGTCCTACTCGTATGTCAAATAACAACGTCGTGGCTGAAACGTTTTCCCGCCGCGTGTCTGACCACTTGGGCCCACCATCAATCGTACATTTACACACGCTACACCCGCGCTCGCTTTTAAACACACATTTACGCTGCCTCGCATCTCCTTGTACATAGCATACGTGCTTTTACTTGAGCCCCCTGAGCTTCACGCCAAGGATACGCTCCATCTTGCTGAGAATTGCCTGTTGAGGAATCGCCTTACCACTCTCGTACTCCTGGATGATCTGTGGCTTTTCATTGATCTGCTGCGCGAGCTGCGCCTGCGTCAGTTTTTTGGCCAAGCGCCCTTGCATAATGGCCTTCTTCACCTCCACGTTGACATGGGCGTGCGTGAGCTCCTCCGTTTCGTTGTCCAGCTTGCCCATCTTCTGCGCGTTGTACCCGCCGCCCTGTTTTTTCACCGTATCCACTTGCATCCCCAGACGCCGCGCCTAAACGAGCCCAGAGCAGGGAGCAGGAAGTGAGCGGAGGAAAAGACGGGGAAGGAAGCACACGCGAGGAAAAAGGAGTGGAAAATGAAGGGGGTGCGGGGGCAGACGGTGGTGCGTCAGTCGACCACACGGCAGCGCCCGAGGGGCGGGAACGCGACATACCAAAAGCTTTGGGCCTTCATACAGAAAAAGTAATGCGTGAGCACGTGGCTTTGCAGCGACGCGGTCGCAGGGTGGGTGTGCGACGACACGGACGGCTGAGCTTTAAGAATGATCTCCGTCTGAAGTGTGAGAGCGCCTCGTGGGCGCCCACTATCGATGCAGAGGACCGGGGGGGTAAACAACAATGCTCGCAAGGAAAACGGGCTGCGGCGAGATCTCGTCGTCTCTTCCAAAAAAAGGTGGACGGGGGGCGGGTTGTTTGCATACCGCGTCCGCGGTTTTAGGAACACCATTCATGCCGCCGGTGGGCTTCTTCTTGGTGAGGACAACTGCGAGTGAAGAGGCGGAGGGGGTAATCTGTCAGGGGAAGGTTGAGTGCGTAAAGCAGGGCGAGATGTCGAGCGTGCGACGCAGCTGCCAGCGACCAAGGGCTCCCTAATCTTTTGCCTCCTTGTGACGCGACACAGAAAGATAAATAGATGCCCACGCAAAATAACGAAAATGATCCAGGAGAGCTTAGGAGGCACACGATTGTCGGCCGGGCGGTCGGGGCGTCACGTACCCTGGTTCCAATCTTGATCCATTGTGAGTAATCGGCGGTTGGTGCGAGCGAGGGGGTAAGAGGTTTTGCGAAGGGGTGACGCTGTGGGGGACTTCGCAGGGGGGAATGAATGACTTTGAGCCGGTCACACGACATGAGATCGCAATGAAATTGGACAAAAATGGGGAAAATGAGGTATTTGACTTTTGATGACTGGCCCGCAAGGCAAAAAGGAGAGCGAACTTGAATCTGAAGGACGTGGCGCTGGCGTGGAAATTTTGGGAGTTGGCGTTCGCGTTCGCCTTTTACGGTACCCCTATGCCGTCCAGCCAGACTCCGAGGGAGCAACACTTCATTCACACCTCCTCTTCACTCGCACCTCCCGCGCTCTACACGTCAGTCGTTGCAAACCCCAGGGTCAACACGACAGCCACAGTCGCGCTTGCTCCTCTTCGGAACCTTTTCTCTCTCCGAAAAGAAATGTCCGCCATCTCCGGCATCTCCTCCGTTGTGCACCTTCGTCCCAATCGTGCCGCCTCCGCCCGCCACCCCGTTAGGGCCACCACCACCGCCGCGGTCCCCGCGGCTTCCTCCGGCACGAGTGGCGACACTGCCACTCCACGCAGGTATCGCCCCTTCAAACTCCCGACTGCCCGTTCTTCCGCAATCGTGTGCGTCCATTCTCTTGGAGGCTGACGAAAGAGGCACCCTGAACACAGCGAACCGGGTTATGCGAACCTGACGGCACCCCCAACCTCCTCTTCCCCATAAAAGGGCGTTCCTCCGCGCGGCTTTCGGCGCCCTCGCGCTCGCGTCCGTGTCCACCGGCGCCGCCGACGCCAAGTCCGTAGAAGAGGCGGAAGCTCAGTGAGTTTTGACTGCCCCCCTACCCGCGCGTGCTCCCTCCAACCAACCCACCCAGCCCCCGCTAAAAGAATGATAAAAGCCTGTTCCAATTAATGCTCCTTGTTGTGTGTCGAGCGTCTTTCAAGCTGTGTGATTGTATTGATTCCTCCAGCAACCATGCGTCTCTGACACTATCTTGGTGTCCATGTCCCCGTCGCTCCTCGCAGGAAGGCGGCGCGCAAGGAGGCAGTGCGCGCGGCGGCAGCGGCGTCCGCCGCGACAGGCCGGGGCGAGTCGGCGTTTGTGACCCCCGACTACGGGCTCAGCGAGGAGTCCAAGACGCCCAACTTCCACACCCGGCAGGAAGAGGGCGTCCGCACCTCGGGCGGCGCATAGACTTGCGTGTGTCTCCTATGCACCCCAATCGTCAAGCCCCGCTGCATGTAATCTGATACCTATACCCATACCTATACCTATACAGTCTGCGTATGCAACACCCCCAGCCCGTTAAAGCCAGTTCCAAACACATGCTCTTCCAGTGAATCGCGCATCAAGTTTCCAGACGAACTTTGAGCGTGCGTCTAGCTCGCACACCATCCAACTTTCTCTCAGGCGCTCACGTCCTTCGCGCGCACCTTCTCCGCCTCGTGTGCTAACAACCGTTCGCCTACCAGTGCCCGTCGCAGTACGCCGCGCATCTTTTCTCGCGTGTCTCTTGGTCTCGCCTCCACGCCTACCGAGGGGTTCCTCCCCCCTCCGCTGTTCCTCCGTGACGGCACTGCGCTCTCTCTCCCTTCAGCCGCTCGTTCGCGTCCTGCTTGTTCGGGTTCCGTCACCGCATCCCCCCCACCGCACCGGCTAGAACCGCCTTCCAAACACCGGTATCAGCATCAGAAGCACAAGTGAAAGTACGTCGACTGCCGACAGCTGGCACGGTAGGCAATACTGCTCACCCATTCTAGCTCAGCTCCCTCCGGAAATGCACGGCAGCCCTGCTCCTTTGAATGCGCCTCCTCCACTTTGACTCTCGCTATGCGTCGCTGTGGAGGAAAACAAGGTGGGTGGCGGTGGTGTAAGATTAAAAGAGTTTTAGATCCAATGTTTCGTTTTTTTTGCAGTCTCGTCTGTTCGATACTGGCGGAAAACACAGTCAGCATTTACCTTCCAGCGAGCGAGAATGGACGATGGTAAAAAACCTGCGATGCATGACTGATGCATGGCAAGACCTCCTTTCCCGCGTCCTGTTTGACTTTGGAGTTTCATTCCACCCCCGTAGTACCACCTTCTCCACGCATGGCGTCGAGGTTCACACGAGCAGGGGCCAGCAGCGTCAAGATCAAAGCCCCTGAGTTCGGAACCTCGTTTTACGCGCGCGTGGCCGGGTTTAGCTTTGCGGCGGGGGCGTGCATGGAAGGCTTCATGATCAAGACGGGATTCTACGACAAAGTGACAGGTTTTATTTAGCCTCTCCGACGGACCCATGAGTGACCCTTGTTAGCCCCAACCTCAAACCCTCACTCAACCCTAACCTCTGGTCTCCAAACCTCGAACCTTACACTCGTGACCCCAAACTTTGGTCCCCAAACCCAACACTATGTCGACCCTATACCCTTAACCCGTACAAAGCCCTAGGCCGTGAACCCTGAACCCTACCTAAACCTTAAACCCTGAATCCTTTATACCCTAAGACCTAAAACCCCAGACACTACTAGACGTAGACCCCGAGACCCTGGATCGTTCACCCTCCACCCTAAATCCTAAACCTCAAGCTCAAAGCCCCAAACGCTAATCCCTAAACCCTAAGCTTGGAGCCTTGAACCCTAAACCCTAAACCCTAAACCCTAAACCCTAAACCCTAAACCCTAAACCCTAAACCCTAAACCCTAAACC
>Ga0075108_10001163_pt1 | contig 13536 bp, 12 predicted proteins | sample AntAceMetag02UK1_FD_69797 | JGI IMG/M metagenome (GOLD analysis project Ga0075108, IMG submission 69797) | Saline lake microbial communities from Ace Lake, Antarctica - Antarctic Ace Lake Metagenome 02UK1 | ecosystem: Environmental > Aquatic > Non-marine Saline and Alkaline > Saline | place...
AACCCTATGCCTCAAACGCCAAGCCCTTTCCCCCAAACCCGTATCCGCAACCCTGAGTCCTAAACCTGTAAACCCTACGTCCGTAATATCTCAAGGGCTCAGTCTATTGGTCAACGTGACCGACGACGGCGACGACGTGCGCGTACGGGTATCCCCCCAACACACCGCAGCCCTCTACACCACCATTCCTGCATCGTAAACCCTTTACCATTTACTCCTTAACCACTGACCCTGACCTCTACTCCCTGATTCACGATCCCTAAACCCTAGTTCTTAGCCCTGAACCCCTGACCCCTAACCCCCAGCCCCTAATCTCGGATCCCTAACCCCTAAACCCTTAAACCCTCAATCATAAATCCTAGACCCTGAACCCCCCTATATCCTGAACCTCAAACCGTAACCCCTCCCTCAACCTTAAATCCGATACCGGAAACCAAAATAATCTAAATTTGTAACCATAAACTTTAAACCGTAAACCCAAATCCCAACCCCGACCCCCTGAACCATAAACCCTGAACCCTAAAATCCAAACCGTAAACTTCAAACCTTAATCCCTAAACCCTAGACACGAAGAACCCCACGCGCTGAACCCCAAACCCAAAGCCTAAAACCCTTACCCCTGGTGTACAGCTCGAGGCGGAGTACGGCGCTGAGCTGCTGCGGCTTCAGGTCTCCATTCTAAACCCTAAACCCTAAACCCTGAACCCTGAACCCCAATCCCTTGACACATGACTCTGGCTCCAAATCCAGCAACTCCCATGTAAACAAACCTACCCCCACACCTCGTCCCTACACCCAAACTTCAAAGACCTAAACCCTAAATCAAGAACCGTAAATCATCAACCCAGCATCCAGAACCCTCAACCTTAAACCCTGAATCCTGACCCCTAAGCCTTAAACCCTCAACCCCAAACCTTCCATCTCAAACTCTAATCCCCGAACCCCAATCATGAAATCCAAGGCCTGTACCTTGCAAACTCTAAACCCCAAACCCTTAAACCTAAATCTTGAACCCTCAACCCCAAACCCTGAAACCTGAACCCTCATTTTGAACCACCATCCAGGCACAAGTGTCGGCATCGAATCAAGAGGCGACCAACTCGATGGCGCGGGAGCGTGGTAGATCCTCAACCCTATAAGCATGGACCATGAACCTTTAACCTCCAACTGCTATTTATAACCCCATACCTGAAACCCTAAACTCTTGACCCAAAACCTTTGAATCCCAACCTTGAACCCCAGACCTAAACCCTTTATCAAAAACCCTAAACCCTGAACCCCACATCCTGAACCCACAACCTTTATCCCAAAAATCCAAATCATGCACCTTAAACCCTGGATATCGTCCCAAAATCTTTCAACCCTCAATCCGCATCCTCGTATGATACCTCGAGTCCTATAATCTTATTTCCGAATCCTAATTTCTGAATCATAGATGCGCTCGCTGCCGAGGAATTGACCCGACGGGAGAAGCGTCGCGCTCAGGTTTAGACCCTAAGCCCCAAATTTTAAATCATAACTCTGAATCTCAAACCCTAGGCCCTTAACCTCAAACCTGTCATCATAAATGCCACCCCCTTATCCCCGAACCACGAGATCGTTCTCCAAACCCTTAGCCCTCAATCCCAAGCACGAAGCTCTCGTCCTGACCCCCACATTGTCGCTCCCAATCCTTACACCCTAAACCCCGAACCCTGAATCCTGAATCCCTAATACTATCACCCAAAAAGTTGGGCTCGAAATCATAAGCCTAAATCTTGAGTTCTGAATCCATCGACCCTGAGCTCTGACCCTGAACCTTTAACCCTGAAGGTTACTCTCTGAACCTAAGACCTTGAATCCTGAACCGTAAATTAATTCAAATTGTAAATTCAAAATCCCAAAAACCCCCTATCGCTAAACTCCAAACGGGGAACCCTAAACCTTTAGCCCTAATCCCTAATCCCTACGCACCTAACCATACACCATAGCCCCTGCATCCTGCACACACAACTTAACCCCTCGATACCAAACCACCCGTATGGAAACTGAAACGTACACCTGCTCTCCCCCTCTCCCCTGTTACCAATACCAAACCTTATAGCCTAAAAACCCTAAACCTTGAATCCCGAACCATTAACTTTTTAAACTTTAAACTCTTAAACCCCCAATCTTGAGCATCAAAGACTCCAAACCTTGAACCCTGAACTCTGAACTCAAAGCTCTACAACATCATATTCTTAACCACGAGTCTGAAACCGTATACCCTGCACCCTGCACCCTGCACCCTGCACCCTGCACCCTGCACCCTGCACTCTGCACCCTGTTCTATGCACCATGCACCATGCACCCTGCACCCTGTTCTATGCATGCTGCACACTTCACCCCGAACCCTAGAACGCAGACTTTTAAAACGAAGCCCGCAACCATGAAACCTGAATCCTGAATCCTGAACCCTTCACCCTACGCTCTTCACCCTCACGCCAAGATCCTTGAACGCGGAAACCCTACATGCTAACCCCTAAACACCGAACTCTGTACCATAACCCTGATTTATAATCCACATCCTAAACCCTACAAACCCTTGACCCATGAACCTGAATTTATATCCGGAAACCCTAAACCCTGTGCCAAACAAATCTTAACCCTGAACTTCACACATCACACACTATACCCTTGACCCTTGAAACTCAAATTCACGTCCCTTATTTGTTTCTTATCGATACCATTGAAACCCTGAACCTTCAACCTTCAACCCTTAACCCTTAATCTTAGACCCCGAACCCCCAAACCCCCCAAACCCTTGACCCCAAACCTAAAACCCTCAATCTAAGCCTTAAGCCTTAACTCTCAACTCTCAACCCTCAACCCTAGACCCCTAATTCTAAGTCCTACTCCTATAACTCTAAACCTTCGACCCTAAGCCCTAAACCTTACACCTTGCACCCTCACCACCAGGCCGACACCAGCGAGCTCAAAGATCAGCTGGAAGGGCTGCAATACGAGTTCAACACGCTACAGGTGACTGCTTGTATCCTGAGACCCCAAACCCTATCCAAACCCTATCAAATATAAAATTGTAAAATTCAACACCCACTCCAAACCCCCCACCTCAACACTCTACACTCTGTTGCTGATCCTAAATCATGAACGCCGTACCCTAAACTTCAAACGCCAAGATCCAGTACTCTAAATACTAAACCCAAAACCCCAAACTTCAAGCCCCAAACCTTAAACTCAAAACCCTACACCGTAAACCCTTAACTCTGAACCCCAAGCACTGAATCTTGAACCCCATTGCTCCAAGCCACTGCTTGACCCTGCGCCTTATACATCCCAAACCCAAATCTTTGATCCAAACCACCATAGTATCAAACGTTGACCCCCAAATCTTTCACCCTGAACCAGGAACTCTTAACCCTGAACCCTGCATGCGGAACCGTAAACCCTGAGCCCCAATCCCACAACCCCGGAACCCGGAACCCTAAGGCCCTATGCCGACATCCCTGAGCTCTAACCCTATACCTTGACCCCAGGTGTTGATGGTGGAGGAGCGCGCCAGGGCAAAGGCTTCTCTTTCTGAAAGAAATCGTGAACTTTCTGTGGAACGCGTGGCAGGTGCGTCGGCGCTACGCGAGGCCACGCAGGCTCAGGTGGAGTGCGAGCAGGAGCGGCAGCGAGTCAAATCGGCGCTCCAGGCGGAGGCGGATCAGATCGGCCAGTCGCGCGCCATGGCGATAAAGCTGTCAGAGCGCGAGTGTGAGCTGGCCAACGAGCGGGCGCGCATTCGAATGGCCGACGCTGGACGCGAGGCAGCAGAGGAAGCTTCCCACGTCCTCCGCCAGCAGTTGGAGGGCACTCAGAAGTCACTCTCGCTGTACCGCGCTGCCACGGGGGGAAGCGATCAGGGATTACGTCAAGAGCTCAGCGACGCAACCGCCTTGGTGCATACCATGAGCGCTGCAAACGACAGGAACACAGCAGGAGCCATCGACATGCGCCGCCAGCTCGCGGCGTCGCAAGAGAGCAGCGTTGATCACGTACGCTCAATGGCTGGAATCACAGTAGAGATGGACACTTTGCATGCGCAGATGAGAGAGGCGCAGCGCAATGCTGCCGCTGCTCTCGCCGAAGTAGGTCCCGCGAAGCAGCGCGCCGCTGAATGCCTGGTATCAATGCAGACAGCCAATGAAAGAGTCGCCGACGCCGAGACACTGTTGCAGGCTGAAATCACAACCCGTGTGAGAGTTGAGGACGAGCTCGGATCGGCCAACGCACAATCGGCGGATCTATCGAGGCTAGTCTGGAAATCCTGATCGCCATTCCCTCATAATTCCAAACGCCATTTTATGATCCCGATACCCTACACCCTGAAGCTGACACCCTGAACTCTGAGCCCTAGACCCTTACACCTTGAACTTCTCTAAGCCCTAGATTCCTACATCTTAAACCTCAGAACGTTTAAATTTTCAGCGGTCAACCTTAAACCCCGTACCCTGAACCCATAATTCTGAACCCCAAACCCTCAACCCAAAACCGTTGACTATAACCACACTTTCAAACTAAAACCCTCCATACCCCAAACCCAAAATTTCTCACACCCAACACCCAAAACTCTGATACCTAAATGTTTTTACCTAGTGCCTAGTCTGATCGAGGGACTACGGGTAGTCCAGGGACTACGGGTAGTCCCAGTATTTGTGTACCGGTACAGTATGAAAAATAGTCTGAAAAAGGCTCGTAGTCCCGGGATCATGGAGGGGGGCAGATCACACTAGGCACTAGACTATACATCCCAAGCTCCAAGTCCGCAGCCGTTACCTTCAAACCCTACACCCTAACATTTCGAACTGGCGAACCTCTCCAGGCGGGTGCGCGAACTCAAGATTATCCAAAAAGAGCAAGGTGCACCTAGACCCATACATCCCAATCATACACCCTTCAGATCTTGAACCCTTCAGATCTTGAACCCTTCACACGTAACCCTAACCCTCAATCCTTAACCCTTCACCCTAAAACCCAGACATCCTACATAACCCTAAACCCAAACCCTACACCCTTGACCTTAGACCCTCAACCTCTGACCCGAAACGCTAAACCCTCGACCTTTAATGCTGAACTCCGAACCGTATACCACAAACTCTAAACCATACATCCTTAACCCTAAACCCTAAACCTCGAATCCCAAATTCTAAATTGATTCTAGATCCTTTACTATTCATTGAATCGTAAACCATCAACGCACCCTGTGCCCTTGACCTCTCCTCTTTGAACTTGAGCCCGAACTTCAAACCCTACACCTGACCCTTGAACGTAAATTATGAACCGATCAGTCTTAACCCTCAACCCTAAACTCAAAACCCAGCATTCGACACTATAGACTATATATAATGTAAACACCCTTACCCCATCACTGGTCCCCAGCGCTGATGTCAAAACCTCCAGCCGTTAACTTTCAACGCCTAATGTTTAACACTTCACCTACGTCCGAAGGTACGACGTCAGAAGATTTGGTCGACTCTCGGGTGGCTCTATCGGCTGCTCGCGAAGAGGTTGACCCTGAACCTTATGAGCCCTTAGCCCGGAACGTTGACCCCTTTACTCTAAGCCGCAAGCTCTAAACTCTAATCCCTCAACTCTAAAACTTAAACCCAAAAAACCTTTATCTCTATACACTCCAAATCGTTAAACCCAACCCCTTGATCCAGAAACCTGAAACCTGAGGCCTGAAGCTGACATATGAAGCCTTAAAGCTCAACCCTAGAATCTAAACCCTTACCCTCAACCCTAAATTCCAAACCTTTGAGGTGGATGTGCTTCGACTACGTCTTTCTGGGTACGAGCAGGTAAAAATCTGGAACCAAAACCCTAAACTTTTTTTATTTGAACCCCGAGCTCTGAAACTCACACCCTAGACCAGAAACCCCGAAACTAACATCCTAAATCCCAAGCCCTTAATACGAAATCTTTACCTCAAACCTTAAGCCTTCAAATACCAAACACTCAGCCCCAAGTACTGAATCCTAACCAATAGGGAACCCTAAACCCTATACCCTAACCTTCTTAGGCACTAAATCCTTAAAGCTAACTCTAATCTGTAAACTCTAAACCCCATACCCTTAACCCAACATTCCAAGCGCAAAGTCCAAAACCCAAAACTCTGACCCTCGAACTCTAAACCTCAACCGCCGCTGAACAGGAGGAGCGCGTAGCCGGCGGCGGTTTGTTGACAGGGAAGAAAATAGATTTTAAATCGCTACTCGAGACGGCGAGGCTTACCATCTATGGCTGATTTGTTTTTCGGTGGTTGTGGTTTCAGGTATGCAAGGTTAGAGAATTGGGAATCTTTGGCTCATAATGTAGGGTTTAGGGATGAGGTATTTGGGCTGAGGGCTTAGAATACAGGGCTTCGGGTTCAGGGTCTACACTATTGAATTAAGGGTTCGCAATTTAGGGTTGAGAGATTCGGATTTGAGGGTTTGAATTCTCGTGGTTTAGGTTCTAGTGTATAGGGTGCAGGGTTTAGGGTTGTTGTTGTTATCATTGTCTGTTATTACAAATAAAGATTAATTGTAATCGTCTAATCAAACAGCAGCAGGGTTTAGAGTAGGGTGCAGGATTCAGGGTATTAGGTTTATGATTTAAGTGTCGTGCATGATGATTAAGTCATACATTGGAACTCGAGGGGTTGTGGAGCGAGCCAGACAGCGTGCTTCAAACCCTCAACCCCGATTCGTGAGCTCAGTTTTTTTCACCTTAAACTCGAAACCGTGCACCATTAGCCCTACAGCTGCAACATTTAATCGTCCACCTCTATAATCCTTGAACCCTCGAGCAAAAGTCTTTTGATCCTAAACTCTGGAGCCACGACCCCTTCAAATCCTGAACCCTTAACCTTTACCCCCAAAACATTTTTTTCCCTGTTTCCTTCCCATTTCCCATGTGACCTGTCTTAATCCAGAATCCAAGCCCTTAAAAGTCTTACCCGTACACTCTATACCTATGACGCCAGTGACATCCTTCACCCCAAATCTTGGACCCAAGCTCTGAATTTTTCACCCGCAATGCTTAACCCATACTTCATATCTCACTCTAAACCCTCAACCTCAAACTCTATCTCCTGAAGTTTAAGTCCTGGACCGTATACTCTAGACCCTGACCGTCGAGTCCTGAATCATCGACCCTTAATGCTTTACCCTCAACCCTAAACCACCCAACAACTTATCCTGTGTATCCTTGAACCCAAAACCCCAAATCTTACACCCTAAACCCCGAACCCTAAACCCCAAACGTAAGCTTCAAGCCCAATGTCCTACATCCTACACCCAGCAAGACCATGAGCTCCAAACCCTCAATCTGACCTCTTAACCCGAAATCTGGAGCCTTAATTCTTTAACCCTACAACCCTCCAACGCTTCACCCTGAACCCTGAACCATGATCCCACGACTTGAAACCAACTTTTTTTTTCCTTATTTCTCAGCCCAAACTACCGAACTCTACATCTCCATCCTGACTCCTCATTTCTAAACCCTTAACCCAAACTCTTAATCTCCAACTGGAATCACGAACCGTACAAAACGGCGAAGGACGAGTTATTGTGCATTTTTAAACTTGGGTAATTACCGAAGCCTGAACCCTAAACCCTAAACTCTAAATGCTAAAGCGTAAACCATATAGCCAAACCCTGACCTCTCGAGTCTAAAGCTTAAAATTCAATCGCGAATTCCTTAACTCTCTACTCTAACTCCGAAACCCAAAACGCATCACACCTTTCTTCCTCCACCTGAAATCCCGAACTCTCAACTCTGAACCCTGAAATTTAGAATCTTGAACACTTTTAAACTCACAAACCCGAAACCTTCAATCTCGAACCCTTAACCCTACACTCCAAGCCCGTTCATTCCGAACCCTAGACCCCCAACCCCCCCCTGGATCCCATGTTTGCTTATAACCTCTACCCTCAAGTCCCCAACCTTGGATGCTAAACGCTAAACTCCAAGTCCTAACTCCCGATGTCCTAACCATGAAGCCTACAACCTGAAACCTAACAGGAGAAGCGCGGCAGACGGCGTGGACCCCACGGAGGTCGACACAGTGAGCGACGAGGTTGACCCTACACCTTACACCCAAAGCTCAGAGGTTAATCCCTAAACCCCGAACCCTGAACCCTAGAGTCTTTACCCCGATGTTTCACCCCAAACTCTAAACAAGAACGCCTAGACTCTTACCTCCATATCTCTAACCTTAAATTATGAACCCTTCGCCATAAGCTGTGACCCCTAAACCCGGAACCATACCTCTATGTCTTAAGCTACAAATCCTAAATCTTCGACCATGTAACCGTATGCTTTAATTCTTGACCATGAACCCCTAACACGGAATAAATATATCCTATATCGAAAACCTCAACCCTGAACCCTAAACCCAAAACCCGAAACCCGAAACCCGAAATCGATATCCCTGAATTCCGAACCCTCAAGGAGAGCAATTCGCTGAGCGACGGCATGGCAGCTGAGGCAGTGCAGGTGCCTTGCCACCTGGAAATCTAAGATCCAAACTTCCGAACCCTGAACCCTAAAGCCTATGGCCTGAATCTTTTACCTTGAATCCTGAATCACGAACCACACGATGCCCCCTAAACCCCAAGAACCTAAAGCCCTCAAACACTGAAAACCTAGATCCTGGTTCCTTAGCTTGGAACCTCAAACCTCAAACCTAGGATGCCAAATATTTAACTAAGCGCTTCACCCTATGCATCCTAAACCCCCAAATCTGAGGTCTGGCTCCTGAAGTCTGAATCCTATACCTTAAACCTTGAACCATGAACCCAAGGCCTGGAAGCTTTAAGTCTCCAACCAAACTCCAAACCCTGTACCTCAAACTCACTACCGCACACCCCCAAACTCAGAACACCAAACCTCAAAAACTACTAAACCCAAAACCGCACAACACCTACCCCAAACTCGAAACCCTGAACCGTAAACCAGAACCCTAACCCTAAGTCCCTAATATTCACTCTAGATCCTGAACTCCAAACCCCAAACCCCAAACCCCAAACCTCAAACCCCAATCTCCAACCTCCAAACTCCAAACCCTGAACCCCTAGCCTTCACACATCGATCCTCAGACCTCGTGCCCTGAACCCTATACCTCTCCGCCTCCCCATGTGCAAGCTTTAAATCCTCAACCTTAAACCACAAACCCTAATGTTTTGAATCTTCAACCCTCAGGACGCGCTCAACACGCTGACGTCGCGTGCCAACAGCTGGAGCGACCAATTCAAGGCGCTAGAGGTGAAACCCACACTCTATCCCCAAACCTTGACACCCTACGGTGCTGGGCCAGCCAGCAGCATCCCAAGAGTTGGTTCGAGGAACATAAAGACTGATCGAGGGTAGAATTACGCATTCATGACCGATTCGGGCCATTCTTGGTTCCATATGCATTTCGTGGCTTATTCTTGGGATTGCATAACTGGTCTTAACTTCCCGAGCCGACAAGCAACGACAACTGCGTGCCCGCGGCACTTTTGGACCCTCGAGCCCACTGCGATGAGATGGGGGAGTGGAATTTCATTGGGGATTTTCACGAATGTGATGTTTTCTGTCTAGCTTGTTGCGCCGCGCGCCGCTGGAGTGCGCTGACAGTCAGCACGACGCGGCACTTTTACCAGACCGTATCAAATCATGGACTACGATATCAAGTGTACGAGTAGTCCTGGGAATGAATCCGAGGCACACGTCTCGGGTGGCTATCAGCTGGCCCAGCCTCGTAGACCTAAGACTTGAAACCCTTGACCCTGGATCACAAAGCTAGCATGTTTAATTCGAATTGTATACCCGCAACCCTGGACCATAGACTGGCGGTAGCCTAGCACTGTATTCACTGTAATTTCTTATGTGTGGACCGTATGCTGTAAACCACAGATCTTAGCCGTAAATTACAAACCCTGAAACCTCAATTCTAATCTCAAAACCCAAATGCTAAGCCCAAATTCTTTTACATGTATCCAAAACCTAAACCCAAAATTTGCACCCTTGAACTTAGGCTCGCAAACCATAAACCCGAATCCCTTTACTTCAACCCTAAGCCCTCAAATCTTAACCCTAAACCCGATCGTTGAACACTTGGACTCGCACCCTAATCTTTAACTCCCGATCGTTGGACCCTGAATTATATCCGTTTACCTCTATCCCAAGACCCTTTTACCTCAAACTCGATACCCTGCACCCAAACAATAAATGTTGAACCCTACTTCCCATTGTCTTAACTCAACCCAAACTGCCCAAGCCTACACCCCGACCATAAACATGGAACCCTAAACCCTGGTCATCCCTCCCTAATCGTGAATGCTCGATCCGAAACCGTAATCTTGAATCCCGAACCTGAAAGTTTCTTTCAATCCTGAACCTGCAAGTCTTGAGTTCATATCTTGAAAACGACCCCCGAAACCCCAAACCCCGAACCTTATTACACCCTGCTTTAGCCTAATTCCAAACCCTTAACTCAAAACCCTAACCCCAAACCGTTGAGGCGCAAATGGAAAAAAATGACGAGGAGGCGCAGGCTGCTCTGGACGAGGTCATCGCTGACAAGGAGGACGCGGTACGACTCATATCCCAAACCTCAAATCATTATCCACAAATCCTTTACACCTCAACCCTTCGGCCTTAATCCCTCAATGCTGAACCCTACAGTGTAACCGATAAATGCTGAATCCTGAAGCCTAAATCCTGAAGCTTCAAGCGTTAATTTCTAAATTCTGAACTCTAAACCCTGAAGCTGAAACCATGAACCCATGACCTCGACGCTTTGAAGCCCAAACCCTAGACCCCCTTACCCTGAAGGCTGAATCTTGGACCGTAAACTCTCCATCCAAAACCTCAACCTTTGAACCCTGAACCTAAGGAACTAACCTCAAACCCAAACCCCAGGACGCACGTGCCAAAGATGCGGAGAAGAAAGCCGGGCTCGAGGTACGCAATTTGAAAACCTCAAACGCTCAACCTTCAAAATCTAATGCTAAACCCGAATCTTATATCTGCGCCCTAAACCCTTCAACGTTCATTGAGCCCTGGCTTCTAAACCTCGAGCTCTAAACCATGAACCTTAAACCCTAAGCCATAAGCCACCATCCCAACAAATCAAACCCCAAACCAAAAACCCCGATCCCAAACCCCAAACATCGAACCCACGACCTGAATCCTAATCTTTCAACCCTAATTCCTTTATCCTGAATGCTTTCTGGAATCTAAATCCTCAACCCTAGATCCTTAATCTCCAATCTCACACTTGCAACTAATAATGCCAAACCCCACGCCCTCACATCTTAATTCCAGGCACAAGCACTGCAAGCGGCAGCGGGGCTACTGGACACACGGGTCGGCTACTTTCCGAACCCCAAATTCCAAATTCAAAATCCTACCCCAATCTCTCGACCATGAATCCTTAATCTTAGGCCCTGAGCCCTAAGTCCCAAACCCTTGATCCTGAAATTCTTAGGTGGAAGCTCTCCGCGCGGTGCTCATCGACAACGAGACAGTTATTCGCATGATGCTGGTAAAGGGTTGAGGTCTTAGGGTTTAGGATAGTGGTTTTCAACCTTAGTGTTTTGGATTTAAAAGCCTTGATTTAGGGTTTATGATTGAGGGTGTAGAGTGCAGGGTGTAGGTTTAAGGGTTCAGGGTTTATGTTGGGAGTTAAGGGCTTAAGCAATTCTGCATTATGATTCAGGGTTACAGTTTTAGGGTTTATAGAGTTTAGAGTTTAGTGTTCCTGATCTCCGGACGATGAACCCTGAAAAAGGAACATGTCACCCCAATCCGCAACTCCAAGCCTTACATTTTGGATCCTAAAACTCTGAACCCCAAACCCTTATCCTATACCCTTCAACTCTAAACCCAAATCACTCAATTCTGAATCCTCAACCCCTGACCTCTATTCCCTATACTTCATACCCTCTATCCTATCGTCTCACCCTAATCATTAAACCCTAGGATACGACCCTCGACGGAACGGTTCACAACCACGGGACACCGCCAAGGTAAACCTATACACTGAACCCTTCACACTACCCTCTACGCCTTAAGCCCTAGACGCCGAACCCTAAACCATGAATTCTGTTATCCAAATCTTAGATCCTGCACCTATGACCTACACCCTGAATCCTGACCCCCACACCCTGAACTGTAGTTTTTGAACTCATTACCCTGACCCCCAAACTCTGAATCCTGAACTCTGAACCCTGAACCCTGAACCCTGAACCCTGGACCCTTAAACTTCAGCCCTCACCCCTGGACCCTTAACTCTTAAAAACCAAACCTCAAATCCAAACCTTAGGTCCTAACCCCTAACCTTTGAAAACCGAAACCTGCAACTCTAGATCCTGAACATTCATGTCCTATTCTTTACTCCCTAAACCCTGGAACTAAAAATCTTTAACCCAAGCGCTAATTCCTTAACCCTAAACGTTAAACCCTAAAATCTAAACTCTCAACTCTTAACCCTAAACACTTAAGCTCCGACCCGGACATCGCCGAAGACCACGACCTGGTGTCCAACGCCAAGGACCACCTGGACGCCGTACGTTTCCCACATTTTTGCAACTCTTTGCCCTCTAAACCTTGAACCTCGACCCCCCAAACTCCAAGACCTAAGCCCTAGACTCCGAACCCTCGACCCTCAACCCTTAACCATCCACCGTTAACCTTAAATTCTGAACCCCCGACCCTAAACCCTAAACTTCAAACCTCAAGCCTCAAACCTCAAACCTTGAACCTTCAATATCTGACCTTTGAGCCCTGAAACTTAAATCTGATCCCTACACCTGGAACCCTATATTCCTAATTCTTAAGGCTAAACCCTTGAACCCTTATTCCTCTATGAATTCCTTGACCCTGATCCTTGAACGCAAACTCTAGTACCTTACCCTCCCATCGTTGTTTTCCATTCAATTTCCTAAATTCCTCAACCTAACACCCACCACCTAGGACCTAAAATTCTGGACCTTAGACCCTATATGATACCCTAAATCTCAAACCCTAAATTAAATCTCTGTTACGCTTATTTTTATTTTTCGACGCTGGCGCCAGCGCACTGTAGGATGCGTCCTATCCCGTGCTCTTCGTTTGTTTTACGCCCCACCAACCTTCGCGCATGGTACCACCGTCGGCGAACACCTCCTACGAACGCGCTTGTGCCACCGCTCGCGGTTCGATTGCCGAACTCTACCACAGCCTGGCCTCCACTTGGGCGCGGTTAAACAAGGCTGACTTGACTTCATGAGGCGATAAGTGGGGCAACACAGGGTTCAAAGCGGTTGTATGATGGTTCGGTATGTCCTGAGATTGCAGATGCCCCGCGAGGCCTTGCTTATCCTCTAGTACTCAAGTTCTCCTCGCCGCGTGTTCGTTCGCGTGGCTGCGTGTTGCGCATCGCACCCTAAACCCTAAACCTTAAACCCTAAACCCTAAACCCTAAACCCTAAACCCTAAACCCTAAACCCTAAACCCTAAACCCTAAACCCTAAACCCTAAACCCTAAACCCTAAACCCTAA
>Ga0075108_10001178_pt1 | contig 13474 bp, 12 predicted proteins | sample AntAceMetag02UK1_FD_69797 | JGI IMG/M metagenome (GOLD analysis project Ga0075108, IMG submission 69797) | Saline lake microbial communities from Ace Lake, Antarctica - Antarctic Ace Lake Metagenome 02UK1 | ecosystem: Environmental > Aquatic > Non-marine Saline and Alkaline > Saline | place...
CATGTTCGCGGCCTCCGGAGCCAAGGATAAGAATGTTCATTTGTTTTTGAAATTATGGCAAACATAGTATTTGCCTTGCTAATAGTAAATTATCTATTGGAGAAATCTCGATGCTCTTTCTTTTGTAAGTCTGCCTTCGTGAGCGACTTAAAATAATCGTATACGATTTTTAAGCCCTCAGATCGGACTACTTTAGGCTCCCATCCTAGAATTTCCTTTGCCTTAGTGATATCCGGTTGTCGTTGTGTCGGATCATCAGTCGGCAGCGGTTTATAGATTATCTTCTGATTTGCCCCAGTTAGGGCTAAAATCTCTTCTGCGAACTCTTTAATTGTTGTTTCATGAGGGTTTCCTATATTCATCGGCTCGGTATAATCACTAAATAGCAATCGGTATATTCCTTCTACTAAATCGTCTATATAACAAAACGAGCGTGTCTGTGAGCCATCCCCGAACACGGTTAAATCTTCCCCTCTTAAAGCTTGACCCATAAATGCCGGAACTACACGCCCATCATTAAGTCTCATTCTGGGTCCGTAGGTATTAAAAATACGCACAATACGCGTTTCTAAGCCATGAAATCTATGGTAGGCCATAGTAACGGACTCCATAAAACGCTTTGCCTCGTCATATACACCTCTAGGCCCCACAGGATTTACATTCCCAAAATACTCCTCGGTTTGTGGATGCACTAACGGATCACCATACACCTCAGAGGTAGATGCCACTAAAATACGAGCCCCTTTACCCTTTGCAAGTCCTAATAAGTTCAGAGTTCCTAAAGAACCTACTTTAAGCGTTTGTATAGGAATTTTCAAATAGTCTATAGGGCTTGCAGGCGAGGCAAAGTGTAAAATATAATCCAATTTGCCGCTTACATGAACAAAGTTTGACACATCGTGATGATGAAACTCAAAGTGTTCTAAAGGGAAAAGATGGGCTATATTTTTTAAATCGCCTGTTATTAAGTTATCCATACCAATAACATGATATCCTTCTTTTATAAACCTGTCGCACAAATGTGACCCCAAAAAACCTGCTGCACCTGTAATTAGTATTTTTTTCATCCTATAACCCTCTTGAAAACAAAACCGTTGTTACGGTTTTAAACACTATTCTAATATCTAAAGTAATAGACCTATTTTTTACGTAATAGAGATCATACTCGAGTTTTTTGATAGAATCATCGAGATTCTCTCCGTACTTATATTTTACTTGTGCCCAACCCGTAATACCAGGACGAATCAAATGACGTGCTGCGTAAAAAGGAACGCGGTCATTTAGTTGGTTTACAAATACTTTTCGTTCTGGTCGTGGCCCTATAAACTGCATATCACCCTTTACTACAGATATAATTTGAGGTAGCTCATCTATCCTAAAAGCTCTTAAGATTTTACCAAATGGAGTAATCCTCGCATCGTTCTTTGTTGCCATTTTTGCTCCAGTTTTCTCTGCATCAACAACCATAGACCTAAATTTATATATTTTGAACTCTTTACCGTGTAATCCTACTCTTTTTTGAGTGTAAAACAATGGCCCCCTATTAAACAGTAAATTACATAACCAAACGAACGGTGTACAAAATAAAAAAACAACACCAACAAATAATGCCAATGTGAAATTAATTCCGAATCCAAAAATAGTCTGGAGATACCTTATCTTTCTATTTCTCAGTTGTAATATCTCATAAAAACTATCATTATGGGATTGTATTGGCAACGCTTCGTAAATATTTTCATAAAACGAAGTAAACGATATTACTTCCTTCCCTTTAAGAATGCTCCTTAAAATCATCTTCTCAATATCTTCTGGAAGATCATTATAATTCTTTACGTTAATAATCCAGCAATCTATCTTGTCGATGGCTTTTAAAAAGTTTTTTTTAACTTCAATATGCTGATTAATATTATACGTTAGCTTTACCTTATAAAATGTTTCTTCGTCTTCCCCATCAATAAGATTTGTAACTTTTTTTATATCTGACTGACTGTCGACATCATAAATAAACAAAACGTTTTTTGTGGTGGGAATAATTCTAAATACATTCACAAAAAAAAGCCGCCAAAGTGCTATTTGAATCGGTGTTAATATTAAAAATACTAAAAGGTATTTTATCCAAAAACTCGCGTCAAATACTATTAAAGTAAAAATAACAACAGTTAACACAAACAAGGTAGTGATATACAAAGCCTGGGATACTACATACTTTCGTTTTAATGTTCTTTGTAAGTTGTAAAGATCCAAAATATAAGATAGAGCAAAAAACGATAAGGTTCCAAAACTAATTACCACCACCTTTAATTGGAGCGAGATAAACTGAGTATCTATAACGTCTTGTACAAAATAATTTAAACTCGCTATTACTATAAATAAATCTCCTAACAAAAGAATGAACTTCCGTTCTAATGAGTTCAAGATAGAGGGTCTAGCCATTGTGCTTATTTTAAACTAATTGTTACAAAACCAATCATACCAACTTGTAATACAAAGGCCAAATAAATTCTTAATGCTGTCATTTGTCTATTAAGGCATTGAAACACTCCGAAGTGCAGACCAACCTAATCCGCAATTTTATTTTAATTTCCAAGTAATCCTGCTGACTTGAGCGAAAGGAAACTCTAACTAAATTGACAATTTTCCTCTAATGCTCCCATTAAATTAATACTCCAGCACGTTCATGTTTTGTGCTGGCCAATTCTTTAGAATGGTAGGAGGAAACCGTATTCCCTTTCTTGTTTTGAACACTAACATATCGCAAAACGTGCATTCTAACCTACAAACTTTTCTTTGTCAAAGTTAAGTTTAATTTCAATAATACTAGAGCTGTTATTCTAGTGTTTAAAGCAACTATCCATTATTTTTCTAAAGAAAACGTTCTCCCATCTTTACTTTCCAGAAAGAAAAACAAGTTTTGGAAGAAAAAAAAGAAAACAATACCGAACTGCCTGCTCAAGATGTTTTCAGTTAGCATACACATAAGTACTAAAATTAAAAACATCAAATATGTGTAATTAGATGTAAGAAGCGATTTTCTAAAATAGGTGTAAAAGCAAAACACAAGTACACCAAAACCAATTATTCCAAACTTAATTAAATAATCTAAATACTGATTATGAGTGTTTGCATCTTTGTTGGATAAATAGGGGTGATTATCCAAGATGTACTGTTGGTTTAATTCATTACTAATATCTCCTGTTCCTACCCCAAATAAAAAGTTCGCCTTCAACAGGGAAATGCTTGAATTCCAAATGTGGATTCTATTGGTTTTATTCCACGTTTCCATAGAATAATTTGTGCCATATTGATTATAATCATATGCTTTTTCTAAATCCTTTTCGGTAAAATAATCATAGTAGTTCACTATATCTTGTTTGATAGCATTTGGCACTTTGTAGACATATATGCTAAAAGCAATTATCCCAAAGCTTAATAAACCTAAATATCGTTTCTTTCCGTTGCCCTCCGTTATTCTGTACACATGAAAAAGAACTCCAACTATGAGAGCAAAAAGGGTTGCGACAAAAGGCATTTTGGAGGCCAAAGTCAGGTTTATTAGAAGAAAGATAAACAAGGATACAATCCAAAATAATCTTTTAACAAACGACTTGGTTTTGCTAAAAAAATAAAAACAAATAATAGCACAAAAACCTAAGTACATTGAAAAATAAGAAGGATGTATTGCCTCTTGTTTGAAAAATTGATTAAGCTGAATCAAGATTTCTTTCCAATAATCCAAAATAAAGATTAGTTCAATCTCAATCAGTCCTGTTAAAAAAAAGATATATCTAGAAAAGCATGAAGCCAAGAAAACCAAAAATATGTATCGTATTTTCAATAGGTAATAGTGGCCCACTATAGAAAAGAGCAAAGGAAAAAGCAACGCTGTCAAAATACGCTCCATATATCCCCAACCCGCTCTTAAATCTTCTGATAAAAGAAGCCAAGTAAGAGCCACAAAAAAGATTCCTGCCCCTACTAAAAAGCGTTTGAAATCAAAACGATATTTTTGTTTCTTAAAAGCTACGTCCAATAAAACTCCCGAAAGCAAAATAATTATACTTATTGTATTTAGTTTTTCACTCCAAGGCAGAAGACCAATGCAAAGCGCCATTGCCATGCTCAAAATATGCAATTTCCTTAAAAATTTTACGCGCTTCATTTCATGAATATATTCTAATTTACAACGACCGCTAATCCAATTCAGTTTTAAACAACAATATACGCTTCCCGGATTCTTGACGAAACAAAGCCATGCTTTGTGCTTGAACAGGAACTTCTATTTGAAGGCCCAACACATGCATGTTCCCTGACAAAAAATTAATAGAAGGTTCGTCTATAAGCTTTCTCTCTAAAAAAGCATTCTTTTCATCTATTCCTTCAAAAAAATCAAGACTATATTTAAGCTTCAAAACATCCGCGTTTATTCTAAAGCTTACGTATGCTTTTGAGCTATCTTTACTCAAATAAAGACTTAAATCACTTTTCTCCTTAAAAATAAGAACGGCATCCGCTAATAGTAGATAATTTATAAAAGTTATTTTACGGTCAGATTTCCCTGCATAATTTAGGTCATTAGCGCCTAATTTCAACTTATTCTTAACGCTATCTAAATCTTTTGATATTGTAGATTGAATCGGATTTTCACGGAGACCTGAAGAACGTTTATATTTCGCAAACCATGTTCTCTTATTTCCTATATACTGCCCAGTAATAAAATAGTCTAATTCCCCAAAAGATGAAAGGTCTTTAACCATATAAAAATTAACAGCGTCCATTTCAACAAAATCACCTTTTTTGATTGAAACATTGATAAATCCATGCTCCTTTCTTCTTTCTGGCAAAAGAGACGTATCCTTAGGGTAGAGATGTAAAAACATGGTTCCATTTTTAGCAAACTCTTCCTTTTTCCAAAAACTGTATACTACTATTTTAGCGCTCGGAATAAAATTAACCCTCGTTCTTTGTATTTCACTTTTATATACTTGGACGGAGCTTTGCTTTAACAAATCTGTTATGAACTGATTGGTAGGGTCAGACCTTCTCTCACAACTAAATGCAAAAATAATGGCAAAAGAAAGAAAGAAGTTACACTGTCTAAATATCATCGGGTTTAGATTGAAAAATATTCTCCCATATTAAAAATTATAGATTCGTGATTGAATACGTAAATTGAATATATTAGGCTTAATGAAATCATTACTAAGGCAGCAATCAATTTGTTTTTTTTAAATGTGAATTTCTGTATACAACCGACCGCTAGTATAGGGATGAAAATGTCGGTATAAAGAACAAGTCTAGAGAACATCCCATCAAATCTAAATAACAATAAAGCCGCTACAGAAAAGACGAAGAAAAATGAATATGCTTTTTCATAGCTTACTTTTGTGTTTCTAAACAGTAAAAACAGGATATTGAAACATAACAATAGTGACAGTTTTATCAAGGAATTTGAAGATGCACGTTCAAAAGATGAGTAAAAATCTAGTTTAGTTGCAATAAATTCTGGCAACGGAAACAAATTAATTACATGTACAAAAATTGAGAAGTACCCTATTACCAAAGCCAACATTAGAATTAGTAGTCTAGTTTTGTTCTTGTAATTCAAAAAAACTGATAAAAAAGAAAACAAGCTACCCTTGTGACTAAAGAAAGCCATTACTTTAAAAAGGTTTGTTTTAGCTCCAGTACTGGCGCAGATACCCAACAATAAAAGCGAGGACGATAGTCCTTGTCTAATAACATTTCCTTGAATAAGATAAAAAGAAGAGCTGTTGAGCATAAAAAAAATTGCTAAAAAAATAAAAGATCTAGAATCTTTAAAAAATAAAAAATAGGCTAAAAAGGTTAATGTAATACTAAGAGATAATTGAAAGGTTATATAGTCCTCTTTTCCCAAGCCTAAGATGTGGGAAATAGGCATTAATCCAAAAAACAGAAAATCTCCTTTCCATGCCGTTTTAGAAATAAAGATATCTACAAAGGCAACATTATACTTATAAAAATCCATATAGAGTGGCAAATCAATATTTGCGCCGTAGTCTCTATTAATAAAAATAACCAGAATTAAAACAAGTAGAATAAATAAGGAAACACCTTTTAAAATAGGTGACTTCTTAAGTTTGGAAAATATAATGAATGCCAATAATGAGCATATAGAAATACCTTGAAGCAGTATTGGCTTATAAATTTCCATTACATCTTATAGTTTTTAGATTTGACTTGTAATCCTCTCCGCTATTATTTCGAAAGGATGCTGTTCTTTATTTTCGAAATAATAGGAGATTTCTTTGGAAGCTGATGATTCATTATTCTCATCTACAGCCGCAACCAAAGCTGTCATCGTTGCAAAAACTCCATCCGCAGAGTTTTTAAAATATTCTGGAATTTCCTCATTGTTAATCTCGAGTAGAAATACTTTACTATTTTCGTTCGCAGCTAAAGCCAGCAAGGAAGAATAGTGGCCTACATAAAAGCCCGAGATTGGAAAATCATACGTTATTTCACCGCCATTCGCAATAACCCTTTCAAAAATAGTCTTATCGGATCTTGGATGTAGCTTTATGGACAATCTTGTTTTAAAGGCATCTGCGAGCTCGTCAATAACAGATTTATAATCGGCTTTTTCCATTCTTCCATCTTCCACAAAGGTCTGAGCAATATAACAAACTTGATTCTGGTTTCTTTCTGTCTTTTTATTCTTGATGAACGTATGATAATCAGGATTCCCTATAGTCGTAAAGCTCGTTAAACCCATGTAATAATGGTTTTTTATGAACCATTCTTTCCAATAGTCGCCCCACACGAACACGTAATCGGACTGCACTTCTATTAATTTAAGCTTTTTATGGTTCTCTAAATACTCATTAATCTTAAAGGATTTCATAAAATCCTTGTTTAACAAATACAGGAAGATAGACCCTTTGCCTTTGGTTAAAAATGAAAACATATATTTTAAATACACTAGTTTTCTATTAATAGCAGAAAAATAACCTAGGAAACTTCTTTCCAAAAATTCAGCATACATACCATGCTGAAGCTGGTATGTACGTATTCCTATTTTTTTTGACCTATAAGTCCAATATAAGTCTGTTATTCTATAGCTGTAGTTGAAAAAAATAGTTTTGGAATTGTCTTGTCCTCCTAACCTAGCGTATTCCTTTCCAACTTCAGACAACCCTATTCGTTCATCAATAGCTTTCTTAATCTTGTCATGGGCAGTAAAGGAATCATGCACCATCACAACTTGTTTGGTTATTCCGTTAGCAACCAAATATTCCGCCAGAGGGATAACATATCTGTTAAAATTAGAATAGTGAACCTCATAAATTAAAACCTTATCTATCATAAAATCTTATTTCTTCTTGACAATGTTACAAGAATAATCATATCCAACAAAGCTTTTATAACAAATGCAACATAATGATATGTTATCGCTTTGTATACTCCTAAAAAAAGAACGATAGCCAAGTATATTAAAGTCGAGCATAACAGGCAAATACTTACAATCTTAATCTTTCCGATAGCTTGTAAGGGCCTTACTAGGAGGATAGTATAGTTAATCATCAAAGCACCTAGAAGCAAGTGATATGCGTTCTCAAACATAAAGGCTGAAAAGCTCGACTGTAACCACCATTTTAAAATGTCATCTAAAAAAAAGTATGAAAATAACAAAATGAAAGTGAATAATCCTCCTACACCAATGAGCTGTAATCTTAAACTAGATTTTATTCTGGATAAATTCTTTTCTTGATACCAGACAGAGATCGCAGAAAAGTAAACCAAAGAAATAGTGCCTGTAATAATAGCGACTCTATTAAACAAATCCAACATGGTCACCTGATCTGAAATGATATTGGTATCAAAAAAAATTGGGTAATAGAAGCGATCAAAGAAGAGCACGAACGCTGATGTTAAAAAGAAAATACTAAACCAGATCGTTTCTTTCAGAAAGCCTATTTCAAACTTAAAAACCCGCTGTATAACGTTCCAATTGAATGGTCCATACACGTCAAAAGAAAGTTTTTTTTGATATCTCTTTATTCTAAAAAAATATAGAAAACAAAGCAGTATGTAAACAATGAAAAGTGACGTGGCAATGCCGCTGAGTGAAATTTCAGAAAAGTATATATAGGCAAAGGGAATCAAGAACAACATCGCTGCAGTTACTGCCCTAGCAATGGCCAAAAAGTAAAAGTCGCTGAAAGACTCCAACAAAGATCTATAAGGAATAAGGATAAATGCCATTAAAAACACACTCAATACAATGAAGAAAAAAGTATAATCCGAAGTACTTTTCAGAACACTAAAACTTTGCGACCTGTAAGCCACGTACAACACGATTTGAAGGATGATAAAAAAGACAGTCCCCAAGAGATAAGAAAAGGAAACACACTCTTTTAATTCTTCCTTAATTCTATGGTTCTGCTTTAGTCCAATTATTTCGGAAACCCTTCTGTTTAAAGTAGGGCCAATTCCAAAAGAGAAGTAATTAGATAAAAATATGAGACTTACTCCAATTGAATATTTTGCCCAAGAATCCTTTCCCATAGTTTCTATTAAATAGGGCGTAAGAATAAGGGCTGCAGCTATAGGTACTATCTGAAAGCCAATATTGAATATTGCCTTGTTCAATACCTTTTTGGATGAATAGGCGTTTTCTGCCATTATTCTTAGAACATTAAAAATTAAGGTAGAGGAATATCGAATCTCTTTTCAAAAAACTTGTTCCCTTTAGGTTTAAAATGACCTAAATGTATGCTTTTGATTTTGTAATCAGGCAAATTGTTCTTCCCAAAGAAAAATGTGTCTTTTTTATTGTAGGGAATATGTTTATCACCTTTTACGTCAAAATTTGCAAACCCATATTTTCTCCTGTTTTCTGGAATCTTATCCAATTCTTCAGGAAAAACATGGAAAAAAAACATGCTTTCGTTATCGGCATCCTTATAATTCTTAATGATGCTGTAGGTTTTATCCAATAAATCTATTTTTACAGTATACCCTTCATTATTGAAAACGATTTCGTCATCGGATTCTTCTAAAGCGTTTTCAACTGCAATTGGGTTGTCAAACAATATAGGTGTTTGCTCCCACGTTTGAGCGAAAATATTCTCGTACCTAAAGTCGTATTCTTGTCCAAGCTCATATCCTACCTGTCTTGTAATATGATGTTTATCAAAAAGCGCAAAAATATCGTTGGACCAGAGCTGGCAGGTATTATCCGCACACATCAATGGTTTAAAATCTACCCACCTAATTTTGTCTGTATAGTCGTCATAAAGCGTTTGGGTGTATTCTAATGAGGGTATGTCGGCAAATAATTTATCTTGGTTTTCATCGTCGTTGGTTGCCTTCCCAAACAATATGTTCTGGTAAATGTTCTTCCGAGCCTCATTCTCAGATGACATCTCTAAGCCAGGTACATAAAAAATAGGTTGTACCCCCTGTTTTAAAGCTTCGTTTATAATCCACCGGTCCCAATTAATTTTAGTGCCTGCAAAATCAATGAAATCCAATCTTACCCATATAACAAGAAACTTTTTTCCTTTGAGTAATTTCCTATATCGTTCTTCTGCATTTTTAAAACCATAAACATTACCCGTTCTTTCATGTAAAACATGACCAACTAATTTTTTTTCTTTTAGTTGTTTGTCGACAAACTGTTTAAACGCATGAAAATGCGAATTCGCTAAAATTAATACTTCGGCATCAGTAGTAACAAGCTCCTTCTTAGTTTGTTTTTTTCTGCTAGAATAATCTCCAATAAAATATTCTACTCCTGAAAACTTCTTTCGCATTTCAATTGTCAACGGATTATTTTTAACGGTCAAGTGAGGCGTTCGCACATAGCTAAACTTATAACTCGTAACATCTACTTCTGCCTTGGAGTAAAACTTTTCAGGAGATAATTCTTGAAATTTATACAAGCCTGCTGCACACAAAAAAGGAAGTAAAACCCAAAGTGCAAATGCATATCTAAATTTATATGTGATACCGTACCTAAAAGTATTTTCTATGTATTTCCAACTCAAAAATGAGATTGGAATCATTACTAGAGATAACAGTAAGATTTTATTTATTAACCCGTTGTGCATTTTAAATAATGCTGGTTTTAATGTTGTTAATATTTCTGTTGAAAATGAACCTGTTGATATATTGAATGGTCGTCAACGCTGTTATTTTGGATAGTATCCTTGTCTTGAACCCGTCGAACGATTTTGCATAGTTACGTCTTATCATAAACTGGTCGCACAGTTGAGAGAACAATGTCTCGATTCTCTTTCTCTTTTTTCTGAAGACATAGGGCTGTTCCCTGTAGGCCTTTTGGTTGTTTCTCATCGGGGTGTTCAATTTGATGTTACAGCTCTCGAATAGGTTCAGCTGTATTTCTGCCGACAGGTATCCCCGATCCCCGATCAAAGTGCAATCGCTTATCTGCATCCTGATATCCTTGAGGTAGTTGATGTCGTGAACCGAGGCGGGACTTAGGTCGATGGCCTGAAAAACGCCTTCTACGGAACAGACCGCGTGAAGTTTATAACCGTAATAATGTGAGTTCTGTGCGGCGCAGTAACCTTTGTCGGGACTGGCATACATGTTCTCCCTACAGATTCTGGACCTCGAGCTCCTAGAGAGTTTGCACACTTCCAATGGCATACTGTCAACAACAAAACAATCCTCGAATTCATTAAAGTGAGAGGCCAGTTCCAAACGGATCCCGTCCAAATTCTCCGCAAGCCTTCTTCTGCGCCTATTGTAAACGCTTCGCTCTATTCTGGACGATATGTTCTCAGGAAGCTTTCTGAAAAGATCATTTTCACTGTCTATCCCCATAAACTCGGCGGTCAGGCTCAAACATACCAGTTCAAGGTCGCTCAGCCTTGGTCGGCGGCGCTGATAGGGCAAAAGTTGTTCTTTTGATATTTCTCTCAATACTTCCAAAATTCTTTTGTAATTTGTACTGAAGTTGTTCATTATAAATGTTTTATAGCTAAAACAAATTACTGATTATCAGTAAAATGAACAACTTTTTTCTTTTAAATCATAATGCACAACGGGTTATTACAAGTTTATTGCTTTGCAGTTGTTCTTTTCTAACGGCGCAAACAAGTATCAATAACATCTTTGCAGCCGGTGTGGAGGATGCGGAGCGATTCGCAACGGATTATCTGGCTCCTTTTTCGGAAAGTACAGTATATGGGTTTTCAACTGGCTGGTATAATACTGCCGATGCAAAACCTTTAGGCGGATTTGAAATAGCTATCGTTGGTGCCGTTACGGGCCATAAGAATAAAGAAGCTAAACAGACCTTTATTTTAGATCCCAATGACTATCAGAATTTAAACTTCGTACAGAATCCCGGTGCGGCTAGGCCGGTAGCAAGTGCCTTAGGTAGTTTACAAGGAACACGTGTTTTTGTAGAAGGGCAAGTAGCCGGGGTAAACGTGAGAGAGGAATTTGAACTACCATCGGGACTATCTGCCGAAGGTCTTGATTTTGTGCCATCTGGATACCTACAGGCGAGTGTTGGAATTTTTAGGGGTACAGAGGTGAAAGCCCGTTTCTTGCCTAAAATTGCGTACGAGGGTGCCTCGGTAGGTCTTATAGGCTTTGGTTTGCAACACGATTTCACTAAATGGTTGCCAGCGGACAAGATATTGCCATTGCTATATCTGGCGTTATAGGTTATACGAGAATCGATGGGGATTATGATATTTCCGATTCGGGACTTATAAACGGCAGTAATCAACGAATAGAAGCGGAAATGAGCTCTTGGGCCTTTAGTGCGGTACTGTCCACTAAATTGCCCATTATCAATTTTTATGGTGGTCTTGGTTACGTTACCGGGAAATCCGAAACTAACGTTTTGGGCGAGTACCAAGTAGCTGCCGGACCCTTTGCATCTGAAACATATATCGACCCTTTCTCTATTACCGAGAATGTAAGCGGTGTAACCGGTACACTAGGTGCTAAATTGAAGCTAGGGTTCTTTAGATTGCATGCTGACTATACATTAGGTGATTTTAATACCGCAACGGTTGGGATGAATTTTGGATTTAGGTAAGTTGTTTTCATATAACATGTAGTTAAGTCTAACCGATTACTTTAGAACCGGTAAAAAAGCAAGCTAATTAAAAAAAAGGTAGTCACTTTATAAGTAAAGGAATTCTATTTGTAAGCCGTAGGGCTATCATTAAATCGCTTGTAGATTACTTGGTTCTTAAAAAACAAAACAATCCGTTAATAAATATGGGGTACGTAAGGGATAGAATAAGTAGGTTGCTAGATACGGACGAGCTTAAAGGCAACGCTATTTTTAAGGTAGGGTACGATAATATGAATTAAGTGCTTGGTCAAATGAAGCACTAACCGATTCTAAAATAGACGATAATGGTGTCGTAAAACATAAAAAAGTCTGCCCAGATTGCTCCGGACAGACCCTTTCCCATGGCTCTGTTAAGATTGTTTACTCCTTTACAGCAAGAATGTTTCCATCGTTTTGTTGAAGCAAGGTTCCATCTGTAAGGATTTTGATGGTAACAATATCGATAGGTTTGTTACTTGATTCTCCATATTCTACCGTATAGATGCCATCTTCTTGAGACCATCTAAAGTCTGTTTGCTCAATTATTTTTCCTGAACTAAACTCGTGGTACCTTCCTAGGTATACATCGTTAAAAATCCATTCTTTACGTGTGGTATTTTTGGCTGTACTACCTTCCTGAACGGATGCAGCTTCAATCCATATCCCAATAATGGGATCGTTGTTCTGTTCAATTCTAGAGCAATTACTAGAAAAGATAATGGCAAGTATCGCCATTAATGAAAGTAATTTTTTCATCATTAAAGTAGGTTTTCGGATTTGGGTATCCAAAATTGATAACGGGCATGTAGATTACCTTATTACTAAAATTCGTTGTATGGTAACAATTTTCCGATATCTTCGTTGAACCACCCTTTTTTTTAACGTACCGCTCCGTTCATCGATAGTTTTTGTGTTGGTTTATAGTGTATTATTAAAGTAGTTCATCGGGTTTTTTATCAATAAATACTTATTTTTGAAGTCGAGCCATAACCAATTATAATGATTGATATGGTGTAGCATTGATAACCATATAAATTAATCAATAGATGAAAGTTACAGTAGTAGGAGCAGGAGCAGTAGGTGCAAGTTGTGCGGAGTATATCGCAATTAAGGATTTTGCATCAGAGGTTGTCCTTTTAGATATAAAGGAAGGATATGCAGAGGGTAAGGCAATGGATTTAATGCAGACGGCCTCTTTAAACGGATTTGATACTAAGATTTCGGGAAGTACGAATGATTATGCTAAAACAGTCAATAGCGATATTGCGGTAATTACTTCCGGAATTCCAAGAAAGCCTGGGATGACCAGGGAGGAATTGATAGGTATTAATGCGGGTATCGTAAAAACGGTTTCTAGTAATTTAATAGCACATTCGCCAAATGTGATTC
>Ga0075108_10001180_pt1 | contig 13465 bp, 10 predicted proteins | sample AntAceMetag02UK1_FD_69797 | JGI IMG/M metagenome (GOLD analysis project Ga0075108, IMG submission 69797) | Saline lake microbial communities from Ace Lake, Antarctica - Antarctic Ace Lake Metagenome 02UK1 | ecosystem: Environmental > Aquatic > Non-marine Saline and Alkaline > Saline | place...
GTTGGTATTTTAAAGATTCGTTCGAGCAATTGATTAACGGTTGTTATTTTAATTTGAGAGATTGGCAACATTCTAGTCCAGACCTGTACCAGACATTAATAGCAAACAATACGACACTGCAACACAATGCACCGTATGTCATAGATAAGCCGTCACAAAGAGCAGAAGACCCAGACACCAACATTTGGCCAATCGTCGAAGAATACAAGTCAGGTCAAACACCTTCGCTGTATAATACAAAAGAGACTACATTAGTAACCTATTATAAAAACATCTTCGTTGACATAGTAACAGAAACTAGGTTCGCTCAACCGAGTGCTAATTTCAGTGAGAAATTGTTACAACCAATTCAGTACATGAAACCGTTTATATTATTAGCGCCACCCCACACACTAGAATACTTAAAGACTTTTGGTTATCAAACATTCGGTGACTTCTGGGACGAATCATATGATGACATAGAAGATCATGGAGAAAGACTACAGGCTATCATGCGTTTAATACAAGAAGGTATTTTATGCAAACCAATCATTGAATTGCATGCGCTGTATCAACAAATGATGCCTATAATAGAACATAACCAGAAAACATTCCTGTCAATGATAAATTCACCTAACTATAATACTACGGAGTTTCACGACTAATGCAGTCTACATTTTTACATGATGAATTTCTAACAGTTCATGGACACGGAGCTGATTGGACAATTGATATTAAATCTAAGCATAGAGAAGCAGGCTCATATTTTGAAGAATCAATCCGTACCGCACAAATAATTTATGAAGAATCTAATAACGATATTCATTTAATGTTCGGTGGAGGCAAGGACGCTGAGTATATGGTCAACGTTTTTGATAAAGCAAATATAGACTTTACTGTTGCTATTATCAGTTACGGCAAAGACTTTAAGTGGAACGGACATGATACAAAGTATGCGTTAGATTGGTGTAGTAAACATAATAAAACTCCGATCATAATTGACTTAGACTTAGTAGACTTTGTTAGAAGCGGTAGAATGCTTGAAATAGCAGAAGAAGCTAAGTGTTGCGAATATAGATTAACTACTACAATGGAAGGTGCAAGTAAAGTAGATGGTACAGTTGTAATGAATGTTGAGCCACAAATTTGTAAGATGCCAGACGGTACATGGGTTTTGGAAGAATATGAAAGAATCCGCAGTTATTGCAACTGGTGGGAGTCTCGTAACATAAAAGGTACATCAGACTTTGGATCATACACTGGCGAACAAGTACTTGCATTCTTACAAGAACCAATCATTAAACGTCTCGTAAATAACGAACTAGGGTATGAATCGTCTATACCTGTTAAACAGTTATTATATAATCAAAATTCTTGGAATCAAACAAACCGATTTAAGTATACAGGTTGGGAACGATTTGAAAGAACTGATCTTTTTGAAAGTTTAGAGGTAAGATCAATGATGTCTGGTTTAAAAGAAAAATACAATGGAAGTTTCTATTTAAACTATGATGAAACGATTAGGCAATTGAGAGGAATAGAATGAATAAAGAAAATATATTATTAATTGCAGGGTGCAGTCACGCGGCTGGTTCTGAGATTGACGGCAGAGAAGATTCAGCATATAATAGACAACATTCGTTCGGTGGGTTGGTAGCAAAGAAGCTACAGAGAAGGCCTATCAATATTGCACAAGCAGGGGCAACAAACACTGGTATCAGTAGACAAATACTGCAATGGTTTCATGACGAGCATAATCCAGAGACGATGAATGTAAAGGTATTAGTATGTTGGAGCGAATCTACTAGAATGGAAATTCCATGTGAACGTCCGCGTAATTATCACGACTCCGTAACTCACTCAAATTGGTTTGATGCAAGTGCAGAAGATTATTATAGAGTTATCATCGGTTGGGATGGTGGTGATGCAGAAGAACTAAAAAACACTCCATTGTTACATAGATTTATGGTAAATCACCAACCATACTTAGAATGCCTATCATATAATCTTATTCTGCAAATACAATATTTCTTACAAGCAAACAAAATCGATTATTTAATGTGTCAGTCTATGCCTTTCTTCTTGGACGATATACCAGCAATTAAGAAACTTATTCCATTAATCGATACTAATAAATACTATAACCTGAACAAGAAAAATGAAGCCTTTTTCCATAAATACAAAGAACTTGGTTACGTCAATCCAAAGGCAAAGTATTGGCATCATGGTGAAGAACCACATCGTTTATATGCTGATGAATTATTAAAATTCAACGAGGAAACTAAATGTTTAACAAAATAATCGACAAAATCAAAAAGGTTTCCAAAGCAATCTGGGGCTTTATTAAATTACCATATATTAAATGGAAGCGTGAAAAAGAATATCAAAAGCGGTTGGCCGAACTTAAAAAAAGAGACCCGTTTATATACCGGTGAGTGAACACTATGATACATGTAGGAGTAAGTTGTGGATTCCATGATGCTGGTATGGCAGTCATTGATGGTGGTGGTGAGATATTATACGCAGGTCACTCTGAAAGGTATAGCAAGAAAAAACACGATAAGGATTTACATCCTGACATGGTGACAGATGCAATGAAATACGTATCTAACACTGATCCAATTCAATTATACTACTACGAAAGACCATTGGTGAAAATGATCAGAGAATTTATGTCTGGTCAATGGTCTAGAGGCTTGCGATCACCTTTATCATCACGCACGATTATAGGCAAAGAATTTATTAATGCTTTCTTACCTAGCACTCAATTAACAAAAAGAATAAAGAACAAGCCACATCACAAATGTCATGCGGCCGCAGGCTTTCAAACATCACCTTTTAACGAAGCAACTGTCGTAGTGATCGATGCTATCGGCGAAGTTGACTGCGCGACTATCTGGCATGCCCACTATAATAAAAAAGGTCATGCAAAGTACAAACGTTTATGGTCAATGAGATATCCTAATTCAATAGGTCTATTCTACAGTGCAATGACACATAGAATAGGATTGCGCCCACTGGACGAAGAATACATTCTAATGGGAATGGCCGCATACGGACAACCCAAACATACAGCCGAAATTGAAGAATACTTTGGCGCAAACAATGATAGATTGTTATTTACACGCAATGCACATGCCGGCGTAGACGAAACCTTCTTAGAAGGTGCTAATGAATTTGACATAGCCGCATCAACTCAAAGCTATGTAGAAAAATTAATTAAACTCGTAATGAACAAGGCACGAATTAAAGGTAAGAGTACGAATTTAGTCTATGGTGGAGGTTGTGCGTTAAACTGTTCCGCTAATCGGTTATTAGGCAGATACTTTAAAGACATTTGGATCATGCCTAATCCAGGAGATGCAGGTAATGCATTAGGTGCCGCGGCTTTGGGTTATGGCAAACGAGTAAATTGGAAGCATGCGTTCTTGGGTACTAACATTCCTGGCGCGTATCCTATTAAAGAGACTATCAACGCACTGAAGACAGATATGATTGTAGGCGTTGCCAGTGGTCGTGCGGAGTTCGGTCCTAGAGCATTAGGCACACGTAGTCTACTTGCAGATCCTCGAGGCTCAGAGATTAAAGATAAAGTGAACAAGATTAAAAAGAGACAAGAGTTCCGACCCTTTGCTCCAATGATACTAGAAGAACATGTACATAAATACTTTGTCATGCCTACCAATTGGGACTCTTCACCGTATATGCAAGTAACAGCGACTTGTAGATTTCCTGAAAAATTTCCTGCTATTGTACATGCAGACGGAACAAGCAGAGTTCAAACCATCTCCGATGATGGCACTGGAATACGCAGGTTGTTGAAAGCCTGGCACAAAGAAACAGGTTGTCCTATTTTGCTTAATACCTCTCTAAACATTCGTGGAGAGCCAATGGTTAACGATAGGGAAGACGCAGATCGTTTCGAGAAACTTTATAAGACCAAAGTCATCTCATAAGTAGTAGTATGCTTAGAGACGTATTTTATTTCGGTGAAAAACCAAATGTTCATCCTAGAGAACAACATGTAAAAGATATTGATGTAGCCCGTCAATTATCGACTACCTTACATTTTTGGATAATAGATGAGTTCTGTGAATACGCAAATTTTGATTGGGAATTCGATTTTGATTTCTTACCTGACGAAGATGTTTGGGCTGAAGAACATAATAACATCTGGCCAAGCAAACATCAAAAAGATTCTGGTACATGGCTGTGTCCAAAAGAAGAGAGTCAAATACGAGTCTATCGGGCTGACGTTAATCCAATCAATCGTAAACGAGAACCCAATGCATATTGGAAGTTTTTAGATACAGTAGATAAAAAGTCAATTGATTTTTCATGGCATCCAGATCCAACTGATCCACCTTACATCTATAAGTGGGGTAGTAAATTTGCTCCGGTTGAACTTGCCACGGTATTAGAATACCATACCCCTGGCAACAACGGTGTTGTCAAGAACTTAAACACAACTATATCATTATTACCTAACAATGATTGCATAACAGTGCATCAACCTATTAACACCGATCGATGGGATATGTCTTGGCGCCCAGATCCAATGGATGAACCATACATATACGTTTGGGGCAATAAATGGATATCTGGTGAACTAGAACCTACGCTTACATATACTGTAGAAGGCGCAACTGAACACAAATACATGGCGAATGCAATTCCTGTACTACCGCAAGATGATCGTTGGGAAATACTCACCGCTATCGACGAAGAAACATTTGATTTTAGTTGGAGACCTGATCCAAGAGAGCCTGCATTTATATATGTGTTTGGAAATCATCTATACGAAGGCTCGATAATGCCTACCTTAAGATACACAATGCCTGATGCTACTGAAATTAAGTATGTATATGATATCAAACCCACATTAGCACAAAAGCCAGAATTGTTTGAACATTTAGAAGACATTGATCAAACGTTATTTGACTATTCATGGAGACCTAATCCAACCGCACCTGCATATATGTATGCATGGGGCAATCAATGGAATGAAGCACAAGATAAAGTTAGTGTGCAGTTTGTAGTAGAAGATGCAACTGAATATCAATACATGGAAGAAAAGACAACTCGCAAAGCATGTAAAGATAACTGGATTGTACCTACTAACTTAGACACCCGTGCATTTGATTTTAGTTGGGAGCCTAGCCCTAACGAACCAGCAATGATACATGAATTCGGTACTCAGTGGCAAAAGACAGGTGGTCCTCAATATCATGTTGAAGGGGCAGTTGAAATAAAATATGAAAATGCATCTAAGGCTAACATATTACCTTCAGATAAGAGTAACTGGACAGTACCAAGTAACATAGACGCAGATACGTTTGACTTTAGTTGGCATCCAGATGCAACAAGCCCTCCCTATGTCTATCATTTCCCAACGCAATGGGCATTAAGTGGTGGTCCTCAATATCATGTTGATGGTGCGGATGAAACAAAGTATGTAGAAGATCAAGTGGCAAAGGCAAAAGCAAACAAAGAATATTGGGAATTTGATTCTACTATCCTCGACGAGGGTGATTTTGATTACTCTTGGCATCCCTATGCGGAAGATGAACCATTCATCTATCAGTTTGGTACACAACACCAGAAAACAGGTGGCCACAAATACATGACGCCAGGTACACATGAAGGCAGTGCAGTCAAATACATTGATCCTCGTATTGCAAAATCAAAAAGATTACCTGATCCTAACAACAGATACTGGGGTACTTTAGGTAATTATAAAATTAAAGACTTTGATTATTCATGGCACCATGATGAAACAGACGAAGCATTTGTTTATCACTTTGGTAACAAATATTATTCAGCACAAGAAATGCCGACGGTCGAGTACAGAGTTCCTAATGCAGTTCAAATTAAGTATATCAATTCTATTGTGGCAGAACTACAACCTGTTAAAGAAGGCTGGACAATCCCTGCTGACATAGATGATTCAGAGTTTGACTATAGTTGGAGACCTTCTCCGTTAGAAGATCAAGCATACGTTTATCAGTTCGGTACTCAGTGGCAGAAAACAGATGGTCCTAGTTATAAAGTCGAAGGTGCAACTGACATTAAGTATGTCGAGGGCAATACTGCTAAGAAAAAACCTGATCAATTGAAGTGGGATATCCCAATTGGCATTGACGTTGATGATTTTGATTTCTCGTGGCACCCAGACAGTACAGAGACATCTCCATTCATCTACCAGTTCGGCACTCAGTGGGCACTAACAGGCGGTCCTAGCTACATTGTCAAAGACGCCACTGAAGTTAAGTATGTTGAAGAACCTATTGCTAAAACATTAGTAAACATGGAGAACTGGGAAGTCCCGACCGACGTAGATAGTTTCGACTTCTCTTGGCATCCTTATACACAAGACGATCCGTTCATCTATCAATTTGGTACACAACATCAAAAGACTGATGGTCCTAGATACATCGTACCGGGCGCAACACAAGTCAAGTATGTTGACACTAGAATTATTAAAGCACGTAAACTAGCAAACAGTAAAAGAATGCATTGGGTTATACCCGATGATTGTGATGTCGATACGTTTGATTTCTCGTGGCATCCAGACAGTACAGCAAGCCCTGCAATCTATCAATTTGGTAGTGTAACAGGTAAAGATGATGGTCCGAAGTATATTACACCAGGCAACTCAGGTGAAGTTTTGTATTTGCAAAATATTAAATCTGATGGTGTTATGCCGGCAGAACTAGAAGTATACTTCATCAAGACTACACTCGAAGATTTGATAGCAGAACATAAAGGCGAAGTCTTCTGGGCAATCAACATAGACCTAGTGTACACTGACTTTGATTTCTCATGGCGTCCTGATGTCTATCAGTCAAATTACATTCATGCATTCGGTTCTAAAGATAACATAGATACACAAACCTATTTTGTTAATGCTGTTATTTGGGAAAAAGGATTTAAGAACATAAACTACATTGAAACTGAGGCTGTTGCTATTAAAGCAAACTTAGATATGTTCTACGTAGATAGAGGTAACAAAGAATCGAAAGAACGATTTGAGCAACTGCAACTTCGTTATCCTAATATACAGAAAACAAGATACTTAAACTCATGGGTAGAAACTACTCGTAGGTGTATAAACAGATCAACAACCACATTGCTTTGGGTGTTAAATTCTGAGTTAGATTATGCAGAGTTTGATTTTGATTATTATCCCAACCCATGGCAGATGAAGATGGTACACGTGTTCGGAACTCAATGGTCACATTGGGGGACAACTTACCTTGTCAGTAGAGAAACATTTAACGAAGATACGAAATTCATTCGTGTTATCGAACATTTAAATAATCTAAACTTTGTCAAAGAGATTCGTGCCAAAGCAACAGAATGTGTATATGATGTTGTCGTGGTAGATCATGGCAATAAAGAAACAGACGCGGTTGTTAAACAACTTCAAGAGAAAGCACCAAGACAGCGGCTGACTACTATCGAACACGATACTGATTACCTTGTCACGTTAAAAAATATCATAGCCAAATTACCTAAACGCAAGGAGCATTATATATGGATAGCATCATCTATTTGCGATTACAACGACTTTGATCTATCCTATATATGTGATCCGTTTGCACGTGACCAGTTACATGTCTTTCCTAGCGACAAACAAAAGTTTGGAGATACATTCTTTATTGACGTAAACAAGACACGTGAAATTATCGATGGTATGACATCATTAGAAGATTATGAGAAGATAAACTACAATCAAACACTGCGTACACATCGCCTAAGGCCTCCTGTAATCATTTCTCCAGGTGATACGCACATGAAGACGATCAAAGACATTACTAACTTTCCTTATGCAGTATTAGTAGCAGAAACAGACAAAGATATACAAGTGGTAGACGAAGAACCAATGTCATTGTGGTCACAAGATAAAAAGAACATCATCGTCACTTCAACTGGTGCAACACGAATCATTGTTCCTCGCGAAGTTAAGGATGTGGTCAAGAAAGAACTGTATGAATATCCATATATCAAGAATGCGAATAGACTTGCGTTATCTAAACCAATGGACATAGTGTTTCTCTCTAATGGAGAAACAGGTGCAGAGGAAAACTGGGAGCATCTGCAAAAGATAACCAAGAACTTACCGAATCGAGTAGTAAGAGTTGATGGCGTTGATGGCAGAGTAAAAGCATATCATGCCTCAGCAGAAGCAAGCGAGACACCATGGGCATTTACAGTCTTTGCTAAACTTAAAGTCTCGCCCAAGTTTGACTTTAACTGGCAACCAGATCGTATGCAAAGACAGAAACATTATATCTTTGAAGCAAAGAATCCAGTTACTGGTCTAGTCTATGGACATCAGGCTATGATTGCATACAACAAAGAACTAACTCTTAGCAACTATGGTTATGGCCTAGACTTCACACTAGATGATGACCATGCAAGTATTTCGTTGTTGTCGGGCATTGCAAAGTACAACACTGATGCATTCTCAACGTGGCGCACAGCATTTAGAGAAGTGATTAAACTATTGTGTGATGATACAGAGATAAGCAAGACTCGTTTAGATACATGGTTGAATATAGCAGATCCAGATCAGCCTTTCTTCCAAGAATCGATTAAGGGTGCAATATGTGGAGAAGAATACTTTGAAGAAGTCGATGGAGATTTCGAGAAGTTGCGTTTAAGTTATGAATGGAAATGGCTTGCAGAAAGGTATGCAGAAGTTTCTTATTAAAGTTTAATCGTACTCACCATATAGGTCTTCTTCTGCCCCGTTTTCAGGGTTATCATCTGCGTAGTGTGGTAAATATGTGTTATAAGCCGTAACAAGTTCTTTATGCCTGTCTGCAATCTCTTGTGGCAAGTCCATCTCCTCATCTTGTGGGTCCATAATATTACTGTAGGCCCACTCTACGCCTTTATTTCCCTCTGGAGTGACAGCATACACTACCAGTTGTAATTTATTAACCTCGGTAGCCTGATTATCAGGTTCTCCGCAACTGTCGCATTCTTTAAATCCATATTTCTCAAGATCATCCCGCGTCGTCCCATCCCGGTATGTTAATTTCTTTACTATCTCACCACCACAATACTGGCATGATACATCAACTTTTATTGGTGGCGTAAAATTGAATATAAGGATAGACTGGCCTTCAAATGGTTTGCTGTATTCATCGAAATAATTGGTTGATTCGGTTGACGCAGTACACCATTGAGTACCTTGTCCGTAATAACAGGCGGCTGCTTCGTCCTTCGGCCAATAAACAGTCATTACGTCATCTTTGTAAAGAATTTGTGCATCGCCCTTACCCAGTTTAGCTGGTTTGCCGTACTCTTTATGAAGTAGTTGAGCCCATCTTGAAAACGCCACAGCAGTGGGGTATTGTCGAATATCTCTCTTGTCAACAGGTAACCTTGCTTTCATGCGTTCAAATTTACCCAGTCCATCAGCTAATGTTGCTCGACCATCTTCTATGTTTGGAAAGTTTCCGGTACCAAACTCGTTTGAAGAGATATACCATTTAATGATTTGTAATGTGTACTTTTTACTCTGAGTTGGATCGAATTGTTCAAGTATGCTTATTAAGGCAGTCGCTATCTGATCTTGTAATTCCGATATTGCTTGATTAACATACCCTTCTATCGCTTTATTCATAGATCCATCTAATACGTTAAGTGCTTGGTTGTCTGAGGTTCCATGATCCATTAGTCTATTATAGACGTATGGATGAAGTATGTGCAATGCCGTAACTTGATAATCATTCAACGTACTTTTCCAAATTATTGCGCGAGATTCATCTGAGTTAGGGGCACTTCTAAAAAAGTTCCTCAACTCTGAATCATCATCGCCAGCGGCCGGAAGATCGCCTAGGTGATTTGCAAAGCTTTTTAGGTCTAGTTTCTGTACGATTTTATTGCCAAGTTTCTGTACTGTCGCTTGAGTGTTGTACTCTAATAATATATGTTTGAATTCATAATAACGCATTATGTATTTAGCTAAAACAGTTTACCCAGAAAGATTGTTATTGTATAGGATCAATGTATAATGCTAAATAGATTCGATTGTTGTATGAAGTGAAGTGAAAGGTGTTTTGGACGCCGGTTCGACTCCGGCCATCTCCACCAAAAGCATATTGGATAAGGGTAGTATGCTTTTGATGGGGATGCAACGGGATTCGACAGAGCAATTATTAATGGAACGGACAACACAGTAGGCGATGACTGTAAATCAAGCAGAAACTATAATTGACAAAAACAATTATGCAATGGAAGATTACGCACTAGCTGCCTAATCCCCCGAGGCTAATCACCTCGTCACCAAACGATAGAGGGGGAATCCAAGTTCCCCCTCGCCTATTTCTCACTCCCACTACCCAGCGATAAATACTTGCATGAATATACTTGAACTGGAAAAATTTAAGATCGAAGATGCAATCAACTTCCACGATGAATACAATCCTTGGTTATTTGACGGCGACAAACTAAAACCTGTCATTAAGAAGCAACTAGAAACTATTTCAAATGATTTTGTTGAATACATGGGAATACCTGATCTCGCATTAGAAGACATCATCATCACAGGATCTAATGTAGCATACACATACACACCTCACAGTGACATTGATTTACATTTGCTTGTAGATTTTAGTAAATTGTCAGACTCAGATGTGTATCGAGAATTATTCAATGCGAAGAAATCTCTCTATAATAATACGTATGACATTACTATCAGAGATATTACGGTTGAACTCTATGTTCAAGATACAGCACAAGCCCACACCAGTTTAGGTGAATACAGTTTATTCCAAGACAAATTCACCCGTATACCTACAAAGAAACGCGCAAACTTAGATGAAATCTCAGCCGCCGCAAAGTTTGAAAAATTAGAAGCAATGGCGATTGAAGGATTAGCATCTCCTGACATGGAACGAGTTAATCGAGTGCTTGGAATCATTAAACGATATCGTCAAGCAGGATTAGATACTCATGGCGAGTTTGGTCCAGAGAATTTGGCCTTTAAGGCAATCAGATCAAAGGGATATTTTCGAGCGTTACACGATCATAAGAACAAATTAAGAGCAGATCAACTATCACTCGAAGAAGAATTCTTCCGCAGAACGTTCGAAGAATCACTTGGTGTTGGTTTGATTGAAGAAAGGCCCAATATTCCTGCATCGACTGCCGATGATCTCGCAATGAAATATGAGGTAAGTAAAAGAGAAGTAGCAAAACAAATAGACCTGGGCACTAGAATTGAAATGGCATCTAATCCTAACGTTACTGCTATCTCCACTAATCTTAGAAGAGAGCAAGCAAGGGCAATTGCGATTGCAAATATAAACATAAAACTTGAATACTATCCAAAAATGATCGTTTTTAGAAAAGAGGTTGCTAGATTAAAAAGAGAACAGCCTAACACTGATACAGACGATAATGAAATGATGGAAGCATCTGGTTATATACCAAGTGAAAAGCAAAAGAATGATCCTAGATGGTCATATGCGTTGACCAAAGATGTCAGACCTGACACCATGCAAAAAGGTGCCAAAGCAATGGGACTCGGCAATATTTCACGTGCAGGTGTTCCTCCTCTCTTGCGTCCCGGCAAGAAATAACTCCAATGACCAGGCGTGGCAGGAAAGTACCTGCGATAGATCCTGCGACTATTCAATCACCGTGCATTAGTATATGTGTCTTTAACGAAGATGACTATTGTGTCGGTTGCAAGCGATCAATGAACGAAGTAGGTGATTGGCATCGATACTCTGAAGAGATGAAAGCGGCCGTGACTTTAGACCTCATTGAAAGAAAATTGCAATAAGGCATTGACAAATTAGGTAAAGGATGTATAATCAATGTTTGAAGCCAAAATATAAACGCGCATCACGCGCCAATATAAGGAGTTTACACAATTCAAGTCATGAATGCTATGTATAGGTATTATACATAATAAATATGACTAGAGTGTTTGACAAATTGGGTAAATGATGTATAATCATCGCTCTATTAATCAATAAAGAGATTAAGATTATGTCAAGGAAAACAGTCTTTCACGTTACAACTGAAGAGTCAACAGGCAGAAAGATCGCCAGTTGCTGGAGCATGTCACAACAAGACGGCTCATTCCCATACTCAATTTATGTTTCAGACGCACACATCGCTGAAATGAAATTGGATCCTGAGGTAATTATTGTCGATGGCGAAGTAAAAGAAGAGGTTACATCATGAGCGAATATATCGAAAGCGGTAAACCAGAAGTACTCGAAGAGTACAGCGACATAGCAAGCGAAATACTCGCAGACGCAGACATGTACCCACGCGAACAGTTAGAGGGTGAGTACGAAGGCGAATACGACGGCGAGTTCGATGACTCTGGTGCTGAATTGGTCAGCCAAGCAGAGTTTGATCGGCTCATGAATGAAGGCCGCGTTGTAGGCAAGGAGCACCTTAAAGGTAGCCTGGACCTACTAATTTAACTACAGGAAATAGGAGTCATGAAAAACGTTAAGAGCAATATATTAATTGTAATGATCACTGCACTACTATCAGTGTCTGCTTTTGCAGTAGATGATTCGATAAGACTTGCTTGTTACAAGTATGGAATGGCTAGTGCTTACTGGACCCACGGTATTAAAACTGCGCGGTATTACTCGCTCATCAAAATCCAACTAACACCTGATCAGATGCATGATCTTTGTTCAACCGACTTATACATTTATGATTTCACACAAGGCAATTTGATAACAAACAAGTACACGGCAGGCATGAATTTTGGACAGATCAAATTTATGTACAAAAGAGGAAAGGATGATATGGTGATCATGCTTAAAATCCTCTAATAAACCAAACCCATGGCTTTACGTTGAAGGGCCACTTTACGATACTTATGATGAAGCACTAGAAGCATATGATCGTGGCAACTTGAAAAAAGCTTGACTTTGTAATTAAACATCTTTATACTGCATACACAAATTCAAATATATAGGTAATACAAATGTCTCAACTAACCGATACACTGACTGTAACTACAGTCTCTGCAAAAAAATCAATTAAAAAATGTTTCCAGGCGAAACGCCCAATATTCATATGGGGACCTCCCGGAATCGGCAAGTCTGAAATCGTGCAAGAAATTGCTAACGAATGGGGTAATACTCTAGTTATCGATCTGCGTATGGCACAGATGGAGCCTACTGATATTCGAGGTATCCCCTTCTTCAACAAAGACTTATGCGTTATGGATTGGGCTCCCCCAATCGAACTTCCTTCTGAAGCGTTTGCCGCTCAATACTCTATCGTAGTCTTATTCTTAGACGAAATGAATTCAGCTATGCCCTCAGTACAGGCTGTAGGGTATCAGTTAATACTTAACCGCAGAGTTGGTAAGTATGTTCTCCCAGACAATGTTGTGCTTGTCGCGGCAGGTAATAGAGATTCTGACAAAGGTGTCACTTATCGAATGCCACTGCCTTTAGCTAACAGATTCATTCACATAGAATTGCGTCCT
>Ga0075108_10001181_pt1 | contig 13447 bp, 15 predicted proteins | sample AntAceMetag02UK1_FD_69797 | JGI IMG/M metagenome (GOLD analysis project Ga0075108, IMG submission 69797) | Saline lake microbial communities from Ace Lake, Antarctica - Antarctic Ace Lake Metagenome 02UK1 | ecosystem: Environmental > Aquatic > Non-marine Saline and Alkaline > Saline | place...
GCGTTTATGGAAGAACGTAAGAACACTGGCCGAATTTACTTGATGAATGTCGACCACGCCAACACGCACAGTTCATTTAAAGAAGAGCTTGCTCCTATCCGAATGTCGAATCTTTGCACAGAGATCACGTTGCCAACAAAACCACTCAAGCATATTGCTGATGAAGAAGGGCGCATCGCTCTTTGTACTCTTTCAGCAATTAACTGGGGCAACGTTCGTTCTCCATCAGACTTTAAGAAACCTTGTGAGTTAGCTGTTAGGGGATTGGATGCGCTTTTGGACTACCAGAAGTACCCTATCTTAGCCGCAGAATTACATTCCAAAGAGTATAGACCCTTGGGTATCGGCATCATCAACTTAGCTTATTTCCTTGCTAAGAACGATTCAAACTATTCAACTCCTAATTTAGAATTGGTTGACGAGTACGCTGAGGCGTGGTCTTATTATTTGATCAAGGCTAGTGTTGAATTAGCAAAAGACAAAGGCGCTTGCACTAAAGTCGAACACACCAAATATTCCGACGGTGTTTTGCCTATCGACACATATAAAAGAGACGTCGATGAATTGGTCAAACCAAATTCAAGAATGGATTGGGATTCTCTTAGAGAAGACTTGAAAAAGTACGGTATTCGTAATTCAACGCTAATGGCTTTGATGCCAGCTGAGACCAGTGCGCAGATTTCAAACTCGACCAACGGTATTGAGCCACCTAGAGCTTTTGTCTCGATTAAACAATCAAAGGACGGAGTTCTCAAACAGGTTGTTCCTGGTTACCCTAGACTCAAAAATAAATATGAGTTGCTATGGGATCAAAAGTCACCCGAAGGTTACTTGAAGATTATGGCTGTTCTGCAAAAGTATATCGATCAAACGATCAGCACCAACACCAGTTATAATCCAGAGTTCTATGAAGGTGAGAAAATTCCGATGTCAGTCATGTTGCAGCATTTGTTATTCTGCTACAAATTTGGAATCAAAACTTTATATTATTTCAACACCTATGACGGCCAGTCGGAAATTGACTTAGACAAAGAAGAAAGAGATGAAAAAGAAAAGGTATTGATCGAAATTATCGACGATGCCTGCGAAGCATGCGTAATTTAAAGGATTAAAATGACAGAAAATGGCAACAGTTAAGCAAATTCTAGACCTTAAATTTGAGGCTTATCGACTACCTGTAGAAATTATTGAGTGCACTAACGAAGAATACCGGAACGGAGTTCCGCTCGGAGGTAAGATCAAATTTACTTTCTGCGGTTCGGCACTAGACCTAATCGGATCAAATTATGACAGCAAGGATCGATCTGCGACATTAGAAGTTGCTGCATGTTTATGGAACGAAATATTATTAGAAATCGCTTATGCGAGTATGAGGAAAAATGACAGTATTCAATAACAAACACAAGAACCATACCGAGCAGCCAATGTTTTTGGGCGACGATCTCGGTATGCAACGCTTTGAAACTGTCAAATATCGGCAGTTCGAAAAACTAACAGACAAGCACTTGGGTTTTTTCTGGAGACCGGAAGAGATAAGCATTTCTAAGGATTCAAAAGATTTCAAAGACCTAACTGAATTTGAGAAACATATTTTCACGTCAAACCTAAAGAGACAGATTGTTCTCGATTCAGTTCAAGGACGCTCACCGAATTTAGCATTCTTGCCGTTGGTATCGTTACCTGAAGTCGAGGCTTTTATCGAGACGTGGGCATTTAGTGAAACGGTGCACTCGAGATCATACACGCATATCATTCGAAACATTTACTCAGACCCGAGCGCTGTCTTTGATGGCATTATGGATATCAAAAATATCGTGGATTGTGCTAACGACATTAGCAAATACTATGATGACCTTATCCAAGCATCCAACGCTTGGCAGGTAGATGGCAGATCAATTTCCAAGTATGAACTCAAGAAAAAGATCTGGATGGCAATTATGTCAGTAAATGTGTTGGAAGGTATTCGATTCTATGTCAGCTTTGCGTGTAGTTGGGCATTCGCTGAACTTAAGAAAATGGAAGGTAACGCCAAGATCATTAAATTGATTTGCCGCGACGAGAACATTCACTTGGCAGCAACGCAGCAAATGATTAGACTCCTACCAAAAGAAGACGAGGATTTCAAGAAAATAGCTGAAGAGACAAAAGAACAATGTGAGCAACTCTTTGTTGATGCGGTGGAACAGGAAAAAGCCTGGGCTGGTTATTTGTTCAAAGATGGTAGCATGATTGGATTGAATGAGCGTTTGTTGGTAGAGTACATTGAATGGATTGCCAATAAAAGAATGTACGCAGTCGGTTTGACCAGCGCGTACAAAGCACCTCAAGCCAGTCCGTTGCCTTGGACCCAAAAATGGATTGCTGGCTCTGATGTCCAAGTCGCGCCACAAGAGACAGAAATATCAGCGTATTTGACTGGCGCTACAAACCAAGACGTAAACGACGAAACATTCAAGGGATTCTCATTATGATTAAACTTTATTCAAAACCAAATTGTGTCTTCTGCAATAGAGCAAAGGCGCATCTTAATTCCAAAGGTATCAAGTTCGAAGCTGTTGATATTTCGAAGGACCCAACCGAACGAGAGTTCTTATTATCTGAGGGCCACAAAATGGTTCCGCAGCTTTATTTCAACGGGAAACTTTTGGTTGAAGGTGGTTGGGAAGGATTGTCGAAACTCAGTGATGAGGAATTGACTAGCAAAATAGGTTCTTCTTAAAACACTCAAACGCAATAAAAACCTTAAGGATTTCAACGTCTAATCTTTGGGTTTTTCCGTCCTTGATACAAGGTACTGTTTTACCTAAATAGCACTTCAAACCGAAAATGAAGAAAAAATGCTTCTTTGAAATTTATATTTGACAAACTTATAAATAGAACATATAAAGTAATCTGACACAAGTTCGTTGGACGCTTTCAAATGAATTTTAAAAACTTTAAAAAAGTTATTGACATTTGGAAACACCGACGTTAGTTTGTGATTACGTTAATTGAAACGGCCAAGTTTGGCCACAGCAAGGAGAAGGGTCTTCGAATGTTTACCCAGAGACAAACACAGCTAAAACCGATTACAGGGCATATGACCCCTGCGATTTTAAGCTGCGAACTCTTTGCAGTCGAATCAAATTATCGCTGGAATGATTCCAGCGTTATGGAGCGACAGATGTAGAAAAGATTGAAGAAAATCTTTTATATGTTTGAAGCTCCAACCGGAAACGGTTTGGAGCTTTTTTGTTGCTTGAAGTTTAAGTGGAATGCGGAACGAGACTGCGGGAACCACTTTAAAATTCCCAAATGGGCGGAACCCAGGATGGATCTAGATTAGCTTCTAGTGAAAAATCGGGGGATTAGAAGAAGCGGGAGAACAACCGCGGAGATCTAATCTGTGGTGCACTCCGAAATCGGGGAGAACATATGGCATCACAACGAAATAACCGTTTTTATGGGCGAGCCGAATCCTTGGAGAGAATAGCAGGTTGTAACCCTGTGGCTTATAGCTGAGTAGGTTCGAATCCTACCTCGCCTACCAAATCTTTTTATTAACCATTTAGACCGAAGGAGGGTATTATGGAATCGCAAGAACGAGAACTAAGCGAAGAACCTGAAGAACGTATCTTCCGGACGACTAATTGGCGGGTCACCAGACTTTCAATCTGGCGGTGGTAAAACACTAAGCGGGTTCGAATCCCGTCCGGAAGACCAACTATAATCCCGCGAAGCCAATATAGTGCGGCCGTCGGCCGATAACCGATGTGATTAAGCAGTGCAAGTCTGCTCGTGGGGACCAAGATAAATTATAGCTCCGTAGTTCAATTGGTAGAACGCTGGTTTTTGGTGCCGGAGGTTGCAGGTTCGAGTCCTGCCGGGGTTGCACAAAAGTGGAATAATTATTACTTCTTCCAATGACCGAACCAAGACAAATCTTTGTAAGACATTCCCTGGCTCTGCGTAAAGTTTTTCTTCACTCCTCGGAAGAGGTCCCCTGGGTTCAAATCCCAGTCTTTCCGCAAAGTGTCAGTGGGCAAATTAAGGTAAAGCCGCTATCCTATTGGATGGAGTATCTGAACACTAACTTCGACGGTCCGTGTGCACGCGGCAGAGGTTAGCAAGTAGGTGTTGAAGGTTCGAGTCCTTCCTGGCGCACAAATTATTAAGAATTATCTAGGTATATGTCAGCCTGGTAGACGCGGGGCTTTGGAAGCTTCGAGCGCTGGTTCAAATCCAGCTACCTAGACTAAGCACATTTTATAGGGACGTAGTTCAATCTGGTAGAATAGATGGTTCCAACCCATCCGATGCGAGTTCAAATCTGCGCCGTCCCTGCCATTTGCCAATTAGGATATTCAGATTCAAATTGAGTTATTCTTCGATTTAATTCTTCAAATGAAATCGATGATTGATGCCTTTTAGATTGATTATCTTTGTGACGAATCAATTCAAGGTTCGCTGGATGACGAATAAAACACGGATCGATATCATGTTTCCAACCAAAGGCAATAGAAACCATATGGTCTCGAGAAACGCCATTTATGTTTTTGATGCCCGAGCGAGATCCTGGAGTCGAATACCAACCGTGTTTTTTGATTATCGCCCCGTCGAACCAATTAGGAAAAGATGAAATGCCAAATTGAAATCCACATGATCTAGCATATTCTGCTCTAGTTTCTTTAAGATCTGGATGGAATTTGCGATATGATTTGGCATAAAATACTCTATCAGTTTTTGAACAGTTATTTCGATAGGCTGTAGAATAAGGCCCTACAATAGGAACTTCGATGTTTGAAATTTTGATAATTTTCTTAGATTTATCTTTGGTTTCGCGACGGGGCCTCGTTTACGATTAGGTTTTGAATGATTGTTGTTCCATGTTGCGGCACACGATGAAGAACAGAATTTAGGTTTGAAATGAATGAGCTTACATTGTGGACATTCTTTTCGATTCTTGATCCAAGCTGTTTCGTGCTTCTTTAATTGCGAAATAACAATTTCTTGTTTGGTTAGAATCGAGCAGCACTTGATGTGATTTGGTTCGTGCCTATAATTCATATGAGCACGTTTATGTGCATTTAATGCTTGAGCAGACTTAAATGATTTTGGGCAAGATTTGCAACTGTAAATAAAACTGAAAGGAGTTTCAAATGTCTAAAAGACTATTTAGTCTATTTGCAGGGGAATGTGTTTTCGAACCTGCCAATTAAAGAATTAACGTTCCATGAAACAACCTGTGGCCTTTGGAAACTTTGGCAAACAATTGATAAAAGATTGAGTTCATTATACGGTTTGCTAGTATCCGTGTCAAACTAGATTTTATCCTGATAGCGCGCAAGGTGTGCGAGGGGACTGTTAATCCTTTGGCGACGATAAGTCGATGGTAGGTTCGATTCCTACATCAGGAGCTAAGAGCGGTTGCTGTCTTTCTCCTTATTGGTAGTCACGGTTGGATTCGAACCAACGACCTGAGTGTTATCAACACCCTGCTCTGACCAGGCTGAGCTACGCGACTTTAAGTAGCGTGAAGGATTCGAAACCATAGGCTGGGTGCTACCCACACACAGAAAGTAAACGATTATGAAAAATGAAGCCATTCCAGAGGGATGGCGAAAAGGAAGAAAAATTAAATTTTAATTGGACCTGGAGGCAAATGGGGAGCCGCTGCACTGTCGATGCAGTCCGAAAGGCGAGCGAGTTCGATTCTCGTTAGGTCCGCTCGAACAAGGAGACTAAGATGAATATTAAAGATTATGGTTAAAGAATGGGTGCCAAGTAGCAAAGTCGACGTTGTGAAATGGCAGGCATTAGTCCACCCCGCAAAGCCAATTTTAAGGAAACCGTTAGTCGAACGGAACCAACATATATGGTGGTCAAGGTGTAATTGGGAGCATGCCAGACTGTGAATCTGAAGGAGCTCGGTTCGAACCCGGCTGATCACCCCATTCATAGGAGTTATTATGAATATTAAAGATATGGTTAAAGACAAGACTGTTTCTTTTGTTCATTACTTCGACAAGGAACTTTGGTACGTCACAGAAGACGGCTTCGAGTTTCCTGTGCCGATTGATGATATTGGAAACGCAACATTCCTTGCACATGATAAAGCAATCATGTTCATGCGATACATTCGAAAACATTTAAAAACTCTCGAGGAGGCAAAAATGCAAAATACTGTTGAAGCTGGAACCGGCCAGCCAGTTTAAGCGTTAGCAATCCGGGCTGGCAGTTCAACCCTTAATGGGAGAAAACAGATGCCAGCGAGACAAGATCTCAATAAAAAGCATCACGGTCGTCGTAAGAAAGGCAGTCGGAAACGTAAGCAAATGCGTTACCGTCGGTTGAATCTTAGACTTCGCCGCCGTCAAAGCAAGCGACGTTCTCGTCGTCAACTTTGGCAGAAGTGGTCGAAGCGACGTCGTAATTCTTTGACGTAAGATGTAAGGGTTAAGGAAACCGTAGACCTCCTTGGTAGGGAACGGAACCACTATGCTCGGTTGGCCTGATAGGGAAGCAGTGCATTAGACCACTTAAATTTGATCCCATAGCTGAGGAGATTAGCGTCGGTGTTACATACCGGAGACGTTGGTGCGATTCCAACTGGGATTACTAAGATTTAATTCCAGTTTTTTATTCTTTCGTACGTATAGGGTTCGAATCTCACACCGAGTACCAACCCCTGCTGGTCAAATTGGAACTGATAGCGTCTTTAGACGGCGAAGATCCCGGTTCGAGTCCGGGGCGGGGGACCAATATGCGCCAGTGGTGAGAACGGTAGTCCGTCACCCTGCAAAGGTGAAGTATGCAGGTTCAATTCCTGTCTGGCGCTCCAATAAATATGAGACATGTCCGCGCCTCCACCAAAAGTCACTGTTACAGAACGATGGAATGATTAAGATACATTTTTCTGTTTTAGATGTGATGGAACTTCGGGAAGATTATCCTTCGAGGGTTGACCTGATACTTCTGCAGTCGACAGTGGCTTTTGATGGGGGCGAAATAGATTGACTGGTGTTCTGTTTATTGAAGTTTTAGAATAATGCATCCGTATACCCTCTGATTACGAATCAGGTGAAAGGTTAACTGGACACATGGAGGTTCGACTCCTCTCGGGTGCGCCAATAAATATAAACATGAAAATAAAAGAATTAACAGAATCTCTGATATTGGAATATATCACAAAGGGCAAGATTGATGCAAGTCAAAAGACTTTCATGTTGCCTTATGAAACCAAATATATCTTAATCTTAAACGGCGATAATTTTAAGGATTTTAGTTTTGGAAACGGTATTTCGTTTTCTTTAAACCAAGCGGGCAATAAAGCAATTGTAGATTTGTTAGATGATTTTAGCAATGAAGCTGAATTGAAGCAGCAGTTAGAAAATAAGAAAGAAGAAGTTAAAGAAGTTTTTAAAAACTATGCAGAATTATCTGTTCGGCATAAGATTAATTCTTCTGAAATTGTTTCATTTTTCAAAGAAGAATTGATGTCAGCAAAACCTGAAAAATTCGCAAGTGCTACATATTCTGGTCTAGTTTATGGGTCGAGTATCAAATCATCAGAACAACTAAACCAACTCAAAAGAATTGAGGCAGCGATCGGAAGCCCCACTGCTTACGTAGAAATAGACCATAAAGAAAAAACGATCAAAAGAGTAGATGAGACGAAGCGTGGACAATCGCGTATGAAAGGCTATAAAGGAAACTCCGAATATGTCTTGATTGGCGGCGCATTCTCTATTGACGTAGCACAGTATGCCAAGATTGTGAAACAGATCAAACATCAGCTTCCGGGTTATACCGTTGAGGAAGATGACAAACTAACTGATATAGCAAACAAACTGGACAAAATAATTTCTGGTAAAGGATCAATTACTGCTTTTCACGGCACTTCATTAGCAATAGCAAAGAAGGTTAAAAAAGCTAAAGGATTGAAACCCGGTCTTGGTCCAGAGTACGGAGACAAAATAGTCGGACACAGCGAGAATATGGTGTACCTAACTTTATTGCCCGAAACAGCAAGAAAGTATGCCGTTAGAGCTGCAAAGACTTCTCCCAATGTTATCTTAGAAGTTAAAATTAATGATCTAAGTAAATTACGCTTCGATGAAGATTCGTTGTGGGATGCAGTTAATAAACTACTGGAAAGCGAAAAAAAGAACGATAAATTAATTGTTCAAATGATACATAAGGCTTTTCCTTCGGAATACAATAGAAGCCATCATACATATATCGAATTAATTCGAGATGAAATAACGTCTGATTACACTAGACATCAAAAGAATTTGCTTATGTATATTAAATTTAAAGCATTACATACTGCAAATGAAATGTCCTTTGCTTACGCAGGATCTATTCCATTAAAGGATATCTCAGTATTTGAAGAAAGCCAATCGGAAAAGTACAAAGACGATGATGATGATCAATATGATCGTATTCAGTCTGTAACAAAATCTGGACAAAATAAAGAATTATAAAGTGCTTGTGTTCTATCAGCGCTTTTTTGTATCCGTAGCTCAGTCAGGTAGAGCAGTGGCTTGAAAAGTCACGTGTCGTTGGTTCAATTCCATCCGGATACACCACCAAAATAGGTTGTTTTCAGCAACTTTTCAAATCGTCTGCAACGAACGACACGGTTCGATTCCGTGCCGGAGGTGGTGACCGGGCCTGGATGGCTAGTGAAAACACAACCTGATCAAATGCCGAGGTAGCATAAAGCTAAATGTGCCCATTATATGAATTGGGAGATGGTGCCTGAAAAGCACCCCGAGGCCTATAGGAGACAAAGATGAAAACAATTCAACTCGAACACGAAAGTTATGTGAAAGTATCCGGATACGAAGTTAGAATTTGTATTCATCCTAAAACCCAAGAATTTTACGGACTTCGAGAGAAATCTCCGTACTTCTGTTTTTCAAGTTAAAGCAGAGAAGGATTAATTGAAAAAATCAAAAAAGCATTTGTATTTTTGAAAGAAAGAAAGTAGTATGGCTCTGAGGCGAGATGGCATCACGCATTGTCCTCATAAGGCAAGAATCGTCGGTTCAATTCCGACCTGAGCTACCACGTGCTTGTGGCGGAAAGGTATACGCAGCAGAGCAGTCAGAACTTGATAGGATCCAAAATTCAAGGAAACAAATGGCTGGACAACGTGCAGCCGAACAACGAGCAAGTGATCTTCATAATTTTCAAACAACTGGTCGTCGACCGAATGATGTTGATTGGCCGGGTTAAATAAAAGAATGCCCCAGTGGTGAAATTGGCAGACACGATGCGCTTAGAACGCATTGCCGCAAGGCGTGGGGGTTCAAGTCCCTCCTGGGGCACCGAATGGAAAATGAAAAGCAAGCCCGGATTCGCCGGGAACAAGAGTTCTTCGCTAAGTGTGCAGAACTTCTTAACTTGGAGCATGAATACCATGTTCCTTATCGTAGAAAAACAAGATGGAATGCTAGAACCTTAAGCAATGGCCGTTTCCCGGGATTCGGTACTGTTCAAGATTTTGGTGGGTTCTTTAGAATTATGTGCAAGAAAGGCACATTCAGCTTTCAAAGTAAAGAAGAAGTTTTTGCTTTCCTTGAAAGCTACTGATATGCGGATATCGTATAATGGCTATTACTTTGCGTTGCCAACGCAACAATCCGGGTTCGAGTCCCGGTATCCGCTCCAATAAAAGTTTAGGATCCCTGCAGCATAATTTTTGCATTGTAAGCACGGTGTCGGAGGTTCGAGTCCTTCTCCCCCAACTTAATGGGGGATAGCTCAGTTGGTAGAGCACGTTTAAGTGGATCCTGTTTATGCCCCTTTGGTGGAATAGGTAGACGCGCTAGGTTCAAATTCTAGTGATCGAAAGATCGTCCCGGTTCGAGTCCGGGAAGGGGCACAAAAAAATCCACCCCCCCTGGTGGTCAAATTGGAACTGATGTCAGACTCAAAATTTGAAGATGCGGGTTCGAGTCCCGCCCGGGGGACCAATTTGACGGGCGAAGGGCCTTTAGCTCGGAGCTCAACCTCTAGGGTATTTGAAAGTGATCATATCTTATATTCCGGAGGGGAAGGAAAGGCCCAAGGCATTGGGAACCACCGAGTCAAATATGCTCCTGTCGTATAATGGTTTATTACACGGCCTTGGTATGGTTGAAATCACAGTTCGATTCTGTGCAGGAGCACCAACACTTGACATTTAGACAATGGGGATTTAGCTTAACAGGGAAAGCGCGGCACTTGCACTGCCAAGTTCGGGGTTCGAGTCCCCGTTTCTCCACAGACGCTAGCTGAGCCTAACAAGGTGGAATTAGCGCTGCTGACAATAATTCTAAACCGGGTGAGCTGTTCCTTTGAGTTCGGCGACTTTGGGATTAAGATAGTCAGCTAAAGGTTTCGTAGCTCAGTCTGGTAGCAGCAATCAGTTGATAACTGATAGGTCGCTGGTTCGAATCCAGCCGAAACCACCAACAGAAAGGATAAGTCATGTTTAATGGAAAAATGATCGGAAAGAAAACTGACAAAAATAAAATTTCTTTCCGTGTTCAGGATATAGAAGCTTCTATTTTTCACGACAATCTCATTTTAACTGGATCGGTGGATACGGTCTGTGCTAATTTGAAAGAACTCGAAAACAGAATGATAAAACGAGGATGTCGAGATATTACCATCAGTTATTTTGATGGATATGAATACTACCCAATCTCTGTATTTGTTGATTTCATTCAGGATGAAACCGATGAAGAATACGAAAAAAGAATGGCTAATCAGGATCGACTTAAAGAACAAGCCGAGAAAAGAAAACGAACAGCCGAAAAGAAAAAGAAAGAACGAGAAGACTTGAAAAGAAAAGAGGATATTACACAGCTCAAAAAATTGGCTGCTAAATATCCAGACGCAATTTAACAAAAGGAACGATAGAGATGAAACACAAACTCAGCTAACCTTAGGACTTGTGATCCTAAGGTTTTATCAATCACAGATGAACTTTAGGATCAGATCTTAAGATTTCTGATCCAGAAATGAATGATGAGGATATAGCCCATGTCGTTGATTTCGTCGCACACCCAATGGACCGGTGACCTGAGCGGCGAAGGAGCGGGCTTTTAATCCGTTGGTTAACACCCATCGTGGGTTCGAGTCCCACCCGGTCCCCTACTGGATCCTTAGCTGAGTGAGTTTAGCACGTGGCCCTTAACCACGAGACGTCGGTGCAAATCCGACAGGATCCTCCAATGGGCCAATAGCTGAGTTGGGTTAGCGGGAGACTCTTAATCTCTGTCACACGTGGGTTCGAACCCCACTTGGCCCTCGAAAGGTTAGAAACATGATAACAGTTCGAAACAAATTTATTCTTAGGATTTTTGGATTCAAAACTGACGAGAAACCAACTTATGTCCGGGCAATGCCTTGGTTATGGTTTGCTTGGTTAGTTCGTCATAAACCCAAGTGGTTTTGGCGATGGCGACAAAAATGGAAAGAGTATCGAAGTCGATATAAATAATAACATGAAAATAAATGAATTAACCGGATTGACTATTGAAGACGTGATAGAACAATTCAAAAAGCAAAACCAAGATGATATCGAGTTCGGCTGCCAAGATGGAGCATGTGGACATACCGCAGCAATGTTCGATGATTTTGCAGCTAAGAAAGGATTCGGAATGGTGGAACGAGTCCAAGGATTTTTTCAAGCAGATAGCGAGATTATTCCTCATCAATGGAATGAATTCCGAGATCAAATTATTGATTTCACCGGACACGCACAATTCGTTGAAACTGGTTTATCTCCGGACACCAACGAAGAACGATACCTATATAAGCTTCCGTAACTCAGCTGGACAGAGTGCTCGCCTTCGAAGCGAATGGACGTGGGTTCGAATCCTACCGGGAGTACCAATTGGAAGGATGTCAGAGTCTGGTTTATTGTGATTGCCTCGAAAGCAGTTGACCCTTCACAGGGTCCGGGGGTTCGAATCCCTCTCCTTCCGCCAAATGCTCTCTTAGTGAAACTGGATATAACACGAGTCTTCTAAACTTGAGATCGGGGTTCGAGTCCTCGGGGGAGCGCCAAATTTTATTTGACAAGTGAAAAGAAACCGTATTAAATAAGACTACGATGACTGGAAACTACCCTTCGATGCTTAGAAACACTCTTTCCGGGGGCTAGGTTAGCTCGATGCGATTCGTCTTAGTAGTTTTGGCTTCCTTCATACAGACGGGTTGATTGGAGAAGGTATAGCACGGCCCCGTCGAGTTAGATTTGGAGAGTTGACAGAGTGGTCGATCGTGTTCGCTTGGAAAGCGAATGTACCGCAAGGTACCGGGGGTTCGAATCCCTCACTCTCCGCCAAACTCAAGACAAGAGTATAAAATTACCCTAAACTGCGGCTGCTGAAACCCGTACAGTTTTAGGAGAAGAAAAATGTCTATAGGACGAACAAGCGGATTACGTCGTGTCACAAAAGAAGAGGCGAAGTTATTCAAACCCAAAAGAAGAAAAGGCTACGCTGTGCATTCTGCATGGTGGGCTAATTATTGTAGTCAAGTTAATCGCAAACTAAGAAGAAATGCAAAGGAAGAATTGAGAGGTCGAAATGATTATTGACCAGAGACAATATTTCAAAATGCACTATCCTTATACAGCAATCGTTGACGGAAGAGTAGCACCACGCGCTAAGTTTTGGTGTCAGAATGAAATTTTCGGAACAGTGGTTTTTGAGGTACAACGGAAGAGTCCAGTTCAAATTTACCGACGAAGATGATCAATTGAAATTTATGGAAAACTTTGAAATTGAAGATGAACAGGCTTTGAAATTACCAAAGAAAAGAAAACCATCAAAAAGATAAATGGAGAGGTGGCTGAGCGGCTTAAGGCGGCGGGTTGCTAACTCGTTGGACGCGCAAGCGTCCCCAGGGTTCAAATCCCTGTCTCTCCGCCAAATGAATTCTTTGAAAGGCAGAAAATGCATTACAGAATTTCCAAAATTACAGCACCGAACATTCATAATGTCGGTAGTTTAGCTATTCAACGCAAGTCTCGATACAGGCATTCGTTAAATGCTTTGGTGCAAAGCGTTGCTACGAGAAAGAAAAGTAGACCGGATGAGACGATAGTTGAAGAACGACCTATGACTAAAAAGAAATTCACGCTCTTTTATTAGAAGACTCTGATTATGCGAAGTTTTTTAAGAGAGCAAAAGCCGGAGGAGTTGGTTCGGGTGTAGCCGACCGGAAACGAATGAAACGTAAAGGTGAACTTATGCAAAAATCACCTGCAACTCCGATGATTAAAATTAATACTTGACTAGTTTCAACTTGATGTTATTATATGGACACTGAGAAACAGGAGTGTTGATATGAGAAAGTTAGTTAAAGACGCGCTTAATGTTGACGAGTTGGCTTATTCGTTGGAGCACATAATTGGTGTTGACGACAACAAAAAGCCAGAAGAATACACCGACAAAGAAATTGT
>Ga0075108_10001187_pt1 | contig 13411 bp, 9 predicted proteins | sample AntAceMetag02UK1_FD_69797 | JGI IMG/M metagenome (GOLD analysis project Ga0075108, IMG submission 69797) | Saline lake microbial communities from Ace Lake, Antarctica - Antarctic Ace Lake Metagenome 02UK1 | ecosystem: Environmental > Aquatic > Non-marine Saline and Alkaline > Saline | place...
GCGGTGACCTATGGTGCCATGGCAGCCATCGCCATCGTCTTCGTGCCGCTTGGCTACCGCCCCTTCATCTACTTCCAGTTCTAACTCTCGCCAGGTCCGGGTGGTACCTCTGGCCGGACTGAAAGCTAGTTTGGAAGCCTAAAAATACCCATAAAAATCAATGATTGAAATCTCCGGACGTCTGGTGGCACACAGTATGTAAGCCCCCATCGTGTACCAATTTCTATCGCGAGCCAAGCAAGTGATTGGATTTTGGTTCAAAAATGTGAGTGGCAGTTATGAACACTCGCTGAGTGTCATCCCCCCCCGTGCTCCCTACAAGATTGGTCAGTGAAGAATCCGCGAGTCGGTCGCTAGATCCTTGACTGCCGTCTGCGATCTCGCAAGTCGCTGGTCTTCAACGCGACACTCAAAGCGCGATGTGTCTAAGCGACCATAGAGGGTTGTTGTGAAGGCGGGGCGCCATCAAGCCCTTCTGCCAACACCCCACTGTAAGATGGCGTATGATTTGCTGGGCCGGACCTAATTCAAATAGGTGCTGCCCTCAGTGCTCGTTGGGTGGGGAGGCGTCGAACTGCCAAGGGGTGAGATTCGTCCGGCGCTATTCCATCCTGTATACTCGATCTGATTCGCGGCGATCGAATGGATTGGCAACATGCACACCAACTTCATTTTGGCCGTACGCAATTGGTTATTGCGGTGGTTGAGGCAGCGAGTATTCAAAATGATACAGGAGTTCTTCAGCTATTTCCCTCCCCACCTCACAGTCGCTTGGTTGGTTTGGGGCTCCTTCGTTGGGCTAACGCTGATCGGGCTTCTGGGATGGAGCAGTAAGTTCTGGTTGTTGGATGCTACATTCCGAACAGCATACCTTGAGAGGATAAGCCCTTCACCGCAGTTGCAGTTGGAGCAACTGAATATCAGAACTCGTAATCTAAAAACTGTCGCGCGAATACCCGTTTCTGATCTGCTCCCCACACCAGGAAATGCTTCGGACGGACCACCTGAGGAAATATTGGTTCAAATGGGAGAGCCGCTGGCTGTTGATGGTGACGCGATATCCCGGGAAATGTCGCTTCTTTATCCGGATGCCACGGAAACCAGCCTTGATGTTTTGATAATGTCGGGTCGATTTTCATGGGAGAATTACAGTTCGACCCATTTTGAAAATGTGGACGGCGATCCGGTTGGTATAGAGAAAGCACTGAATCGCGATTTCGTTCGGGACTTCGTGTCGCCAAGCAGAATGTTGTTCTGCATAGGTCTCGCCTCAGCAGATCAGATCGAAGTCGAAGCGAAAACAAACACGACGCTTTCGGACGACCGTGCTATCAACTTGTGTCGCGCGCTTTCAAATCTCGATTTCATTCAGCCCGACTTAAAGCGGACCTTCGCCATCGGCTCAGGTTTTGGAGAGCGCTTCCTTGAGGCAGACGAGAGTATCGATTCTTCCCTTCAAAGATCAGTCGCACTGATCAGTATCCGTGAGCCGCGACGTGTGGTGAATCTTTCTGATATCGTTCGTGGATTAGTCGCGAACTCAGATCGAAACGGTCTCAGCTTGAACAAGTATCGCAGAGACGATGGCATACCTTTCACCAAGTACTCTGTTCGCAAGGGCCCGTTGACCGGAGTTCAAGGAAGTCGATGGGACGGGTCCAATATCCAAAAGCAGATCAACGAGGCATTCGACGTTGAGAATGTCGCTAAGTGATAGCACCACTTTGGTGGGCATGCTGACAAGCTCTACCGAAGCTTGGCTGGCAAGTCTGATTGCTGACTCTTCTGCGCGCTTACGCGCAAGGCGGCTTCACTTGGTGACCTTCGCTCGCGGTTAACCTGCTCTTGTGTGGATCAATCTCGAACGGAACGACCCATTGGACAGCCGGGTGGATTCAATAGACCATGCCCTAGAGAAGCCTCCAGAACTCCCTGCAATAGGGCGTCAAAAGAGTGGTATTTGACTTTTGAAGCCGAAAGCATCATAGGGTCTATAAGCTAATGAAGCTTGGAGATTCAACATGATCATCGGTTACGCACGGACATCAACGGTAGACCAGGCGGCAGGGCTTGAGGCTCAGATCCGAGATTTGAAGGCGGCTGGCGCTGAGAAGGTGTTCACCGAACAGACGTCTGCGAAAGGTCGCCGAGATGCGCTGTCACAGGCGCTCGATTACCTTCGCGATGGGGACACTCTCCTCGTCACGAAGCTGGATAGGCTGGCGCGCTCCATACGAGACCTAATGGACATCGTCGACAAGGTCCGCGCCAAGCAAGCCTCCCTTCGCATCCTCGCCATGGATCTCGACACGTCCAACGCAACTGGCAAGCTGATGCTTGGCATCCTCGGGTCTGTCGCGGAGTTCGAACGGGAGATTATGCTGGAGCGCCAACGAGAAGGAATCGCGAAGGCGAAGGCTGCGGGAAAGTACACTGGGAGGAAGCCCACAGCACGTATGAAGGCCGACACGGTGATCAAGCTGTTGAGCGAAGGGAAAACAGAAGTTCAGGTTGCAAATGAGACTGGAGTGAGCCGATCAAGCGTTCAGCGCATCAAGGCCGATCACGCTCGCTAGAAGTCCATAGCCGGACCTTGAGATCGAACTTTCGCAGAAGGCAGGTATTGGGCCCCTATTGTAGGGGCGACTGATCGAACGTCACCGCGTCTGCACCGAGGGGACGTCGAGTTCAGTCTCCGTCAGCTTGGGCGATTTCCACCAACGCCCCAATGTGCTGCGACACCACCAACGCGCAAGCCTCCTCCAGATCGCGCCCTAGGTAGCGCAAGACCTTCCCGCGGCTGTGAGGATACTTGTGAAGCTCCGTCACCGCCGTTTCAGTTGTGAAGTGGTTTGCGATGCGCCTTGGCACCTCTCGTTCCCAACGCTTGTGGGATCCTGAGGCAAGCCTGTGGAGGAGCTTTGCCCCTTGAACGCGCTTGAACTCGGGGCTGCCATCGGGCTGACTATCCAGGCGAACTGCAAGCTCAACCACAAGCCATGCTTCAAGTACTCTCAGAGGGTCCACAGAGGCCTCCCTAAGTCTTGCCCAGGCCTTCCGCGATCGTTCCGAAGGTGTCATGCCCGCAAGACGAAATGCTTCCACATGAGGCCCCGAGCGCGCATACAGCCCATTGATGCGATCGAGCGCATTCGTGACCCAGCGATCCTCACGGTTCACCTTGAGCCGCGCTCTGACAATCTTGCGATATAGGGTTATCTCATTGGCAGTGTAAGATCGTTTGTATGGGCTCCCGTGACGGCTGTAGTGGTCCGCATGCTTCCGACAGAACCGTGTATCCAGCCCCTTGGTCGTCCCGGCACGAGCTGGTTGTCCACACCCGATCACTCGGCAATAGGAGAACATATGATTTGGCTGCAGGGCTCGTTTGCTGACATTGGTTCCCTTAGGCATGGAGGGTTTCTTCCGCAGCGCTTCCGTCGAACAATTCAGACTTTATGGTCGGCGCCACACCCAGTCGCTCCTCGAAGGCGCCGCTTAGCAGACTGGCCGCGACTGTTGCCTGACTGCATGGTACAAGCAGGGCGTCATGTAGAGGTAGTGCAGAGAAGCCCGCTCTATAGCAGGCTATCGTGGCCGCGATAATGATCTCGCTTTCGTGCCACATCAGCTCCGCCCCGCAGGGGATAGGTGCTCCCAGTCGATGCGCAATGGGTTCGTTGTGGCGCCTGATGAACTCGAACACTTGTCCGGCAACATATTTCGTAGGAACAGCGGACCGGGCGCCTGGCGACAGACGTGACCTTCTGGTGATGGGCTTCCACAGCATTTGCATCAGGCAAATCTTGACGGCGTCTCGGGGAATGTCGAGTGGCGAACGCAACGTGTAGGGATCAAAGTCGGGTCTTATGCCTTCAAGCGCATAGGCGATCGATGGCATGGCAGCCTGGATGTCGATCTCAGCTATGGGTTCTCCGTCAATGGTCAGAGAGGAGCGCCGAACATCTTTGCGCAGGTTTAGCCAGAACGCTGACCCGGCAAGTCGCCCACCTCGCTCGAATGATCCATCCAGGAACGCACGGGAAACTTGACGACGCCTAAGGTCGATCCTGACGTCTCCCGCGGGGGCGTTGCCAAGGCGCGCGCGGTGCAGGCAATCGTTCAATGCGTGGAGCCGATCTAAAATCCCCAGCGTTAGAGGCGTCATTGTGAAGGCAATGACTTCCCTTTGCTCATTAATGTTTGCTGGCTTGACACCCCTGAGTTCCACTTCGGCAGGTGCCTGCTCGACTCCAATATCTTCCACCGACACTGAGTGGAGCTTCGCCGCATCCACCAGCGCGGGGCCTGCGCCCAACTCGGTCACATATCGATTGTTCAATAGCCCAGATCGATTGACCTCCAACCATCCAGCCTGTTCGAGGTCATAGACTCTGTCGTTTACCGTTCGGTTCCTGGCGGTCACTTCAGGAGGGCCGCCAGACAGCCAGTTCTTGTCGAGTCGGATCACCAATGGTTCAGGGACATCACAGAGATGGTGAGCCAGTGCGTCAAGGATGAGCGCACCAACCGTCCTTTGCTCTTTGTACAAGTTCGGCCCGCTATTTCGCCTCGCCATTTTGCCAATGCTTTCTTGGCGGTCAAACCTTGCACGGATCTGTGCCTCGACTGCACTTTCAACAAGTCGGAGACCATTGTCTGAGAGGGCTATAGTGGTGGGGTCCCAGGGGCGGGACTTCTGTCGGGAGGTCATGTTCGGAGGGACGCTATGCTTGACTGAGTGGGGCTGAGGTATCTTGGGTTGACTGTGGTGATATCCGTTGAGGCGGTATCGATGGTAATATCACTCAAGGTAAACCTCAGTGCCTAGGGGGAGGCGCAGGGCTTACCATACAAGCCAGTTAAGCAATGGCTTGTTCCGGGTTGGTTGGGGGCTATTGGTACACAACGAAGGGCTTCTCTCCTATAGCGGCGTCTCCCGCACCTGCCGCAACGCTCTCGAGAACATCAGCGCGAACACCCGGTCCCTCGCTTCCGGATCGCTCAGGATGATGTTCTGCATCTCACGGTCTCGCTGGAAGGCCCGTATGGCGCCTTTGTAGAAGGCCTGGTCGAAGGCCCCCTTCGAAACATCAGGCGGGTTGTTCAACAGAGTAGCGATCATGTCCGCATCGAGGATCTTATCCTTCACGGCCTCGAACCGCAGGAAGTCGGACTCGGAGAACTCGGTGCCGTGCTTGGAGTTGAACGCCTCAATGATTTCCGAGAGCGACTTCTCTTCCTCCTCGGTGAAGGGCTTTGCCGCGAACTCGCTGATAGGTGTCAGCTTCGCCTCATCGCCAGGAGACAGAGATGCCTTCCCGCTTTCCTTCTGCTCCACTTTGAACGCCTGCAGCCGCAGCATCTCGTCAGTGATCTCGATGTCCTCTGGTGGCTCGCGTCCAGGCAGCAGGCGGGAGAGCCAGCTGGCGTATTCGTAGAGCTTCTCCAGGTCCGGATCTCCCAGAGCCATGATCTGAGCCAGGAAGGTGTAGAAGCGCTGGTAGCTCTTAAGAAGCTGCCGGAACTCTTCCTGCTGGGCCTCCTCCTCTTCGGCCTCGAACCGGGCCACTGCATTACGAATAAGCGCCTCGATCGCAATCCTGTCCTGAGCGGTCAGCTTGCGCGCGTAGTACAGCTCGGCGAACCGGTCGATCTCGGCCTGGTCCAGGAAACCGAAACCCTTGATGCGATCCTGCAGGATGTAGATCTGGTTGGGGTCGGAGTTGGCTTCCAGGCTGGTCGTCTCGAAGTAGGGCCGGAAGGCGTTCTGGATGTCTTCAATCGTGTTCTGGAAGTCTAGCACATAGGTCCGTGATTTGCCTGACTTGGTCCGGTTCAGGCGTGACAGGGTCTGCACGGCCTGGAGCCCTGAGAGCTTCCGGTCGACATACATGGCGCACAGCTTCGGCTGGTCGAAGCCGGTCTGATACTTCTCGGCCACCACCAGGACATGGTAGTCCCCCTTGTCGAAGCGCTTGGTCAGTTCCGTCTCGGCAAAGCCGTTGATCTCGGCCTCGGTGTACTTGTGCCCGTCGATCTCTAGGTCACCTGAGAAGGCCACCAGCGCCCCCAGGGGATAGCCGTTCTCCTTGATGTAGTGCTCGATGGCGCGGTGATAGCGGAACGCCTCCTCGCGGCTCCCGGTCACCACCATGGCCTTCGCATGTCCATCGAGCTCCTGCACCACATGGCGGCGGAAGTGCTCGACGATAACCTCGACCTTCTGCGCGATGGCTGTGGGGTGCAGCTTGGCAAACTTCGCCACCTTGCGCTGCGCTGTGCTCCCCTGGAACTTCGGTTCGTCCTCGATGGCCTTCTCCAGCGCGTAGTACGCTTTGTAGGTCATGTAGTTTTGCAGCACGTCGAGGATGAAGCCTTCCTCAATCGCCTGCCGCATGGAGTAGAGGTGGAATGGCTGGGGCAGTCCGTCTGGTCCCTTGGTTCCAAAGCGCTCCAGGGTGACATTGCGCGGCGTGGCCGTGAAGGCGAAGTAGGAGATGTTTGACTGGGGGCCTCGCTCGCGCTGGTAAGCCGCGATGACTTCCTCCAGGGCATCGGGCGGCAGTTCTTCCTCTTCCCGTGTGAGGGCTTGGGACAATGCCTGGGCTGATCTCCCTGATTGTGACCCGTGCGCCTCATCCACGATCACGACAAAGCGGCGATCGGCCTGGCTAGAGACGACCTTGAGGTGCTCAGTGGAGAACTTCTGGATAGTCGTTACGATGATCTTCGCGCCGCCCTCGATGGCTGCCTTCAGCTGGCGCGATGTGCCGTCAATGGTCTTCACCACACCGGGTGTCTGCTCCAGGTCCGTTACGGTCTTCTGCAGCTGGCGGTCAAGCACAAGGCGGTCCGTCACGATGATCGCTGTGTGGAACACCGGCTCATCCGCATCGGTGTGGAGATTGACGGCTTGATGCGCCGCCCAGCCAATCGTGTTTGACTTGCCCGACCCAGCCGAGTGTTGGATCAGGTAGTTCTGTCCAGGCCCAAGCGCCTTTGCGTGCGCCATCAGCTTACGCACTGCATCCAGCTGCTGGAAGCGTGGGAAGATAAGGGTCTCCTCGATTACGGTCGTGCCATCGTCGCGCTCTTTCTCTTCCCGCTCGAGGAAGACAAACCGCCCGATGATGTCGAGCAGGATCTCACGCCCAAGCACGGCCTTGCCCGCTGCCTGGTCCGCATAGAGGTAGGCAATCCGGAACTCGCCCTCGATGTCCGGGTTCCCCGCGCCGCCATCCCGGCCCCGGTTGAACGGCAGGAATCGCGTCTTCCCGTTCATCAGGCGCGTGGCCATCGAGACATAGTCCTGGTCGATCGCGAAGTGGACCAGTGCGCCGCGCTTGAAGGTTAGCAGCGGCTCTCCTGTTGGCGAGCGGTCGGTCTTGTACTGCTTCTCTGCGTGCTTGTGTGTCGTGCCGGTGAGGTGGTTCTTCAGCTCCATTGTCGCAACAGGCAGGCCGTTCACATACAACACGACATCGATGCGCCCACCATGCTTGGTGCTGTACTCAACCTCCTCGATGACCGACAGGATGTTTGACTCGAACTTGCGGACAAGGTCCGGGTTGAGCGCAGAAGCTGGCTTGAAGAAGCAAAGGCTGAACTTGATTCGTGGCACGAGTGTCAGGCCGCGGCGAAGGACATCCAGCGCCCCCCGGTCCTTGAGTGCCCGCGCCAATTGGTAGAACAGCGTCTCTTCCGCCTGCCCTGCATAGTGGTCGACCAGCTTTGCCCACTCTTCTGGTTGGGAACTGGAGAGGAACTCAACCAGGAGGCCGCGATCCACCGCCAATGTGCGGTCATGGTCGGTCGGCTCACCCCTTCTATAGCCCTGCAGGCTGATCAGCTGCTCAACCAGGTGTTCCTGGACAACACGCTCCGTGTGGAGGTTGCGACGAGATAGATTTTTCATCGGCACCACTCGGACTGAAACTTGCCAACAGGGCATCCATCAGGTCGGCTGTCGTTCCACCTCTGGATAAGCATGTCTCGATGCGTGGACCAGAACTTACGAATTATCTTCAACTGCTTTCCGGTAAAGGCAGATCCATCCACTACGCTACAATCACATATTGAGAACGACATGCCCTCTCCGTCCTTCATCACATGAAAATGTGGCGGCGGATGTTCTTCAAAGTACATTCCTACCGTAAAACTGCGCGAGAACGCGTGGATGTGAAATTTGGTGTGGAACTCGTCAGCAACCCGCAGGTCGCGTTGAAGATCGTTAACTTCAGTACCAAGAATTTCACAGCGGAATGATGATGGAGAATTCATCATGAAGCCTCACTGAGAGTTTCATTGAGACATCGTTCAGACTTTCCCTGTCCCTTCCAACTCTTGACGTCTATCTGGCCTGTGACGGCGGTAGTAATGAGGGCGGAGCGGTATTCTTTGAGGCGGTCGATGGAGGAGTTGATCTTATCAGTTGTCGCCTCAAACTTGCCGCGGTCTTTAGCAAACGAGCAAATATATGCTTCCTGCGCATCGAGGCTGGGGACCCTTATGCGGAAACCGCCAAGTGTTTCACGATTTATCTTGGGCATCGCCACGCGCATCGACTCGAGATTGGCCCAATCTGTGAAGCGGGCGGAGAGTAATTGCATCAGCAGGTACTCTGGGCGCAAGCGCTTGTCGGGCTTGATTGGATACATATCCGCGCTACACATGCCTGCGCTAGGCGCGATACATGACTTGGCGAGGGCGGGACGGATTTTGCTGTAGAGGACCGTGCCCGCGCCAAAAGAATACTTGCCGCTGATCGCACCTTGTTCTTCCGCCGTTTCCAAGCCCAGCAAACGTCCTGTTTTGGTCTCGATGTGGTTAGGCGCGATGAGAACTCGCCTTCGCCATTTTTCAGACGTCGGGTCCACCTGACCCTCTGCGATCCGACAAATCCAGCGGAACGGGATCAGTTCGTTTGATGGCGTATCCACCGGGAACGTAGCACTTTCCAGAGCGGCAAAATATTTCTCCCCCAGCAACGCCACCAACCGCTGCTTTTTCTCGATCAGCAGGTCTATTCTTGCGGTCTCACGGTCCAGAAAGTCGGCAATCTGGCGTTGGGTGGCGAGGTCGGGGCGATAGACCCAGTCATTGGGGAAGTCCGCGAACTTCACAGATTGCCTAACGCCACCGCCGAGTGAGTAGTAGTGTTTTGCCAGATCAAGCGCGAGCAAAGAATAGAACCAGAAGCGGGGATCGTTGTCGCGCCGTATCTCAACGGCGTCATATGCAGAGGTTATGATGCCGCGCTGTGTTGCGAGACCCTGCCGCAGACTGCGCTTATCATTTTGGAGGTCTGTCAGTCTGAGAATGATGTTGCCGGGTTCTACAATCTGATACCCCTCAAAGTTCTCGGGCAGCAAACCGTCAGCGGTTTCGATGTCTTTCTGGATAATCCGTCCGTAGCTCAACGATAAAAGATTATCTTCCTTCATACCGGTGTTTTTGTTGCCGCGGCGGACGCGGAACACCTGTTGGAGTTTGTCCAACTGCCAGTGATCGGGTCGTGGAGCACCGTGAACGCGTTCTTGGAGTGTGATCACTCAACAACCTCCTGCAGCAGCCCGGCTATCTCAGCCTCCAGCGCCTTCAACTCAGCATCGATCACTTCGAGCGGGCGGGGTGGCACGTACTTGTAAAAGTAACGGTTGAAGTTGATCTCATACCCAACGCGCCCGACATCACCATCCTGTGCATCCGTGTATGATTCATCCACCCAAGCATCCGCTACAAAGGGCAGCACCTCGCGTTTCACATAGTCCCGCCAATCCTCGCTCAGCGGCACCAGTTCATGGTCGCGCAAGTCCGTGTCGGCTTCAGGGTTGCCGTGCGTGTCGGTGCAGGTCTTGGCGTCCTCGTCACGCTCAGACAGGGCAGACAGGATCGCCTTCCTGACCGACGCACCAATCTTCGCTTCAGAAGCGCTCAGGACGCCCGAGAGCGCCGCTTCGAAGGCGTCGCGATCCAGCCACCGCTCACCCTTTGGAAGCGCCTCCAGCGCCCTTAGAATCCGCTCCTGGTCTGCCTCGTCAAGCCTGAGGAAGGGCTTTGCTTCGCGCAGGGATTCAAGCGCTTCAGCCGTTACCGCAAAGGCAAGCTTAAGCGGTCGCTCAACACGGACCTCGCGATACCCAAAGTCGGTCGTGTCGAACACTTTCGAGACACGCTCATCCGCCTTGTCGAAGGCCGCATAGAGCCGCGTGATTTCTTCCCGTGCCTCGTCGGGAATCTCTCGGCGCTTGGAGCCGAGGCTCTTGCGCATGGATTTCCAGAACTGCTCGCCAGAGGCATCAATCAGCTGCACCTTTCCTTGGCGCTCCTTTGCCTTCCGGTTCGTCAGCAGCCAGACATAGGTCTGAATGCCCGTGTTGTAGAACAGGTCAGTCGGCAGCGCGATGATCGCATCGACCCAGTCATTCTCCAGCAGCCAGCGGCGAATCTCGCTCTCGCCAGAGCCTGCACCGCCCGTGAACAGCGGCGAACCGTTCATGACGATGCCGATACGCGAGCCTGCCTCGTCATCCCGCATCTTGGAGATCATGTGCTGCAGGAAAAGGAGCTGACCATCAGAGATGCGCGGCGTCCCGGCCCCGAAGCGGCCATCTATACCTAGCTCCTTGGCTTCCTGCTCGATGGGCTCGCGATATTTCTTCCAGTCTACCCCATAGGGCGGGTTGGACAGCATGTAGTGGAACTTTCGGGCCTTGTGGGCGTCTTCGGTCAGCGTGTTCCCGAAGGCGATCTGGTCAGGGTCGTGCCCCGTCACCAGCATGTCTGACCGGCAGATGGCAAAGGATTGGGGGTTGATCTCCTGCCCGTAGAGCTCGACACGAATATCAGGGTTGTGTGCCTTGAGGGCCTCTTCCGTCAGCGACAGCATGCCGCCCGTGCCTGCTGCCGGGTCATAGACCTGCCGGATCACGCCCTTGCCTGTTAGCCGCTCTTCCTCTGTGGCGACCAAGAGATCCACGATGAGGCGGATCACCTCGCGGGGCGTGAAGTGCTCCCCCGCCGTCTCGTTGGATATCTCCGAAAACTTGCGGATTAGTTCCTCAAACAGATAGCCCATTTCCAGGTTGGAGATGACGTCCTTGTGGAGGTCGATCTGCGTGAACCGCTCGAACACCGGCCAGAGGATCTTTGCGTCTCTCAGTCGCTTCAGCTGGTCGATGAACAGGAACTTCTCGATGAAGATGTCGCGGACATTAGCAGAGAACTTGGTCACATACTCGACCAGGTTGTCATAGAGCTGGCCCGGGTCCTGGTTCTTGAGTGTGTCCAGGGTGAAGCGGGAGAGGTTGTAGACCTTCACATCGCCGCCCACCGCATCTAGCAGCATCAGATCCCGCGTCTGTTCATCGATGTTCTTGGGCAGGTTCTCAGCCGCCTCAAGCACGGCTTGCTTGGACGAATCCAGAATGCAGTCGAGGCGCCGGAGCACCACGAAAGGTAGTACGATGTTGCCATAGTCAGACTGCTTGAAGTCGCCCCTCAGGACCTCGGCAACCGACCAGACGAAAGAGGAGAGCGACTTGATCTGCTCCGACGCTTGTACGGCCATTCAAAAAGTCCCTATCTAATTGATTCTGTTGCGGCTCCATCTACACCATGTCATCGGCGCAATGGCCAGTCGCGACCAATGGATCCTATTCTCTTTCACCCACCTTCAGCAGCTGCGGATCGTACAGAACTTCATCAACCTTCCCGAGAAGCGGAATAGCCTGGGACATGGCTTGCTAGTGCCGCACGATCGATCAGCCCCGTGTCGCCTTTTCGTGACAGACTATCAGTTGGCAAGGACTTCAGCGGGGTAGTTGGCTAGGTCGACGTTGCCGCGCTCAGATAGGGCGACTTCGACGGCGTGCTTGAGGCGTTCCATGAGAGGCCTGGGGGCTCCATACTTGTCAATCATCTCGCCATCGGCATGGCCCATTAGGTATTTCTGCAGGCCTCGGTCCACGCCCGCCACCTTCATGCCTTCTTCGAACGTATGCCTGCAAGAATAGGCGGTCAGCAGCTGTGACTTCGGTATCCCCGCGGCTCTGATCATCTTATTGAGACGAGCTGATAGGGAATGGAAGTTGCGTGCGCTTTCGGAAAAGAGGGGCCCGGTCGGCGCTTTGGATGCCTTCTGATGAGCTTTGAGTAGCTCCAGTGCATTTCCCACCAGTGGGAAATCCCTCGGCCGGGAATCGTTCTTAAGTCCTCGGTAAGCGTTGGGTCTCATCTTCAAATAAGGAATTGGCTCGTCGAGATACACATCAGACCAGTCTAGCCCCGCCGCTTCACTGATTCCGAAGGTCGTCTCCAGCATCAGAGTCATTATCAACCGGGTCTCGGGCTTCACGCGCGCAGAATTCAAGTGAGCATTGAGCAGCACCAGATGCGACGAATGGAATGGCAGGCGATCCTTTGAGGAGGCTTGATGCTTCAGCTCATCATGGCCCGCGAACGGGTTCTTGATGTCGAGGTCCATGTCCTTGATCGCCTTGTTGACGATGGCGCGCATAGAATTCAATCGCCTCTTCACGGTCGACAGGCCCTGGCCTCTAGTGTCCTGCAGGTGGTCGAACCAGTCCTGAACCTGCACTCGACGGATATCGGCGATGGGGAGGTCCCCAGCGAAATCGACAAATTGATCAACCGCTACAGCCTCTGATTTGTTGTACGCTCCCCGTTTGCGCTTCTTGTAGTGTTCCTCGGCCATGCGGATCGTACAGGGCACGACGACGCGCTCACCGTTACGCAAAACCTTGAGTTTCAGTTGGTCTTCCGGCGTGAAGTCGTCTTCACTCAGCTCATCTTCATGCCGCTTGGCAGCACGCAACAGGGTTCGTTTGAGGATCGCTTCGACTTCATGGTCCAGCTCGGATGGTTCGTGATCTCTCTCGAGCCGTCCTCTGCCGCCTTTGAGATACTCGTTTCGCCGGGCCCACTCATTCACCGCTTCGGCCATCTCGGCCCGAGGCAGACCTGATGCAGCTTGGTGTTCGGCATCCCGGATCATCTGGTCTGTTTGGCGCGTGAGCTTGCGCACAAGCGGCAGGGCGTCCACTTCCTGTCCCACCTTCAGCTTCAGTGAGACTTTCCACTCACGCTGACCAACGATCTCCCGTAGCTCCTCAGGGACGCGGCGTCGAAAATAGAGCCTTCCCTCACGCTTGATCAGATGCAGCACAACAACCTTCACGTTCGTCTCCCGTGTACCAGCGCGTGTACCAGAAGTCCAAACGACCCAAACTTAAAACATTGAATTATATAGAAAAATACTGCTTTCCCTTGGTACCTCTGGCCGGACTCGAACCGGCACTCTGTCACCAGAAACGGATTTTGAATCCGTCGCGTCTACCAGTTCCGCCACAGAGGCCCTTTGCAGGGAAGGCTTCTCCTGCCGCATGGC
>Ga0075108_10001191_pt1 | contig 13376 bp, 16 predicted proteins | sample AntAceMetag02UK1_FD_69797 | JGI IMG/M metagenome (GOLD analysis project Ga0075108, IMG submission 69797) | Saline lake microbial communities from Ace Lake, Antarctica - Antarctic Ace Lake Metagenome 02UK1 | ecosystem: Environmental > Aquatic > Non-marine Saline and Alkaline > Saline | place...
AGTTGTGTATCCTGTACCCTATTAATTCGTTAGTATCTTTATTTCTAACGGTTACACCGTCTGTAGTTTGCGTAAAGTTCATGGTTGGTACAATTTCTTCTTCAAACTGTACTAGTAGAGTCATTACTTCATTATTGCCATTGTATATTGTAATTTCTATGTACTCATTGCCACCCTTGGACACTGTGCGCCCTGTTTTGTCGCTTGATAGCGTTGCGTATAGTTTCGCCATACTTATGCGTTTATACTTAGGTTCACGTAGTCCCATGATGTACCAAAATGATACACAGGTAGTATGTGCAGGCCTAGCACATCACTATAGAATATATCCATGTCAAACTTTTCGTTTAAAAATTTGACATCACTATCACCTGCTGCAATGGCGTACCACTGTGCAGGTTCGCAGTTACATTCTGGGTTTTCACCATGCTCATGCACAATTGCTTTATACTCCTTACTATCTTCCTGTAAATTTTCAAGTTCATAGCGTGCAAGGTCACTTTTACAATTCTGTGTATGCTGTTCTATCCACTCATACAACACTCCTTCATCATATGTTTTATTATCACGTGATACTAAATTTGGTGTTTGGTTAAATAAAACTAAATCGTAACAGGTTGCAAAATCTTCCCATGTGGTCCAGTCCTTAGGTGCTTTTCGTGTTGTGTTCATATGTTTATGTAATTATTGTAATAACGCACGCCACACAATGCCCTGTAAGGGGTTTTTATGTGGTGGTGCGTGTATTGTCAATGTACTGGTACGCTACTGATATAATCAGTCCGTATGACGCACGCAATTTATTACGCGCGTTTACGGGTGTTTATGCTGTTATGGTGTACGTGCGTACTTGTATAATTTCGTTGCTATCATGATGGCGTTCTGTGATAATAAAAGTATCATCAATGTATTCTAGTGATAGGGCTGTTGGATACCCGCAGAATGAACCGCGTTTACCGTCATCTGGTGTACTGTTCATATAAAAGCCTGTAGTGTCTTTATGTGTAACTGTACGCTCTCCTTGCATTTTTTCTGGTATACCGAAACGGTTCATGCGCTCATTGTATATGTCCCTGTAGCCTGTAAGTGTAATCTTTTGCCCTACGTGGATATCTCGTTTAAGTTGTGCTAGTGTTTTTTTCATATAATTATGATGGTTATATTTTTATGATTCTGGGACTCCGGACCATTCTAGTAGTAATGTATCGCTTGGTTCTATGTGTAGGGCTAGTGCTTGCAATTCTTCTATCTCGTAATAGCTAATACGTTCGTGTTCTATTTCACCGCGTAGGTATTCCAAGCGGGCTTTTATGTTTGTTGTAGTCATGGTTTATAATGTGGTAAATGTTATGTATAAGAATGTAATTGCTAGAATTGTATACATAATGGTGTATACGATATTCTGGATATAAAGATCTTTTTGTTTTTGTTTATCGTGCCTGTATCGGGCAATGGTTTTAGTTGTGCCGTCTGGATTGAAAACTGATATGTAGTTGTTCATGGTGTTTATGATGTTAAGTGTAAATACTTTTTAGGGGTTTTTTTGTAACTACGTGCCGTGTATGCGCTACTGCTATCGTTTAGGTACACGGCTGTTATAACTGTAGTTTTTAGGTTGTGTCCAAAAAAAATGTAGTCATCTAATAGTACACCATCATGGGTGACTACTACGTCACCGCCTTTTTTTATGTACTTGTCTTGTAGGTCTTGTACTGCTTGTAGGGTGTATGTTTTCATATATATATATCTTATTGCTATACCTCTATACTATACCTGCATGTCTACAGTGTCAAGCCGTCAAGCTGTGTATAACTCTACACGTACGAATTATACATATATATGTGTGTACATAATGGTATAATGATGGTAATAAATATGACTAATAAAGTACCAGACAATAGAGGTAAGAAATATGTACGCAAGGCAGTAGATCCTAGGCAAGCTATTTTTAGATCATACTATATCAATCCCCAAAGTCACACGTTTATGAACGTGTTGCAAAGTGGGATCAAGGCAGGGTACACAGAGCACTATAGCAGTAGCTTAGGAAGTAAGAACGTGGGCTGGTTTGATGAAATGATGCAGGATGCGACGGTCAATCGTGCGCGTATGCTTAAGAAAGCAGAATCAGCCCTTGATGCCGCTATGAGCTATGATGATGATGATGCACGTATGGCAGCATTAAAGGTAAAGGCAGCAAGTTTCGTGGCAGAACGTGTGGGCAAGGACGTATACAGCAGCCGCCAGGAGCTAACAGACAAAGGTGGACGCAGGCTATTTACTAATGACACTAAGTCAACCGCAGATGTCGCACTAGAGTTGATGTTCATAGGCGTAGCGCCTAGCGAGTAGCACACGTCGCACCCCAAACGTCACACATCACCTATCACAAGGCGTGAAACATTATGTGGATAAGATCACGACCATAAAATACGGCTCATTAGAGCCGTATTTTAATTAACTGAGTATAATGACCATTATACTCAGTTATTATATCGCTGTAATGCGTGCATATCGCAGGGGGGAGGGGGGTGTTAAAAAAGTTTTGACGAGGTTAGATACTATATGGGGTCACAAAAATTTTTGCCAAATTTTCAAAAGTCGCTCTGTACAAATCCACTAAACTGTCCTGTAATAAAATAAGGGGATAACTCCCAAAGCGCTCAGCACAAAGCACAAAGCACAAAGCACAACACAAAGTAGCCCTCACCCCCATGGTACAATTCATACAATGCATATCACAAAAGAGCAACTCGCTTATGCCCAGAACACAATTCAAAACGGGACAGACGAAGAGCGCTTAGCCTTCTTCGCTTTTGACAGCAAAAATTCTAGAACAGTAATCCATTTTAAGTTTATTACTTGGGCGCATACGTGCTACCCGCGATACTTCCAGTCCATTCCTGCCCCTTTTCACGACGACATTATCCGTCACATGATTGACGCATATTACGGAGACATTAAGTACACGAACTTAGGTTTTCGAGGTTGTGCCAAGACTACCTGGACTAAGCTCTTTATAGCCTACGCTATTTTAAATGACATGGATCAGACGCGCCGGTACATGAAGGTGCTGACGAGAAACATTGGTAACGCTAAGCAGATGGTGACAGACATATATAACTTGATTGTAGAGGTCAAGGATTTTTACGGTGACATCTTTCAGAAGGATGGTGACAAGAAGCGAGAAGAAACAATGGGAAGCTTTACCACTGTTGAGGGTGTGAAGCTCCTCAGTGGTACTGTGGGTATGACACAGCGTGGTCACTTGCAAGACGCCTATCGCCCAGACTTCCTCATCTTTGACGACGTGGAGGACCGTGAGTCTATCCAGTCTTTGGCTACTACCGAGGCAACTATCTGGAGGATTGACGAGGCTATTTCAGGATTGGCTGCTGAGGGTTCGTATATGTGTAACGGTAACTATATTAGTGAGGAGGGAGTAATTCAGTGGTTCCTAAACAAGCCTGATATGGTGGTAGATAAGATTACGATACTCGACGACAACGGTGACCCTGCGTGGCCCACTCGGTATGATAAGGAGAAGGTAGAGTCTATTAAGAATGACTCGGATGATTTCTATGGGGAATATATGTGTGACCCAACGCGAGCTGATGCTAGCTTCTTTGACAGAGCGAAAGTCGACCAGGACATCGCGACAGCGCAACAACCCCACAAGGAGGCAGCTGGTGTGAAGTACTGGGGAGAATACCAACCGCATCATATATATGGTTGTGGAGCAGATACTTCTGAAGGTATAGGGCGCGACGCTAACACGTTTTGCTTGTATGACTTTGGAACCTTTCCAGATGATGTGGGTGTGTTGGTAGCTAGTTACTACAACAACCGTATAGCCCCAGACTTGTTTGGTCACGAGCTTGTTAGGATTGGTGGGGAGTTTGGTAACTGTCTAATGGCGCCTGAGTCTAATAACACCGGGCACGCCACTATTGCTGCTATGCGTGGCTACCCTAATATGTTTACCCAACGTACTACTGGTAATAGGTCTATTAAGGTAACGGAGAAGTTTGGGTGGAATACTAATAGGAAGACGAAGCCCTTGATGTTCTTTGACTTTCGCAAGGATTATAACGATGGGAAGATTAAGATATATGATGTAAACCTGCTTAAGGAGATGCGCTCGTATACCTCTATGGACCTGCAAGACACGAAAATTGGTATTGCTACTAGGCACTTCGACCTTCTTATTGCAGCCATTATTGGCTGGCAGATGAAAAAGTACGCTTCTACAGACGAAATAGAGGATGATTTTGTAGAAGAGGAACCATTGTATGGCGATATTGGGATGTAACAGTGGTATAATTAAGACAAATTAACACATTTAATATAAATAGTGCGGGGCAAACACTATATGGCAGTTATTAAAAAGGAAACACGAGACAAAATTGTTGCATTGGCCTTAACCAACATAGATTTTGCTCGTACGTACAAGAAAGGAAAGATATCTACGTGGCAGTTAAACGAAGACTTGTATTATGGAGTCAAAAAGAAAAGCGACGAGTCCCGTGCGAACGTCGACCTGGGGCAAATGCAGGAACACGTACACACGTTACTAAGTAAGATTGATAGTCCCTTGACCTTTAAGTTTGTGAAGCGTAAGGGCTCACAGCTTAAGCGGGTAGAAAGGCTTAACGCTTTAAAGACGTTTGATGGGGACCGTAACTTCTGGGACATGAAAGATATTGCTGCGAAGAAGCAGTGTATTATTTATGGACGAGCGATTATGTCCTACCAAGCATCTAATAGTGAGGGGTATCAACCGCACTTGGAAAACGTCGACGTGTATGACTTCCTATGGGACCCATCCGCTGGTGGGCTGGACTTAGAAAAAGGTCGCTTTGGAGGACGGTATGGGGTTGTAAAGGATAGGTCAGAATTGAAGAGCAATAAGAGCTACATCCAGACTGAGGTAAAGGCTTTGCTACAAGGTCCAGGCAACGCTGATGAATCTTCTGAGGAGGATTTAGATAAGCAAAGTCGACGGTACGCAGTGGAAAGTGATACTGCTAAGATTGAAAATGCAGACCCTGACAAGTACAAGTTTTGGGAGTGGTATCAGACGTTTGAAGGCGAACGGTACTACTTGCTTATGGATAACAATGGGCGAGCTATCCAAGTACAGAAGCTAGTAGAACGTCATCCAAGTGGGATGTGGCCGTTCTGGACTTTTGCAGCGTACCCAGATTTAACTGAGCTATGGACACCTAGTCCCTGCGATTATGTACGTGAGATAATCATGGCGCAAGCGGTATCCATTAACCAAATGATGGACAACGCTGAGCGCGTGAATAAGCCACAGCGAGCTATTGATACTGGTGCTATTAAGAACAAGGCACAGCTTAAGTACCGGAAGGATGGGTACATTGATATGGCTCCTGGTGCAAACGCAACAACTGCCATTAAGATTATGGAGACACCAAGTATCACTACTCCTATTAAGGTGTTTGAAACGCTTGAGACTATTAAGGCAGCAGCTAGTGGAGTTACTGCTGGAGCTAAGGGTGTAGAAGACACTACTGGGCGAGCTACTATATATGAAGGGAACCAAGCGAACGTCGCTGACCGCTTTGCGCTCTTCAACAAGTCATACAGCTTTGGCTACAAGCGCTTTGCGAACTTGTACGAGGCAGGAGTAGATGAGAACCTAACGAAGAAGATGGCGGTAGATATTATTGGTCCTGAAGGAATTAGGATTGAGGATATTAGCCGACGAGATATTTTCCGTAAGGGAGATACCTTTGCAGTAATGACTGAGCAAGCTAACGCAGAGATGCAGATGTCAGAGCAGAAGAAGCGTACGCAAGGAGCATACTACTCAGCCCTACTTGGACGACCTGAGTTGGCTAACCAGAAAGTAGTTGTTGCTAAGCTTGGTCTGGTGGCGGGACTTGATGAAGCAGACATCCGGGAGCTACAGGACTTAGAAGAATATGGCACAGCTAACATTATGGCAGAGGCTGAAAGGGACATTGAAGACATTTTAGACGGTAAGTTTATACAGCCTAATCGGATGGCTAATACGGCTTACAAACAGCGTTTTGTAAACTACATGCAAGACAATGAGGAGGATATGAACCAGGAGCAGGCAGGACGCATGCTACAATACATTAGATCACTAGACCAGGTAGTGGTGGCTAATGCACAGCGTGCAGCACAAGCACAAGCGGCTAAAGAACAGACGGCACAATTACAAGCGGGGGGAGCGGGGAAAAGACCACAGATGAGACAACCTGGACCTAGCCAACCTCTTCAAGATACAATACAACAAAATGTCTAAACTACTTAAAGCAGACCTTTCTATTAAGGAAGAGAACAAAGAAGACTTTAAAGAAACAGTGATTGCTCGAAAGAACCTGACTAACGAATTTACTATTTCGAGTATCGAAAAGCACCTAGCAGGTCTTAAAAAAGTACAGATAGAAGGTGAGAGTAAGCGAAACTTAGCCCAGTCATACGTTGACAATGTTCTACGAAACAATCCATTCATTTCTGAAATGTCTAAGGAGGACCAACACGCAGTATGGATGTACTTTGATAACCTGACTACGGTTAATGAGATTCAACCGCACCTAGACGATTTGTACGAAGACCAAAAGATTCATGGCGAATACCTCGACATTATCTATGACGCTTTTGGCTTCCAAGACACAGTAGTAATTGATACTACTGATGCGAAGTAAGGAAGTGCCAAAGGAGTTAGCTGACCAAAAGGATGAGCTACACTCCATCAAAGCACTAGGAGACACTGAGGGAGGAAAAGCCTTGGTGGCTTCGTTGTTGGCGGATGTGGTTACTGCTGTGCATCAGCTTAAGATTGGGGGAGATAACACAGCGTGTGTTGCCACAATCAAATCAAAGCTGGCACTGGTAGAAACTATTATGGGAGCGAAGGCAGCCGAAGAAAATGTTGACACTCTGATTGCAGAGGCACTAAGCGAATAGCGCTTTGTGTGACTCTACTTACTTACCTTTTCCCCCGTACGGGTAGGTAGAGTCCCACACGGTACTATTGAGGTCTCGTGGTATAATAGACGTACGGTTAGGAAGCGGTAACACTCCTATTGGACTGAACAATTAAAACACAGGAATTTTATGTTAGATGAACAAACTACTCCAGCTTCGGAGGTAAATGAGTCAGAGGAAACTGTAAATGACGAGCAAGCAGAAACAACTATTGGAGAATCAGTAGGAGACGAAACACCAGTATCAGACAGCATTCCTAAGAAACGCTTCGATGAAGTGAATGAAAAAAGGAAGGTAGCAGAAGCGAGAATCGCTGAGCTAGAAGCTGCTACTGGTGAAGACCCTGAAAAACCTGATTCAAAAGAAACTGATTCTGACCTTGCAGCTAGACTAGCAAAACTTGAAGGGAAGGAAAAGGCAGAGAAACTTGAAGCTACTATGGAGAGCAATTTTGCAAAAGCTCTCGAAGAAGCACCAGAGTTTAAAGACAAAGTTAATATGGAAGTTCTAAAGCGTGAAGCTCAGAACCCTGCTAACGCAAACAAAACCTATTCACAACTCCTTGAAGAAGTGTATGGCAACACTATCAGTGGTACGCGCACCGCTGAAACTACCACACCTCGTGGTGGAGCCGAAAACCAAACATTAGACCTTGCACGAGCCGGAAGTGATAATGCGTACTTAGAAGAGGTGTTGAAAGACCCAGCTTTAAAGAAGCAGTACAACGACGGACTTGCGGAAAGGGTAATGCTATAGGAGTGCGGGGGTTACAAAAATAACCCAAACTTACAATGTTAACTGACTACATGGCAGCGTTTGATAACTCTTACCAAGAGATTTATCAGAAGACGCTGGTTTCAAAATCTGTGATGAACACACGTTTTGAAGCAAAATTAAAATTTGGAGAATCAGTAGAACGAGTATCATACAACATTGGCGCTGTGCGCGTACGAGACGTTGTACGAGGTGCTGCATCAACTATTGACGCAATCACAGATACTACTCAACTACTTGAAATCAACATTGAGAAAGAAGCAGTGTTCTACATCTCAGACGGAGAATCAACACAGGCTGGACCTCTAAACCCAGGTACTGAAATCGGAGCTAAAATCGCACACAAAGTCGCACAAGACCTTGATGCACGATGTTTCGCAGAAGTTACAAACGCTGCAAACACATTCGATGAAGGAGACCTTACGACTGGAGTTTCAAATGGAACACCAATCACACTTTCTGCTACAACAGTTCCGCAAATGACATCACGTATGTCTGCAAAACTAACGTACAAAGAAAACATCCAAACTGCTACAAACATGGTGTTTGCAGTAGACTCATACTCAGCAGCAATGATCGAGCAGTACCTTATGGGCAAGGACATCGACATCGCTGGTTCAGTATTCAAGAACGGGTACGCAGGTGTTATCCGAAACGCAGCAATGATCGTTTCAGAAAACCTATTGAGTTCAGCAGTAATGACATTCTCAGGAGTGAACGTTGATACTAAGACTATTGTAATCAACGGTGTTACAGCAACTTCACAGGCAACTGTAAACGCAGCTGGAGGTTACGACGTTAAGGGAACAGCAGATGCAGCAGGAGATTCTCTTGTAGCACTACTTATGAACTCTGACGGTAACGCAGCGGGCACAGGAACAGCATCGACTTACTTCGAGTTCACCGCAGCTGACCGAGAAACCCTAGATGACGCTAACCTTACAGCAGTAAATGATTCAGGTGTAGTTACAATCACAGGTGCTGGACGTCTAGTTATCTCTGAAGACGAAACTAACGGTGCTGTTACAGCTAACACTGTACACTGTTACTTCGGAAAACGAGGAGCAATCGACCTAGTGGTACAAGACCTATCACCAGTTGACATGCGAAAGACAGATGACCGACGAGGTACTAACGTATTCTCTTCATACCTAGCAGGAATCAAGACTTTCACCGATGGTGGAAAGCAGTTCCTCAACGTAAAGATCGCAGCTGTATAAGCATCGACTTTCTACTCTGTCCTGAAAAATTCAGGATGGGGATAGCAAGTGGTATAATATAGGTATGACAAAACTAGAAATTATTGTAAAAGCACAACTCTATTTAGATGACACCAGTGAACTATCTACTCAGGAGTTTAGTGACCTTTTTGATAAGATGTACCGGAAGGTAACACGCATGATGCCGTGGGAAGGGACTAAGCAAGAAGGCACAGGCACTACGAGTACTTCTGTACCGTACATCGCTTTGCCAGAAGGTTTCTTGTACCTAACAGCTAACGCTAATCACTCTACATCTAACTACGAAGCAAGTGGTCCAGTCATCTTTCGAGGTCCAGACTACAAGCAGTACCCAGTAGTAAGTTGGTCAGACCGACGACAGTATCGTAACGCAGAGTACGCCTACATTGACCTTGCAAACTCACGACTTGTATTTACTGCACAGCCTACAGTTGCAGAGGCAGTAGAGTTTGATTACCATGGCCAAGCAACTGTCTTAGCAGACGGTGAATCTCCGTGGTTCCCGTCTGATTACCACGATGCCATCTATCACTTTATGGTATCTGACGACTTTATGATTCAGCAGTCAGACAAGGCTAAGAGCTACGCGCGTGAGAACGAGCGAGAGGGTAACGCGATAATGGACGACATGAAATACTGGAATGCGTCGCTAATCCAAATGTAATATGGCAATAAGCAAGAAAGAGATTAAAGCTTTCGTTTCTGGCACACACAACCTTTTAAACGACGAGCTAATACCAGTCGACGCTGCTTCTAAATCTATTGGGTGGCTTACTAAGGATGGAAAACTGGAGCTAATGTACGGGCGACAAGCGCAAGGCGCTGAGGGAACTTCCGGAAAGAGTTACGCAGAGCACACAGCATATAAAACAGATGGCACATCAGTACGCTTCCGAAAGGTAAGTACTGTTATTCAGTATTTAGATGGTTCTACATGGACCGATGTTATTACTGGACTTACTGAAAGCGACATGACCTTTTCAAACTACGCATCGCTTGCGGGTAACTTTGTGTACATAGGTTCTCCAGATGACGGTTTATTTAAAATTGTGACAGCTAACCCAGGCAGCTATGCAGATGTATATGACAGTGCTAAAAACTTTAAAGGATATTTCTTTATCAACAAAGGGCGTTCTATTATGTGGAATACCGCTACTGATAAAACGGGTCTATATGGTTCGTATATCGACGCTCAAGATTCGGATGTATATACAGCAGTTGCTTCAGAAGCTATTGGTAGTACGGGAGCCACTAACTATACCGGTACTCTTGCTTTTAAAGCAGGTGGATCTACACGCTCTTGTTTTGGCGTGTTGTTTACTGACGGGACTACTACTCTTACCGTTGATTTTACCGGTAATGTAACCGCTGCATCAGCTGGTTCTGGGACAGTAAACTTTATGACAGGTGCGTACGACGTTACTTTTGATGCAACAACAGTTGGCTCGGTAACTGCTGCATACCAATGGGAGGACAGTAACGCGCTTGGCGTAACTGACTTTAGTAAATCAGCGACACGCGCAGCAGGACAAGGTTTTGTGGTACGACAGGATAAGGGAGGCGATGCTATTGAGGTAGTGATTCCTTTTGAGGGCTCATACTTTTCTATGAAAGGTAACTCTGTGTACCAATTTACGCTAGACATTTTAGACGTAAATCCTACAAACGATTTGATACGAACTGACGTTGGTGTTGATTCACTACGGGCAGCAGTTGCAACCGGTTCTGGGATTGTGTTTATGAACACAGGTAATCCAAGTGACCCGCAACTAAACATTCTTAAAAGAAATCCTTTGGGAGATAACTTTGACGTTAGTCCAATGTTTCCACACTTTAGGTTTGAGGACTACACCTACGACGACGTAATGATTATAAACTGGGACAAGTTTGTTGTAGTTGCTTGTAAAGAAAAAACCGCAGAAAACAACAGATTGTTAATGTGCGACGTGCATGAAAACACAGTTGACGTAGCACCTTACGGTATTCGCACAGCGACTCAAGACAACGGATTGCTTTATGGTGGAGACCCGTTATCTAAAACTTCGTACGAGTTGTTTACTGGGTTTGATGATATGGGGGTAATCGTTCCTAACTCATGGAAGTCAGCCGGGGCAACTCATGGAACTACCAGACTTAAACGAACAAAGAACTTTGTGTTTAAAGGGAGCATTGCTCCAGACCAGGTTATTCAAGTGTATGCAGAAGTGGAAGGAGGGGGAAACCAGCTTGTAGGAATTATTTTAGGCTCTGGCGATTATGTAGACTATTCAGCATCTTACGCAATAGGAACTACGTTCATAGGTCAGGACACTATGGGAGGAGGAAGCGATGTGCAGGTGTATGAGTTTTTAATGAAGCTTAAGGTACGACTCCCAAAGTACCGAAAACGAAACCTTACGTTTGTCGCTACAGGACTAGGCTACTGCTCAATACAACAACTAACAGACTTTGACATCTGGAGATACGAAGATAAGTTGCCTAAGAAATATCGCACAAAACAAAACGTAAGTTTAGATGGAGCGACAACCGACGAGGACACACCAACGTACTAATGGTATAATTATAGGAAGTATGGGGAAAGTTACTAGACAATGCATCCTTAAAACGTGTTCAAAAGATTTTTACACAACTGAGTATCTCTTGTCTATTAAAAAAGGGAAGTTTTGTTCTAAAGAATGTTGTGACCTTGCAAAAGTTGGGGTACCTCTTTCAAAAGTTTGATAATAAATAATAAATAAAATGAGTACGCCAAAGATTATAGCCGATTTCGAAACGCAATTAAGCGCAGCAATATCTGTTGGCGATACGACTTTTACAATGTCCTCAGCCACCGACGACGATGGTATAGCACTACCCGATGGTTTGTATTACTTTACGCTCGACAACGGGAGTACTAATAAAGAGTACTTAGCCGGTACACTATCTGGTACAAATGTATCGAGTGTTGTTAATGTATCTCGACAAGGCTCTGAGGCATCGGGAGCAGTTAAAGCTCACCGAGTAGGAGCCACAGTTATTATGACTGATTTCATGACGTACAAGAAGTACATGGATGAAATTTCATTAGTATCTGCACCCGACGCAAGTGTTAGTACTAAGGGGGTAATTGAAACGGCAACTCTTGCACAAGTACGAGCACGAACTGCATCAGGAGAAACAGGAGCTGCACTAGCAATTACTCCAGACGTAGCAGTAGACATGCCTACTGAAGATGAAAAAGCTGCCTTAGCTGGGGGAGGTACTGCTGGTACACCTGACGCTGACAACCAGTTTATGACTGAAGAAATGGCAGATGTAGAAATTGCTGGCTTTGGAGATGGTAGTGATGGTGATGTAGTGATTTCAGGAACTGTGACACTTACTGAAAACATGCAGTACCAAAACCTTACTGTTACAGGTACGTTAATTACTGACGGATACACAATTAAAGTACGAGACACTATTGATGGAGCAGGTACGATAAAACACTCAGTTCCTACTAATGGAGGAGATGCTTCTTTGGCAGGTTCAGGAGATGATGTTAATTATGGAGGAGGAGGAGGAGGTTCAGGTGCTTCAGGAGGATGGGTAATAATTTATGCCACTAATTGGGCTGGTACATTTACTATTGAGTCTGTAGGTGGAAATGGAGGAGCTGGGTCATACGGAACTATAGATGGTGGTTCTGGGAGTATTCCTGCTGGAGGCGCAGCTGCTGCAGAACGAGGAGCTGGTATTTACAAAGGTACAGCAGGTAAAGTAGGAGCAAATGGAGTTAATTTGAATAACAATGGACAGGATGGTAATGATGGAGATGATGCCTCACCTTCTTTATCTTCAGCAGGTTCAGCAGGTGGAGATGGTGGAAATGGAGATAGTTATGGCGGTGGAGATAAAGGAGCAGGAGGAGCAAGAACTTTGCCTACAATAAGTCCTTTAGAACACAAATTTTTACTTTCAGGCTTTTTTAGCCTTAATGCAGATGGAGAACTTAAAAATTTAAATAAAATCCCAGGAGCAGGTTCTGGAGCTGGTGGAGCTTCTGACCATAACGACAATGTCTACTACAGCGGTGCTGGAGGAGGAGGAGGAGGTGCTGGTGCTAATGGTGGAGATGCTTTAGTGGTCTATAAAAAGAAAACATGGACAGGTACTAGTACTCTAACTGGAGGAACTGGAGGATCATCTGGAGCTGCAGGTACAAATGGGACTGCTGGTGAAGTTGGTGAAGACGGATCAGACGGAACACTTAACGAAGTTAATTACAATACATTAATGTAATATGGATAATGACACAACACAGTCAAGCAACTTTGGTTTTGACACTACTGGAAAAACTGCAAATCTTACTTTTGTTGACCCATCAATGATGGCTACTGCGCCACAAAGTGCACCAGC
>Ga0075108_10001200_pt1 | contig 13298 bp, 12 predicted proteins | sample AntAceMetag02UK1_FD_69797 | JGI IMG/M metagenome (GOLD analysis project Ga0075108, IMG submission 69797) | Saline lake microbial communities from Ace Lake, Antarctica - Antarctic Ace Lake Metagenome 02UK1 | ecosystem: Environmental > Aquatic > Non-marine Saline and Alkaline > Saline | place...
ATGTGGACGTACCGTGGCGACAACATCTTGCACACCACAATCGCGATTGGTCCGAAAAGAGCGTACTTTGTTGACAGTTCCATCACACCCGAAGAACGGCAGCAACTGTACCTGCAGGACAAAGGAAAGCTGAAGGAACTCACGGGAGACGCCGCTGTGAAAGCGGAAGCCGACATGAAAAAACTCGACGTTCGTAAGGCGGTTGCACTGGACCGCAAATCTGGGGAAAAGCTGTGGGAGAATCCCGTCAACGTCACCGACACAACAAACGTCAGTGCTGGTGGAGGCAGTCTGACACTGATGTACGCCAACGAGCATGTGGTTCTGTGTGGTGCGAATGCCAACGGGCACTATTGGAAGCAGTTTCTGGCTGGCGAATTCGACAAACGCAAACTGCTGGTTCTGAATGCAGCAGACGGACAGGAACTCTGGTCGAAAAATGCGAACTATATGAATCGCCCGGCCGTCATTGGCAGTGAGATTTTTGCAGAACCATGGGCTTTCGACCTGCACTCAGGAAATCCAAAAACACGAATGCATCCTGTCACCGGCAAAGACAGCGACTGGCGATTCAGCAGACCCGGACATCATTGCGGAATCATCACGGCCACACCGAATATGATGTTCTTTCGGTCAGATTTCATTGGATACTACGATCTTTATCAGGATAGCGGCACGCGACACTTTTCGGGACAACGACTGGGTTGCTGGGTCAATGCGATTCCGGGCAACGGCCTCGTAATGATTCCGGAAGCCAGCGCCGGCTGCGTGTGTCAGTTTTCAATTGCCTCAACTGTGGTCATGGAACCAAAGACGCAAAATAAGTCGTGGGGCATCCTGAGTGCTGTTGGGCCGTCGACGCCTGTTCGTCGCATGGGAATCAACTTCGGCGCTCCCGGCGACCGCAAAGACCGTTCGGGCAGGGAATGGTTTTCGTTTCCTCGTCCATCGTCGCGTGGACGGCTCGAATACGTGTTTGATCTCAAGCCGAACCTGAACGTAGGCGGTGGCTGGTACAGTCGCAACGCCGAATCAGTGAACGTCGTCACAGACGAAGAAACGTGGCTGTTCACCTCGGGTGCACGCGGCTTGAAGAAGTTCGAAATCCCAATGCTCGGCAAAAACGACGCGGCTCGACCATATCGTGTCCGAATGTATTTTGCTAACGTCGACGACAAAGACACAGGACTGTTCGACGTCAAGCTGCAGGGACAAGTCGTGGAAACTGCGATCAACATTCCGACATCAATCGCGGGGAGCGTGAAGGCTTCGATCAAAGAATTTGAAGGCATCAACGTAACAGACAATCTGATTGTGGAATTGGTCGCCACCAGCGACTCAACAGCCATCCTGTCGGCGATTGAAGTGACAAGCGAACGATAATTCGGCGTGGCTGTCATTTGCGTACAGGTGACAGCGATCGAAGTTTCCACCAAGCAGCAAACTCGTCCTGTGAATGACGGATTCGCAGGATTCCTCGTCAAATGTGTTGAGAAAAAACATGAAGATTCAAGCTCCCAAAGCAACTGACCATTTGCCGCCAACGGTCCTAGCCCGCAGACGCGGGGGAACTCTTGTCGAAAACCATCCTCCGCAGCCACGAGGCAGTGTAAAACGCTGCAGATCAGTGGCGGGACGATGGATTCGCTACTCCACCGCAATCCTAGCGGTTATCGTCGCGGCCCCGTTGTTTGCGTGTCAGATTCCCGTTTTTCGATATGCCCTAGAACGCTGGTCCGCCGACCGTTATGAAATCATCGTGCTGCATGATGGCCCGCTGCAGGCCGCGCAGCAGAAGCAGTTAACGCAACTTCGCGATTCAAACTTCGAATCGCCGCTGGCAGGAAACTTCGACGTCAAAACCGTTTCTGCCGCAGACATCAAAAATCCTCGATTGCAGCGGGCATGGGATCAACGAACATCAAAAACCCAACCCCTATTGGTGGCCCAATACCCGCCGGGAACCAAGGACGTTCCCGATCGAGTTGCCATGGAAGCGGCGTTGACGCAGGAATCCGCTTCGCAAATTGCCGACTCGCCAGTGCGCACAGAAATCACAAAACGGCTGCTGCAAGGTGAATCTGCGGTGTGGATTTTTGTGCCCAGTGGCGACGCCGATCAGGACGCGACCGCGCTGAAAACGCTGACTGAGCAAGTCAAACTCAACGAATCCGAGCTCGAACTTCCGGTTCAGGACGAAATCGAAACGGAAGAAGATCTGCTGACCGCATCACACTTGGAATTGCGAATCAAATTCTCCATCGTGACACTGCAACGCACCGATCCGAACGAGCAGTTTCTGTTGAGCTCCCTGTTGCACAGCGAACCGGATCTACTGACGCTGGACGAACCAATGGCGTTTCCGGTGCTCGGTCGGGGGCGAGTGCTCTACGGCCTCGTTGGCAAAGGAATCAGTTCGGCAACCATCTCCGCTGTCTCGCAATTCATCATCGGTCCCTGTTCGTGTCAGGTCAAAAATCAGAATCCAGGTTTCGATCTGCTGCTGACAACGGACTGGGACAAACAGTTGTTTGGTGAAGATTCCCGCCGCCCAACTCAGGCAAAGCCAGCGGCACCTGTGCAGCTGACCATTCCTGCTGGCAAGTCCGACCGCTAATTGGTCGAACCAACGCAGTGTCACGCTTACGTGTTCCAGACGACTTTGTCTTCGATCGGAGTCCGAGTGCCCGTGGGCCAGTCTGCTTGAGGATAGCCCACGTAAAACAGACCGAGCACTCGGTCCTTGCTGCTCAACCCCAAATCGTTCCGCAGTTCATCGCTACAGATCGCGTTGCCTGACGACCAATACCCGCCCACACCGAACGCAGTCGCGGTGAGGTGCAGATTTTGCACCGCACAAGCCACGGCTTGGATTTCTTCGATTTCAGGGATCTTCTCAGACTCCTGCCGCTTCATCGCAATCACAATCAAGTGCGATGATCGCGCGGCGTTCGTTTTCAACTTGTCTGCCTTAGCGGGTTTGACAGCATCGGGCGGTGTCACCAGTCGATAAATTTCCGCCAAACGTTCGCCAAGTCGCAGGCGAGCTTCATCGGCATAGACAAAAAACCGCCACGGCTGCGTCATCCCATGCGTGGGCGCCCAATTCGCGTTGCTCAACATTTCCCAGACAACGCTGTCATGGACACGCTGCTCAGAAAAATCAGCCGGCTTCACCGAGCGACGATGCTCCATCAGCGACTTCACAGCAATCTTATTGATCGCATCCTGAAATGGTTCGTGATGCAGGCTCATGGGGGAAACCGTTCGACAAGAGAAAACAAAAACGTAAGGCGATAGTCGACGCCGACACAAAGACTATTCGGCCAGTAGACTGGTCAATCGGTCACGAAATTTCTGCAGCTCCTGAGCGTCATCGATTGCAACAGACGCGCGCATCAAATGGCTGACCAACTGACGATCATCCGTATGATCATCGTAAAAACGAATGAGACGGCTGTAGACCTCTTTCCCCCGTCCTAGAAAGAACAAGAGATCGGCCTCCAGCAGAGCTGCATCCAGATTTGAAGGCTCCGCGGTAATCACGGCCTCCACCTGCTGTAAAGATGCGTCGATGTCGCCTTCGTCGCGAAATGCCCGTGCCAAAATCAATCGGACCGAATGCAGATCTGGCCGTCGTGCAAGGCACCACTGAGCCTCAAGAAATGCGGCCCTTGAATTGCCGGCCGCTAGGTAGGCATGCGCTAGGTTTGCGCGAGGCGTAATTTCTTCTGGCGTCAGCTGTACGCAGATTTCCAAAGGAACAACCATTTCCGAGTCTCGATTCAAATCACCCAGAATGTCGGCCAGCAGCAAATAACTTTGCGCGCGTTGTGGTTGGGCGGAGATACACCTTCGCACGAACGGTATCGCGCGCTCCGGGCGACCAGTCTCAAAGTAGAACTCAGCAAAGGCGAGGTTGACTGCAAAGTCGTCAGGACTGATTTTGATCAGACTGCTCAGAGACTGTTCGGCCAAATCCGTCTCCTTCATCGTAATCGCGATACCAGCTAGCGAACGCAGGGCGGCTTCGCGGTATTCCGGATTGTCACTGAGTACTAGGTAGTGATCGACTGCGTCTCCGAATTCTCTCCGCTGCAGATAACCGTTCGCCAGAAGCGAACGCGTGGCGAAATCGTGAGGCACGTTCTCCAGATGGACCTCCAACAATTTGCACGCCTTTCCGTAATCGCCGCGTTCAAGCGCCGAAACTCCGTCCTCCTTAGTGGACGTTCCGGCTTGAGATGTGACGAAAAAAACTATTGCTGCCGTCAGCAACACAACGCTTCCAATGACAATCGTAACTCGTCGCATCGCCGAGAGACTTTCCTTCAAAAACAGTTCACTTCAGCTTAACTGGGGCCGTCACAGCCACGTATCCCCCGATGCTACACCCTGGATGCTACACCCTGGATGCTACACCCTGGATGCTACTCTTGAGAATTCTAGCTCCACGCTCACTCGGCCTGACATTCCACAGCCGACCGCAATCATCGTAACGCAAAGGCTTGGGAAACGCCCTCCACCAAACGATGGTCTAATCCCGGACGGACATCGTTCCAAGTCTGCAGTTTCCCATTTGGCCAACGAACCTCCACTTCATCCACCGAATCTGATTTTCCAAGGCCAAATCGCACCACAGATTCGCTTGTGGACAAATAACTGCTGCTTCCGTCAACATATCGAAACAGTGTCTTCCGTCCTTTCAGTGTCAGCTTCACCCGAGCTCCAACGGCATCGCGTGAACTGAGGCGTCCAGTCAAACGCAACGTCAGCATGTTTCCGTGCCGCTGGGTTTGATTTTCAAACAGCACGGGGCGACCGCCAAGATTCGTCATCAGGACGTCAGTTTTTCCGTCATGGTTAAAATCTAATGTGGCGGAACCACGGCCGAGAAAACGGTCGCGAAAAACGGCACCAGACTGCGCTGAAACGTCTTCGTATCGACCAGCGTTCATTAATAGCAATTGAGGTGATTGTCGATAGGGAATATCTCTCCCCAGTTCTGTGAGTCGATCATGCACATGTCCGTTGGCGGCGAACAAATCGAGATCTGAATCTGCATCCACGTCCAAGAAGTTGATACCAAAGGCGAGGCGACTGCGACTGGGAGCACCAACGCCGATCTCATCACTCACATCGAGAAAAAAACCGAACCCTTCATTGCGATAAAACGTGTTCGTTTCTTGGTGGAAGTTTGTGACAATCAAATCCATTCGTCCACTTCCGGTTGCGTCGCCAACACTTAGCCCCATGCCGGCTTCACGAAGACCGTTGCGGTTTACCGCGAGCCCTGCGATGACTCCTTCCTCACCAAATGTCCCCCTGCCGTCGTTCTTCCAGAAATGGTTGGGCACGGAATCATTCGCGACGTAAAGATCCAAATCACCGTCGTCGTCGAAGTCGCCGGTGACCGTGGCCAGCCCCTGCGCTGGCGTGACGGCATGCAACCCGCACTCCGCTGACACGTCGTTCAGTTGCCCGCCCGCGTCGCTTACAAGCAACACATCGTGCATGCCACCGTATTCCCAAGGCGGACAGACCAATGCGAGCTTCACGTTTTCATCCCTACAGGTCGGATAATTTTCTGCAGAAATATTGACATAGCGAGTGATGAACACATCAGGAGTTCCGTCGGCGTTGACGTCCGCCCAAGTACAGCTGGCGCTGTAGTGTGTAGTCGATTTTGGAAGATCAACGGCAGTCGCCGAAAATGTGCCATCCCCATTGTTCAGCAGCAATGCGTCGTGGCCGAACCGAGAAACGTACAAATCGGGAAAACCATCGTTGTCCGCATCTCCCACTGCGACCCCCATGCCGTAGCCGTTGGACGCGACTTGCGTACTCACGGATATGTCCGCAAATCTTCCCCTTTGATTCCGGTACAACCGATCCGTCGATATACCGTCAGGATCAGATGCTTCAGGCCAGATCCCGCCTTGAGCAAAGTACAAGTCAGGCCAAGTGTCTCCGTCAATGTCACAGACGCCGACCCCGGACCCCATCGTCAGATGAATGTGCCGTTCCGGAGACAGCGGAGAAATGTGCTGAAACGTGACCCCTGCCGCCTGAGCGACGTCTTGGAATTCGGCCTCCGCGTCCTCACCGCTACTCATCCGAATCTGCAGTGAGAGCAGCACAGCAGTGACCAGCAAGTAATCCACAGACTTCATTTTCGCACAGCCTTCCACGACAAAAAAAAAGATCCGACTCAAAGAGCCGGACCTTTCCATGGGTGACCTGATGAACCACGCTTGGTTCTCGGTTACTCAGGAGGTGGGACTCGTAATGCGGCGATCGCTGCCATAAGTGCGTCGTATTTTTTTGAAAAGTCCTCGGCGGATCCTTTTTGGGCCGCGATCAACTCGTCGCCTGCCGCAACAAGTGCGGCCTTCTTAGTGTCATCATATCCGCCGGGCGCGGTCGATGCAGCTAACGCGTCGAGTACCGTCTTGAACGTGGTCGGGTCCAGCTCTTGTTGAGCTTGTCGCCAACTCCCACGCTCTCCCGCCATACCCACGCCGCGGATGACTTCATCAATGGCATCTCGTTCTGGCCATTCCTCAGTCGTGATTGCTGCGGTTCCCATGCGATTCTTCACATCGCTCCCGCAACCAGCGATCGCTCCGATCAGACACAGAGAAACTATCAACTTCCACATACTATTCGCCCTTTTGGATTTTGTCGTTGTCTAAAAAAAGATCCCATACTGCAGATCACTGCTGTAAGGGATCATAGCTTCTTTCGCTGTCCCTAAGAAGGAACTGAAGCTTGATGACTTGCTACTACTCGTCGATGATAACAGGCCACCGCGTCAGGGATTACCATTCTCCCATCACCGCGCCATCACCACGACCAAAAGCAGAAGCCAACGTAACCACGTCGACGTTCTCGGAGACGAATCTTACCGCCCCATCGGCCAGTAAAGCCTGAGCACCACCAGTGTGGGCACTCGACATTGGACGCGCACCGGTGTTGCCAGCAGAAACCGAATCTGTCCAGCTGACACGGTCCGGGCGGTCGTCGTTAATCCTGCGAGAATCTACGTGATTAATGTTCCAACCATGCGGGTTGCCGGCAATTGCAGCCCCCGGAAAGGCACCCGAATTGCACTGGCAATACGCAGTCGCTTCGGTCCAGTCACGACAACGACGACCATTTTCGTCCACGGGTCCGCCAGAAATTCGCTGGAACAGTTTTCCTCGATAAACTTCCCCAACCATGATCGTGTTGGAAGTACCGTCCTTGACATCACGAATCTTGGTCCCAGCTCGAGTCAAAACTCCAAGATCTTTGAAGGTCGAATCGTTTCTCGCTTGGCTATGATTATGCCCACCGCTTGCCCGAGCTGCCCCAGGGTAGTTTGTCCCTTGGACACCGTTGTCGCGAGAAATGTCGGAATCATCGCTGGGACACAAGTAAGCAGTCATGACTGTGTTACGACCTGTCCATGCTGGACTTGGGTTGGGGATGCCCCCCAAGCAACCATTGTGACCAAAATTCTGCAGGTCCATCACTGGTATAGATTTGCCTGTTCGACGTATGGCAAAATCGCAACTCGCCAGCTCCAACCTCGTGACAGCACCCAACCGGAGCAACCTGGTTGAGGAGTGTCCGCCGCCATTGAGGCGTTCGGGAACCTGTCGTAGACGTCGTGATAGTTGTGTAGTGCCAGACCCATCTGCTTCAGATTGTTTTTACACTGTGTGCGGCGAGCTGCTTCGCGAGCTTGCTGTACCGCAGGCAGCAGCAGTGCGATCAAAATCGCAATGATGGCGATGACGACCAGCAGCTCAATGAGCGTAAAGGCCTTTCTTTTGGTGCGTGCCATGAAAATTACTCCTTCTGAGAATTCGTGAAAAGAAAACGGAGAGAACTAGCTCTCCACGATTACCAACATCGGCAACCTACCCAATTATATTCACGTCAGGAAATCATGGATACCAAATCCTGCATGATTCCCTTGGATTGCTGAAACTCGTGCAGCTCACCTTCGTTCGCCAGATTCATCCCAATACAGTGCTCAAGTGGCTTTTTCTGCGACGGAAATTTGCGAAAACGACGCTAGGCAGGCCATGTACCGGAAAAGCTAGGCCGGTGACGGGCGTTCTACAGCGACGTCACAGACCGAAATTCCAAGGTTTTCTGAGTTTTTGAGCTCGGTATACCGCTGCCAACACGCTGAGATTTCCGCGTTCACGATGAAACGACCGCAGAGCCCGCAATAAATCTCCAGACATATGGTCCAGATTTAGGTCGATGAACACATTTCTTCGAGTTTCCGGGAGCGACTGCAGCAAATGCCCAACTCGTCCGCCGAGCGAATTCAAGTGCTCCTCACGGTCCAGAGTGGTTGAAAACGGTTTCGACTGCAGCACCAAGAGTGCCATCGATGTGGCCGCCAGATCGTCCTCGATGAGATACCCCAGTTCTTCCTGCATTACCGACAAACTTGGTGTGAGCGACTCGTCCCAAGCGGTCTGGCGGCAGGCCGATTGAATGACTCGGGACATCAACTTTCCGACTAAAAAGTGGCCCTCAAAGTTATAATGCACATGTTCTAGAAAAAGGTCATATCCCGGCGCGGCGGGATGATCGGCGGCGACAATCGCATCGGTTAGATTCAGAAACGAGCACTCTTCATTTTCCAGTGCGATTTGTTGAACGATGCTGTCGAATTCGGACGGAATTCGAAATCGACAGCCGTCAAAATCCCGAGCAAGTGAAAACGACTTCCATGCGGCGTTCGTATCTCCCAGCCCGGTTAGGCATTGCCCCATGCGATAGTGGGCTGTCGCGCTTTCCGGCGCAGCCGCCACGGCTAGCGTAAGGACAGCCTGAGCCGATTCGAATTCTTCTGCCACGATGAATGCAGTCGCCTCTGTGATTTGTGCCTCCCATTTCGCTTTTTCGTCGTCACTCATATCAGGCGGTATCGCGAATAACGGACTCTGACCACGAAGATTGCAGGCCACCGTTGTCAGCAAAACGGGGACACCGCCTTCAGAACACACCGTAACAATCTTCCTGAGGTTGAATTCGTAGTTACTTTTCGCCTGCTGATAGATGTCTCCGTGCAACGGAATCTGCAGCACCCGAGGCAGGATATTCATCATGTCGTCTTCAGGGGGCCCTTCCCCCGACATGATCGAGGAGATCATCTGAACAACTCTCCATCGTCGAAAACGGTAGATCTGGCGGATCACACCTGGCGATAAACGAAACGCGGTGGAAGCCGGTCCGCCTGGTCCGTAGAACTCGTTGTGTCCCGTGTGGACAACAATCAGGTCAGGGTCGGCGTACGCGCACTGCTCAGCGAGGTCGGCCACAGCAAAGCTGTTGACCGCTGTAATGCCAGCGTTCAAGACTTCGACACGAACTTCCGGCGTTTGCCGATTCAGCTGAGCTTCGATGTGACGAGGAAATGCCAATTCCGGCGGGTATGGAAACCCAATGACTGTTGATCCGCCCAGAACAATGATCCGAAAGGTGTTCGCTGGTTTCGGCATTTGAAACGGGCGAATTTCGGGGCCAGCGAGATCGGTTTGACCGTAATAGGCAAGGTCAGCAAGACCGTTGATTGTGTGAGTGTAACGTGGTGCCAATCCTAAGCTGTTCGTATCAACCGGCGTCACAAGACAAACATCTCGACCAATGCACAAGAGTTGCAGAATTCCCTCAGTCAGTGGCAGAAATCCAATGGCCAACGCTAATGCACTCAGCCGAAACACCCAACGCCTCCAGCGCCTCCAGCGCCGACGCTCGAAGAGAATCGCTATGTGCGGCGACTGAGGTTCGTCATTTCCCGGCATTTCTGGTGGCCTCCTACAGCCCGTGTGTTGGCTAAATAATCCGTGTGATTTCCAGCCAGCGCAGGAGCGAATGCGAACTAATCGGAACTGGGCTCGCTGGAGAGCCCAGCGGATTCCAGACCACTTTCAACGTCTGTCTCACGAAAGACTCGAATCCAGTGATCGTGAAACGAAATCCCAGGCAGGAGTTCGATTGCAGGCATGTGGCATTCGACACAGTTTCCAGTTTCCCCTTGCCCGCATGTTGTGTGGCCGGGCCCCGTATGGCATTCACGACACTTGTTGACCTGAAACTCGCCCGTATGAGATCCCGCATCGGTGTGCGGATCATGACATGAGGAACACTTCAGTTCTTGGGACTGAAGGTAACAGCGACTCTGCAACAGACCGACCGGCTGAAACCTGACCAGAGAGTTGGGATATCGCTGGAGCCGCTCTGGCTCAATGTCCTGCGGCATTCGATGACATTCGCCACACATGGCGACTTCTTCTTGGCTGCCCCAGCGAGTGCGAATCTTGGACAGTGTATCGGCAGCATCCTGTTCGGCAGCCGCAACATGAGCTCCACCGGGACCATGACACCGCTCACACTGCACTCCGGGCCGAAGATTTTGAATCTCTCGTCCAACGAGTGTTCCAGTGGTGACATGGCAACTGACACAGCGATGGATGTCTTCACCCCGAAACGACTTCCCAAAAAATTCCATCGCGTTGCTCGGTGTTTCTCCATCTTGCCCAGGTGTGATGTCGGTGCGGACGTCGTGGCGGAACCATGAGACGCGATGTTCGATACCGACGGTCTCTCCTGCTTCGTCCTGCAGCGTCAGAAAAGTCAAAGCATGGTCCCCGGACCCAAACGCATAATCCAAGGGGAACAACTTTCCACCAAAACGTGCGGGAATCCCGACCATCAGTCCTTCGTCGTCACATGAGTATTCGTAGACGCCGTGACTTTCGCCGCCGTCGATTTTTAAATCACAAAACGACTGGGCAATTTCTGACTGGCGTGTGGTTGCAAAAGTACGGGAGTGTGGACTAATAGAGTGTAAAGCATGCACACTGGAGTGGCACTCAGCGCACTTCAGATGGCCGACGTATTGATTCCCAGGTCCTGTTGTGGCTTCCGTGCCAGTGACTGGAGAATCAATTGCAACTGGCTGATCCTTGCGAAGCAGCGCCCCGGCAATAACGCCGATGGCCAACACGATCAGGCAAGCGAGAAGAATCTGGAATAACCTAGACAACGTTGAGATTTCTTCGGTGAAAGACTGCGATTCGGAACATTGTATTGCCCTCAATTGTGGCGGCCAAACCCTCAGCGTGCAACGAGGATTTACACAATTGGTATCGGTCATTTGGCGCCGCATTAAAAAACAGACGATATCGGACGCTTGTGGGGTTTCTTACAATGGTGAGTGACCTTCGAAACGATCAGCAGCCTGCGAAGCCGACCCAGCGAATTCCGGCCAGCTGTCATCTTTCATGGATGAATTCGAGACAACACGTATTTCGTACGGCATGCAGCGGGGGATTCTGTGATCAATCGATTCCGTTGCCTGTTTCTCACACTCGCGTGCCTATCGGTCACGACGCAACTTGCACAGGCCACAAGCGAATGGCCATTCGTTCGTGGGCCACAATTCAACGGTCACGCGGACGACGAGACACAGAGTATCAGCGTCTGGCCCTCGGACGGGCCGCCGGTGCTGTGGATCAGAAAACTGGGACAGGGTTATTCGGCCTTCGTGGCTGCGAAAAACTGCGTGTACACGCAGGCCCAGAATGCAACGGGACAGTACCTGTATTGCTTGGAAGCGGATACAGGAACAACGATTTGGGAATACAGATACGATTGGCCATACGAAGCCGCCGGTGTCTATCCCGGAACAATAATCAGCTGCATATCATCATTCACAACATCCAGTATCGCCACCGACGCCGTGCGGACTCGAAACAGGGCTCCAGGATTGATCCGCCGCGTCGAGCCTTCCATTTGATCCATGGCCAGATGCGAATGACCCGACAACAGATAATCCGGCTGCTGCGCCATGAGAATCTTGCGCTCGTCGGCCAGATGCCCGTGAGTCACCGCGATTCGCTTTCCGCCGGCCGTAAATTGACCGCCCCATTCCAGACACGTCGCGGAATGCAATTCGGCCGCAGCACGCAGTTCCGCAACCACGTCGGCATCGTGGTTCCCGAAGACAAAGTACAACGGACGCACGCTACAGATTTCAATGATTCGAGCATTCGCGAGGTCTCCACAATGCACCAGCACGTCCGCTCCAGCCGCCAACAGCAGATCGACGGCCACCTGAGTCCGCTGGGCACGATTGTGTGTATCCGAAAGCACGCCGATCAACATCAGAGATTCCAAGTGCGTGTCAACTTCCTGACTCGATCGTTTTCTATGTGCGGTCAGATTCACTGGGAGTGTTCGAACATCAAACCACGAATGGACACGAATCAACACGAATCGCGGCATGAAATTCGTGTGCATTCCTCAGCTTACGACTTCACCGATACTTTCGCCACCACTTCGATTTCGCAGCCCAAAGCAGCGGCGTAGCGGCGCAACGTATCTACCGTCGGATTCCCTCTTCCGCGTTCTAGCAGCGACAGACTGCCGGGCGTGGCCCCCGTCTTTTCGGCCAAGTCTCGCAAGGAAACACGGCTCTGTTCGCGGAGTTCTTTGAGCTCCGCGACAAGTCCAGAAAATACGCGACACGTGGCGGCTGCAGCTGCGGTGATTTCCTGTGTTTGCCGCTGCAGGTCCGGATCGTTTCTGCATTCCTGCTCAATACGATCAGCGTCTGTTGCAGACGGCAGGCGAATACTTTTTATTCCACGTTTCATGCTGGCTCTTTCGCTTCGTAGGCAGTCACAGGGTAGATCATGTCTTCGTCCAGAACGTCAAACGGTACCGCGATAAAGCGGCCATCTGGAACCCAACCGAAGTATATCTGTCGTCCAGAAGAGCGACTGTTGGCTTCCGCGTACGGATTGTCAATCACCCAGTTGACATCCTCTGGTTCAAACCCATTGGCTCGAACCTTCGCGCTGTTCGTCTGGTTCCAGATGATTCGCAGCCACGCCATGTTGTTCCCCGCCGTTTCGTCGTGCTAGTTTACGGTAACAAAGCCAGCCGTTTGTGTCAATATAACAACACAGCAAAGTACGCTGCAGGAACGCCTTCGAAGTGAAGCACGCGGGCGGCCTCTGTGTCCAAGAAAGCCTCATAGAATCGGTCGGCAACGTCACTGTTCGGCGACAATTAGTCGTGCGGTCGGAATATCGTGTTGTGCGATCAGCCAGTCACGATTGATGCCATCTGTCAGGATTGCGATGTGGCTCTGACCAACGCCGGGCACGGAACGATCTGCCAACTATTGCTGGCCGGTATTTCTCAGATGCTGGTCCCGTTGACACTCGAACAAGTCCTCCTGAGCGAGAAAGTGAAGTCGTTGGGGGCAGGCGTGGACGCAC
>Ga0075108_10001206_pt1 | contig 13216 bp, 10 predicted proteins | sample AntAceMetag02UK1_FD_69797 | JGI IMG/M metagenome (GOLD analysis project Ga0075108, IMG submission 69797) | Saline lake microbial communities from Ace Lake, Antarctica - Antarctic Ace Lake Metagenome 02UK1 | ecosystem: Environmental > Aquatic > Non-marine Saline and Alkaline > Saline | place...
TCTGCCTTCATGCCTTTAGCATCAATTTCTTGAATGCCCCAGAAGGTAGACAAGTCGCCCATATCCTCCACAACACTCATAAACTCGAAAGATGTAGCATGCTCTGTATTCACCTCATCTAGGTTTATGCCAATATCCATCTGTACGCCCTCTACCTCCGCATTTCGTATCAAGAGGTCAAACAAGCATTTCTCATTGGCAGGAATATCCTCGTATTCACTCAAAACTCGGGACTCATACTTATTGGAACAAATGCTTTCAAAGGCCTTTAATATGATTAAAAAATTGAGCTTGCGTAGGTACATTTTTTCAAGATCATTCCCATAGCCACCAGACTCTATCAACATTAAGCTACTTCCCCATTTTTGGATATTATCTCCAAAAGCCCTTGGCTCAAATTCATCAGAAAACCGACCAACCTTATCAGGAATTATTGTACTCAAACAAGCATTCATTTCACAAATAACCTGCATAGCCTTGGTTCTGTTCTCATTCCATTCTGTGGCTTCATTATAAGCTGTAGCCAAAAAAGATATAGCCGCTTGGTTTCTCGTTTGTCCTGCAGAATATCTTACATTTTGGTCATGAAGATTAAAAGAAAACTCCGGTTTTAACTCGCTTTGCAGTTTCTTTAAAAGCTTGCTTTCTGGACAGGCCAACGCGACAGCGTCTCTGTTCATATCTATCTGCTGAGCCGTCCTTCGAATAAACCTTTCTGCCCCATCGGGGTTTAACATGGGCACAAAATGCAAGGTGAGATCGCTCAAGATTTGCTGAGTAAAAGCATTATCTGTTTTTTGGAAAAACCCTAGTATATCAAAAATAGCCATGGTAGCGGTGGCCTCATTTCCATGCATCTGAGACCAGAGCAAAACATGCCTTTTCCCATGGCCTAATTTGACTTTAAAAATATCTTTCCCTTCAAAAGATTGACCAACGACCTCTTTTTCAAAGGAATGGCCTTCCAAAAGCTTTACTACATCACCATGCTTAAACCTCCTCTTTGTAAAAAAAAGATTTTTGCACTGCTCAAAAACAGAAAATAATTCTTCGCTAGTCAATACCTCTTTATTTTAATACCAAACTCACTACACCCGTACTCACTAAAGCATAGTCCTCTACCTTGCCAAATCCACTGTGCCTTACACGATACCCTTTGTTTTCTAAAAGCGGCAGGGCGTCTCTTAGGGTCATCCCAGATATATCTGGAATACCGTCCGAATCTTTAATCGCTTTCCAATAAATAGAATCTTGACGGTCAGTTACTAGTTTTACCATTTCTCCGTCTACTGGATTCATGCTTATGTTTAACTCCTCCGCTATTTCTTGAAAATCTGCGAGCATACCACTCCTTTCTTGTTTTGCTATTCTTTTCACTTCTTTCTGATTTTTGGAAGCGGGATGAATAGCCACGTCATAAGCAAAAATATTGTCTGCTATTTTCCTAAAAACGGGGGCACAAACTTGAGACGCATAAATCTTGTCTCCCTTAGGTTCATCGATGATTACAGCTGCCGTATACTCTGGATTATCCGCTGGAAAAAAACCAATGAAGGAGGTAGAATATCGTCCTTTGTTATAGCCGTTTTTGTCTAGCTTCTGAGCTGTGCCGGTCTTTCCAGCTACTTGACAAAAACCACTGCTAATTTCTTTCGCAGTCCCGTCACTTACTACGCCACGCATCATTTTTTGTGCCATTTCTATGACATTTTTTGAGGCTATTCTTCTGGATACTTTAACATTGCTATATGCCTCCACTACATGACTTCCGTCCCTTATTTCCTTAACTAAATAAGGCTCTACCCAATAGCCGTTATTGGCCACAGCATTATAAAAAGCCAGCATCTGAATAGGAGCTATCTGGCTTTCATACCCAATGCTCATCCAAGGCAGCGTAAACTGGCTGTAGGTTTTATCGTCTATCGTCTTAAAGTAAGGTTTTTTTTCGCCTTTAAGCTGAAAGCCAATGGGTTTGTCGAGCCTATAGTTTTCTATATAACTCAGGTATTCCGTGATACCCTTTGGGCCAAACACCTTCTCAATAAGCCTATAAACCCCAATATTACATGATCTCTCAAAGACCTGCTCTACGGTTATATTACCGTGATGGTGGTCGCATGTAAACTCCTTTCCCCTATGCATGATAACTCCCATGCAATTTGCCGCCCAATCTGTCAGCTGCATATTTCCTTCTTCTAAAATAGCCATCATAGATGCCAACTTAAAGGTAGACCCAGGGTCTGTAGCTTCCAAAACGGCATAATTCATATCCTCCAGATAGATGAATTTATCATTCCTGACACGCCTAGAAAGGTTAGCCAAAGCCTTAATTTCTCCTGTTTCTATTTCCATGACCACTACCGTTCCAAAATCAGCATTAGTCTCCATCACCTTTTCTTTCAGGGCACTTTCTACCATGTCCTGAAAATTTACATCAAGAGTGGTCACAACATCTAGGCCAGGCACAGACTCCACATTATCCTCCGAATTTAAGGGAAGGTTTACGCCACCTGCCAGTCGTTTAAAAAGAGACTTTCCCCTCTGACCAGCCAAATAATTATTGTAACTAAACTCTATCCCAAAGAGCCCCTTTGTTTTAGATTCCCTGTCTAGGCTTCCAATGGTCCGTTTAGCCATGTCATTAAAAGGCAACGAACGCGTAGAAATTTTATCAAAGACTCCACCTCCACTATACCTTCCTTCCCTAAAAAGCGGGAATTCGGATATCTTCATTTTATCTTGGTGAGAGATTCGTTGAGTAGAAAGTCTCAAGTACCTGCCATTTTTAGACCGACGTTTCCCTATAATAATGGCCTTATACTGGTTCCAGCTTTTGTCTTTAAAGTGATTTGATAGCTCCCTAGAAAGCTCATCAATGCTCTCGTTAAATAGCGTTTCTTTGGCCTGTTTTACATCAATACCTACATAGTAATAAGGCACTGAGGTTGCCAATAAACTCTTCCCGTCTGAGGCGTAAATATTGCCCCTAACCGCTGGAGTATCCTTAGTATAAATGAGGTTTTCTTCTACTCTTTTATTCACCAAAGTTTCATTGTGCTGAATTCTCCAAATACCCCAGAGGATACTAAGACCAATGCCACCCATGATGACGAAAATCCAGAGAGACCTGTTTTGTATCTGTCCTTTAATACTGCTCATACTATCTGGAGTTTATTGCTCAGTTACAATTTTTATTGGGGGTTCAATATTTCTATTCAGTCCCCTTGAATCTAGGGCTTTAGAAACCTGAGAGTGTTTACTCTCAAACATATAGGACGATTTATGTGAAATATATGCCGCTCTTTTTTCCTTAATCTCACTCTCCGTTTTATCCAAACGCCTTATAAGATTATCAAAATTATGTTGGAAATATATATATATGATCACCAAAAAAAAGGCAAAACCAACCTTACGAAGCATACCCGTAGGAAGCTCTTCTGTGATGTTAAGTTTCTCCTCTATCCAGTCAAAAATATTGAGCTTGCTAGCCATTCTAGACCAGAATGGCACTTTCCGCTCTCCTTTGGGGACGTTGAAAGCCATGATTATGTTAGATTATTAGGAATGTTATTTTAAAAGCACTTAACCAAAGTTAAACATTCCTTATTCAATTAACCAAAATCATTTTAGAGAAGCTCTTCAAGTAGTTTTACACCCAAAACAGAATAGGCGTGATAAATCCTATTCAATAGGCTTCTGGGCAATCCTCAATTTAGCACTACGTGATCTTGGGTTTCGCTCCAGCTCAGCAGGGCTAGCGGTAATGGGTTTTCTAGAAACAGCCTCCAATGGTTTAAGCACATTCCCAAAAAAATCCTTTTCCAAGTGCCCATCCAAGTAACCGCTTCTAGTATAGTTTTTAACCATTCTGTCTTCCAAAGAATGATAAGACATCACCACTAATCGTCCGCCGGGGTTTAATAGATCAGGAATTTGAAATAGAAACTCTTCTAACGCTTTCATTTCTTCATTCACCTCTATCCTTAAAGCCTGAAAGACTTGAGCAAAATATTTAAACTCCTTAAATTTAGGAGCCACTTTATTCAAAACTGACTTTAATTCATCTATAGTACCTATCTCTGCCCCCACACGTGACATCTCAATGGCCTGTGCAGCAGTCTTCGCATTCTTGATTTCGCCGTACATTCCTAAAATTTTATGGAGGTCCTGTGCCGAATAGGTGTTCACCACGTCTTTTGCGGTAAGCCCTCCTTTTCGGTTCATTCGCATATCTAAGTCTGCATCAAAACGTGTAGAAAAACCCCTCTCTGCAGTGTCTATTTGATAAGACGAGACCCCCAAGTCGGCCAATATGCCATCCACTTTTTTAACGCCATGCACCCTCAAAAACTTCTTAATATGCCTGAAATTGGCCTGAATAAAAGTGAACTTTGATTTGTCAAAACCCTCAGCATTTGCCTTGGCATCCTCATCCTGATCAAAACCATATAAATGACCCGTTTCTAACTGATCCATTATGGCCTTAGAATGTCCTCCTCCTCCGAAAGTAATGTCTACATAAATACCATCAGGTTTTATGGCCAAGCCCTCTAAGCATTCTGAGAGCATAACAGGTACGTGATAATCTGGATTTGACATTGAACTTAAACGGGATTATTATGATTTTACAAAGGTAGTTCTTTCAAAACTTAGGGTTTCAAAACCTCTATTTATTATTACATTTCTCATACTAGATTATTCTATGAAAAAAACTTTGCTGTTTCTTCCTTTACTTTTCATTTTGACGCAATGTCAGACCAAACAAAATCCAGAAATAAATGGGATTTGGCGGGCAGAAGTTCCTACGGCAATAGGTCCTGTTCCTTTTAACTTAGAAATAGCAACTACTGGTGAGGGCATTCAGGTATATGCTATTAATGGTATAGAGAGATTAGAGCTAGATAAGGCGTACTTTGAAAACGATTCTCTTCACATCACTATGGAGATCTTTGACGCAGAAATAGTGGCTAAGGTTGGCTCTGGAGAAATGCACGGGGCTTATACAAAAAAGCTAGGGGATCTAAGTATCCGAACGGGGGAGTTTTATGCTAAGCTAGGTGAAACGTTCAGGTTTGTACCAAAGGCGACGAAAGCTAAAAATGATGTCTCAGGAAAATGGCAAACCACGTTCACTGAACCAGAAGGTGTCGTCTATGAGGCCGTTGGTATTTTTAGTCAGTTGGGAAATAGTGTCAGAGGGACCTTCTTAACCACCACAGGAGATTATAGGTTTTTAGATGGCAATGTGGTCAACGACAGCCTCATGCTTTCATGTTTTGATGGAACTCATATTTTCCTGTTTAAGGCCAAAATCAAAGGGGACTCCTTGGTAGGCGGTGGTTTTACCTCAAGCCTACTTTATCAAGAAACCTGGGACGCTGTAAAAGATAAAAATGCGGCTTTGCCAGATGCTGATGGCCTTACTTTTTTGAATGAAGGGTATAATGATTTTAGCTTTTCATTCTCAAACACCAAAGGCGAAATGGTATCTCTCTCTGATGATCGATATAAAGACAAAATAGTGCTGGTACAATTATTAGGTAGCTGGTGCCCAAACTGTATGGACGAGAGTAAATTCTACGCCAAATGGTTAAGTGAAAATCCAAATGCCAATGTTGAAATTATTGGATTAGCTTTCGAAAAGAGCCTTGACCCTAGTTTTGCTTTTCCAAAGATAGAAAGAATGAAGAACCGTTTTGGTATGCCTTATGAAGTACTATTAGCCGGCTTGTACGATAAAGTGGAAGCTCAGAAAACATTACCCATAATTAATCAAATCTTAAGTTTTCCCACTACCATATTTTTAGATAAAAGCCACAAAGTGAGAAAGATTCATACAGGTTTTTCCGGTCCTGGGACCGGCGAATATCATGATAAATATGTAGATGACTTTAACAGATTTATGACCATGCTATCAAACGAATAGTACAATTAAGTTTATCCAATTTTGAAACGATACATAGACATATATTGTAATAAAAGAAGCGTAAAAATCTTAGAATGAGCTCAAAAGAAAAATTACTCCTTTTTGTACTGGCCTGTGTGAATTTTACTCACATCATGGATTTCATGATATTGATGCCACTAGGGCCCCAATTAATGGATATTTTCAAAATCGATGCACAACAATTTGGCTTTATGGTAGCCAGTTATGGTGTGGCAGCAGCCATTTCGGGGTTTAGCTTAGCGTTTTTCGCCGATAGGTTTGATAGAAAGAAAGTCCTCCTATTCGCTTATATTGGTTTTGTTTTGGGGACTTTTGCTTGTGCTGTTTCACCGTCTTTTTATACGCTTATAGCTTCCAGAACAGTTGCGGGCTTATTTGGAGGTATGATTGGCTCACAGGTTCTCTCCATCGTGGCCGATACTTTTGATTACGAAAGGCGTGGACAAGCTATGGGCGTTATTTCAGCAGCTTTTGCACTCGCCTCTGTCATTGGCGTACCTGGCGGACTTTACTTGGCCAACCTATTCAGCTGGCATGCTCCTTTCTTTACCGTAGGTGGGATGGGAATGATTATAATCTTTTTGATATGGTTTCTGGTACCTAAAATTGACGGTCATTTAAACGCTTCCGAACCGAAAACCAGTAAACGTCTTGTTATTAAACAGATATGGAACACGCCCAATCAGCTATGGGCACTAGCCCTTTCTGCAATTATTATGCTAGGGCATTTTAGTATTATTCCATACATAGCTCCCACGCTGGTTTCTAATATTGGCTATAAGGACGAAGACATTTACCTTATATACCTCATAGGTGGATTGTTAACTATATTCTCTGCCCCTATCGTGGGTAAGCTGGCTGACAAAAAAGGAAAATACCCTGTTTTTGTTGTATTCCTTTTGCTCTCTCTTATTCCTATTTATTTAATTACCAATCTCGTTCCGGTACCTGTCTATGTGGTTTTGATTATTTCTGGATTGTTCTTTATCTTTTCTAACGGTCGTTTAATTCCCACTCAAGCTATGGTTTCAAGCGTGGTCACTCCAAAAAACAGAGGTGGCTTTATGGCTATTAACTCATCTGTGCAGCTAATGGCTCAGGCCATTGCTTCTAGTATTGGTGGCTCTATCTTGGTCCAACGCTCAGACAGATACTTAGAAAACTACGAGTTAGTAGGCTATTTTGCTATGGTAATGTTGTTAATAAGTCTTTTTGTGGCTAAGAAAATCAAAACAGTTTCTTGATCTTAACCGCCGATGGTGGTCATGCTTTCTGTCACCAAGGAGCTCCTACTAGCCTCGGCTTCAAAACCATCTTTGGCTCTATGTGTAAATGCCTGAGTAAGCCTTTCTTTAATGAGTCCGTCATCAGAGGTTTGTCTCAATAAGTCTCTAATATTTAATACGCCATCATCGTACAGGCATGTTTTAAAAGTCCCAGTAGGTGTCACTCTTATTCTATTGCAAGTGCCGCAGAAAGTTCGGCTATAGGCCGCAATGACGCCCACACTGCCCAAATGATTTTCTATCTTATAATTATAGGAAGTAGAACTTGCTTCATCCTTAATTTTGGTTAATGAAGGATAAGCTTCCTGTATTTTCTCCACGATTTTGTGATAACTCATAAAAGCCTCTTCGTTTAAGCCACTACCGTTAAAAGGCATTTCTTCAATAAACCTTACAGATACTGGCAAGGCCTTAGTGAGCCCCACCAAAGGTAGAATGTCTTGGTCATTTTTACCCGCCATAATTACGGCATTGATTTTCGTTTCTATGTCGTTTGCCAAAAGAGCGTCTAAGGTTTTTAAAACGGTGGGCAGTTCATCTCGACGTGTCATTTCTTTAAAACGCTCCCTATCTAAGGTGTCTAGGCTGAGGTTTATGGTATTTATTCCTAAAGCTTTAAGCTCTGGAATTAACGGTTCTGTAAGTACGCCATTGGTGGTGATATTGACTTTCTCTATCCCTGGAATGGCCACCAGCTTTCTCAAAAACTGCATGAGTTCCTTTCTTACGAAAGGTTCGCCGCCGGTGATTCTAACCTTGCTTATGCCCATTCCCGCCATAATTCCGACCATTCTGAGCATTTCCTCAAAAGTCAATAAATGAGGTTTTGGCAAAAAGGAAATCCCCTCTTCAGGCATGCAGTAAAAGCAGCGAAGGTTACAGCGGTCTGTTACCGCCAATCTTAAATAACTTATAGGTCTTCCGTGATTATCTATGAGCATAAATTCTTTACTGTTTTAATGACATGATCCGCCGCCATTGCCATTTCTTTTTCTGTGGTAAATCTACCAAAACTAAAGCGAATAGAGCTATAAGCGGACTCCTCTCTAAGACCCATGGCCCTTAAAACATAGGAGGATTCGGTAGAAGCAGTATTGCATGCGGAACCATTAGAGGCCGCTATTTTATGTAATCTCATCAGCAGCTCTTCCCCGTCTAATCCCTTAAAGGTAATATTAGAAATAGAACAAACTCGCTCAACGTCCACTGCGTTAATAATCACGTTTTTTAGTGACTCTACAATGCGTCGCTCAAATCCATTTCGAAGATTTTCTAATCGTTTACTTTCCGACAAATCTATAAGGTCGACAGCCTTATAAACACCTGCAATCCCAGGAACATTCAAAGTCCCGGAACGTCTATTCCGTTGCTGTTTCCCTCCGTGAATTTGTGCCTTTAAGTCTAAAGGCCCTTTAGCTACCAAAACACCGACACCCTTAGGCCCGTAAATTTTATGTGCAGAAAAACTAACTAAATCGGCCTCTGTAGGAAAAGGAACTTTCCCAAGACTCTGGGAAGCATCTACATGTAATAAAACCCCTTTTGATTTACAGACTTCTTGAACTTGAGCTAGGGGGAAAATGACGCCCGTCTCATTATTAACATGCAGGATAGAAACCAATCTTGTATGCTTAGTAACAGCTGATTCTAAATCATCCAGATTGATTTCGCCATTTGAGTTTACCTCTAAATAAGTAAGACTTACCCCATGACTTTCTAAAAACTCAGCCACATCTAAAGTGGCCTTATGTTCTGTTTTGACAGTAATTAAGTGACCTTTAAAATCTCCAAAAATACCTTTTAATGCTAAATTAATAGATTCCGTAGCTCCACTCGTAAAAATAATTTCTTTCTCCCGGCAGGAAAGTTTATTTGCGATTCCCTGACGGGCATTCTCTACTAATTCCTCTGCCTCCCAGCCAAAAGCATGAAGCCTACTGGCGGCATTGCCATAATGCTCACTGAAATAAGGAAGCATAAAATCTAAGACTCGCGAATCTACCGGAGTGGTGGCGGCATAGTCTAAGTATATGATGGGTTGTCGCATGCTGTTATTAAAAGTTTAGAGCCCTTCGCTGCTGACTTTTCTTACTAATTCGGCGGTATTATTTAAGCCCGTTTTCTTAAGCATATTAGCCCGATGATTACTGACAGTTCTAATACTGAGATTTAGTTTAGCAGCAATGTCTTTACTGCTCATGCCTTTGGCAATATCTTTTAGGATAATGATTTCTTTTTTAGATAACTGCCCTAACACTCTCTGGCTTTTGGATGACTTTTTAGACGCGGAATTTCCCTGCATGGCAGATACCAGAATGGCGGAAACTTCTGGTGGAAAATACTTTTCTCCTTTATGTACTACATTCATTGCCTTTACTATCTCTTCTTTCTCGGCATCTTTTAGGATGTAGCCGGCCACTTTGTTTTCTATAGATTTTAAGATATAGTCTGGATCATTGTGCATAGAAAAAATCAGCACCTTCACCTCTGGAAATCTTTTTGCCAGATGCTGAGCGGTTTCAAGACCGTTCATTTCCGGCATATTGATATCTAGTAAGACCAGGTTTGGCTTTAGACTTGGAATGATATCTAGAGCTTCTTGGCCCCCAGAGGCCTCCCCTACTATTTCTAGTCCTGGCTCATCTTCCAGTAAGAATTTCATTCCTTTTCTTACTACCTCGTGGTCATCTACCAGTAAGACTTTAATCATTGCGATTCTTAATTCAACTATTCGAATGGCAATTTAATGAAAATATCAGTACCCTCATTTTCTATTGTCGTGAGCTTAAAGCTGCCATTAAGTAGGCTTACCCGCATCTTCATGTTTTCTAAGCCATTATGAATTAAAGACTGCCTACTAGACTTTAGCTTTTCAGTATCAAATCCATTACCATTATCTGTGATTCCGAGCTCCAAAAGGCGAGCCCTTTCATGTAAAGAGACCTTAGCACTGCTAGCCTCGGCATGTTTCATAATATTATTAATGGCTTCTTGAACTATCCGATAAATATTAATTTCTAAGGATTGTGAATACCTCTTTTCAGGGTCATCCACTTCTATTATTAATTTTAAATCGGAACCTGACTTAGCCTGATGAGCAAAGATTTTTAAAGCTGAAGCAATCCCAAAGTCATTCAAGGCCGTTGGCATTAAATTAAAAGCAATGGCTCTCGTAGCTTCAATGGTTTCATTGGTGAGCTGCTGCATGTGCTCATAGGCCAGTTTGGTTTTGGCCTCCATATTAGGGGTTTTAAGTCTACCTAGACTTAGCTTTATGCCCGTGAGCATTTGACCCAAACCATCATGGATTTCACGAGACATACGTTTCCGCTCTTCTTCCTGGCCTTCTAAAAGATACCCTGACCTAACTTTGTCTTCTTTTCTCTTATTCTCATATTTCTCCTGAGTGGCCTTAAATAGACTGCTCTGCGTACTTAAAAGCATTTTATTGGATAATGCCAGCTGATTATTGGTTGCCTTCAAATTCTCCTCTGAGTTAGTTAGCTGCTTAATCACTCCTTTTACATAGCCGACCAATGGCTTAAATATAAAAATAAACTCCACCACCAGCGTAAGTAGAGTAAGTACTAGAATGAGGAATTCAAAAGACCGAAGGATTTGTACTCTCTTCGTAGCCTCTATGTCATATTGAAAAACGATTTTATCCATTGTTTTTAAAAACAGGTCTTCGTTTTCCAATAATTCATCCACCTGCTTAGATACCAAGAAGCCATCAAAAGCCGAATCAGAAAATAGGCCAAGCATATTTTGGAAATAAGGGTCAATCTCGACAAACATGCTTTTGATCAAAGCCGAATTATTGACTTCGTATTTTTCAATATCTACCAATTCATTATCTCTTAAGCCAATATGAGTTTCTTTCCAAAGGCCCAAACTGATATCAAAGTCACTTTGATATTCCTCCGTCCATCGGTTTCCATCTAAGGATTTAATGAGAAAATGCTTTGTAAGTTCCTGACTAAGCATCCTTTGACGTCCTGCTAAATTCACTACATGGCTATTGTCTGATACGTAAAAAAGAGAGCTTTGAATGAGCGTATGACCGAAAATAGTCAATATAGCCACAATCATCAGAGCCACAATATACTGAGCAGTTAGCCTCTTGGCGACGGTTTTATCTATAGACACCATACGTTGCTACCTTTTTTTGTAAAGGTAAAGTCTAAATTGTTTTAGACTTTCAAAACCCAACAAATACCTCATCCTCGTTAACTTTTACTTTATACGTCTTTAACTGGTAATCTTCTTCTCCCAGACAACTTCCAGACTTTAAAGAAAAGTTTTTCTTATGAAACGGACAAGCCACTTTGGGCTCATCTCCTAAAGCCCCAATGATGCCCCTAGAAAGGGCCATCTGTTTCTTATGAGGGCATAAATTCTGAGTGGCGTACCATTCTCCTCTTCTTTCAAAATTATAAATGGCTATTTGTTCTCCATTTAACAAAACACATGCCCCCCCATTGGATGGAATATCATCCTTTCTACACGCTTTTACCCAAGTTATGGTTTCTACTGCTATTTCCATCTTTCTTAATATTTCAGTTTTCTATTATTGTTAAATCCCAATCTTGGGCCTTTACTTGTTCTCTAAAAGGCACTAATTCTATACTTGGGTCTTTAGTTTCCGGTTCGTTCACAAAGTGCGTAAAGCGATTTCTAATATCTGGATTAAGAAGAGCATCTTTCCATTCGCATGAATATTGATCTACAAGCGTCTGCATTTCAGATTCTAGCTCGTCACAAATACCCAAAACATCATCAATAATCACTGTTTTTAAATAGCTCAAACCGCCTTCCATTTTGACCATCCAAGCGGCCGTTCTCTGAAGAGGTTCGGCTGTTCTGATATAAAACATAAGAAAGCGATCGATAAGCTTGACACACATATCATCGTTAACATCGGTAACAAATAATTCGGCGTGCCTAGGACTGGCACCACCATTACCCCCTACGTAAAGATTCCAGCCATTCTCTGTACCAATAACACCAAAGTCCTTACCTCTGGCTTCCGCACATTCTCTCAGGCAACCAGAAACTCCTCCTTTTAATTTATGCGGAGAACGAAGCCCTTTGTAGCGGTTTTCTACACGAATAGCGAAACTAACAGCATCCTGCACACCATATCTACACCAGGTGGTTCCTACACAACTCTTCACTGTTCTTAAAGATTTTCCGTAAGCCTGTCCGGTCTCAAACCCAGCCTCTATCAGCTCCTCCCAAATTTTAGGCAAATCACCCACATGAGCTCCAAACATATCTATTCGCTGACCGCCCGTTATCTTAGTGTAGAGGCCATATTTTAGGGCCACTTGGCCAATTACAATCAGTTTTTCTGGCGTGATTTCTCCTGCTGGAATCCTTGGAACAACAGAATAAGTACCTCCTCGCTGAATATTGGCTAAAAAACGATCGTTGGAATCTTGGGCAGTATCTCTTCCTTTTTCTAAAACATTTTCTCCCCACAAACTCGCTAAAATCGAGGCAACGGTTGGCTTACACACCTCACAACCATCTCCATTTCCAATGCTATCTAAAACATCATCATAGTTTCTGAGATCTTTCATTTTCACCAAGCTGAGTATCTCTTGCCTGGTATGGTCAAAATGTTCACAAATAACGTTTCTAACAAACACCCCTTGCTCTTTTAGCACTTCTTCTAAAAGGTCTTTAACGAGCGGTGTGCAGCCGCCACAGCCCGTACATGCCTTGGTAGATTTCTTTAAATCGCCTAAGGTTTCACAGCCACCTTTCACCGCGGTTTCCAAATCTCCTTTAGAAATAGATTCACACGAACAAATAACAGCCTCATCAGGAAGCTGTAAAATTCCATCCGAGCTATCACCCATACCTCGTGAGCCCAAAATTAAATCTGCTGGATTCTCTGGCAAAGATAATTTGCTATTGACCGTTTGTAGGAGCATATTGTACTGCTCCGCATCTCCTATCAGAATCCCACCTAAGA